>ERZ808246.235-NODE-235-length-49288-cov-5.596917_pt1 | contig 49288 bp, 40 predicted proteins | sample MGYA00521083_ERZ808246 | MGnify/ENA primary metagenome ERZ808246 (study PRJEB31516, sample SAMN03275577) | gut metagenome | biome: mammalia-associated habitat; material: feces | host: Papio cynocephalus | place: Kenya | collected 2012-07-07 ... | reverse complement strand
GGGCAGATGGACAAGCCCGACCTCGACTCCATCGACGGCCTGTCGCCGGCGGTCTCCATCGACCAGAAGACCACGTCGAGAAACCCGCGCTCCACGGTGGGCACGGTGACGGAGATCTACGACTACCTGCGACTTCTTTACGCGCGCATCGGCGTGCCGCACTGCCCGGAGTGCGGCCGCGTCATCGAGCGCCAGACGACCGACCAGGTGGCCGACAAGGTCCTCGCGCACGCCCAGGGCCGCCGCGCCCTCGTGCTCGCGCCGGTGGTCCTGGGCCGCAAGGGCGAGTACACGAAGCTCTTCGAAGACCTGAAGAAGGAGGGCTTCTCGCGCGTGCGCGTGGACGGCGAGGTCCGCGAGCTCGACGAGGACATCAAGCTCGAGAAGAAGCTCAAGCACGACGTCGAGGTCGTGGTGGACCGCATCGTCGTGCGCGAGAACAGCCTGGGCCGCATCGCCGAGGCCGTCGAGCAGGCGACGAAGCTCGCGCAGGGCAAGGTGGGCTTCTGGCTCCTGCCCGACCGCGACGACCCCGAGCGCCTGCCCGGCGAGCTCCTGCAGTACTCGCTCGCCCTCGCCTGTCCCGAGCACGGGCACTCCATGGACGACCTGCAGCCGCGCGACTTCAGCTTCAACGCCCCCTACGGCGCCTGCCCCGACTGCGACGGCCTGGGCTTCCGCAAGGTCGTGGACGCCGAGGCCCTTATCGAGGACCCCTCGCTCTCGGTCGCGGACGGCGTCTTCGGCAGCCTCTTCGGCCACTCGAACTACTACCCGCAGATCCTCTCGGCCGTGTGCAAGTACCTGGGCGTGTCCGACAAGACCCCCTGGCAGGACCTCCCCAAGAAGGCCCAGAACGTCCTTCTTTCCGGCCTGGGCGACAAGAAGATCCTCGTGGACTACCACACGCGCGACGGCCGCGACACGAGTTGGTACACGCAGTTCACGGGCGTGCGCAAGATCCTCTTTGAGAAGTACCAGGAGACGACGTCCGAGACCATGAGGACGCACCTCGAGAAGTACATCCGCGAGGTGCCCTGCACCACGTGCCACGGCGCGCGCCTGAAGCCCGAGATCCTGGCCGTGACCGTGGGCGGCAAGAGCATCTGGGACGTCTGCGAGCTGTCGTGCCGCGACTCGCTGGCCTTCTTCGAGGCGCTCGAGCTCACGGACCGCCAGCGGTTCATCGCCGGTCCCGTGGTCAAGGAGATCGTGGCGCGCCTGCGTTTCCTCGTGAACGTGGGGCTCGACTACCTCACGCTCTCGCGCGCGGCGGCGACGCTCTCGGGCGGCGAGGCCCAGCGCATCCGCCTCGCCACGCAGATCGGCGCGGGCCTCATGGGCGTCCTCTACATCCTGGACGAGCCCTCAATCGGCCTGCACCAGCGCGACAACGACCGCCTGATCGCGACCCTCCAGCGCCTGCGCGACCAGGGCAACACCGTGATCGTGGTCGAGCACGACGAGGACACCATCCGCGCCGCCGACTACGTCATCGATATGGGCCCGGGCGCCGGCGAGCTCGGCGGTCACGTGGTCGCCTCCGGCACGCCGGAGGAGATCGCGGCCAACCCCGATTCCGTCACGGGCGCCTACCTCACGGGCCGCAAGCAGATCCGCCTGCCCGAGAAGCGGCGCAACCCCCGCCGCGGCGCCATCAAGATAACGGGCGCCGCCGCGAACAACCTGAAGAAGGTCAACGCGAAGGTCGAGCTCGGCACGCTCACGGTCGTGACGGGCGTCTCCGGCTCGGGCAAGTCCTCGCTGGTCACGGACACGCTCGCGCCCGCCCTGACGAACGCCGTCCACCGTTCCCAGCGCCCGGTGGGCCCGTACAAGAAGCTCGAGGGCATAGAGCTCATCGACAAGGTCATCGACATCGACCAGTCGCCCATCGGCCGCACGCCGCGCTCCAACCCCGCGACCTACATCGGCCTGTGGGACGACCTGCGCGCGCTCTTCGCCTCCACGCCCGAGAGCCGCATGCGCGGCTACGGCCCGGGGCGCTTCTCGTTCAACGTGCCCGGCGGCCGCTGCGAGGCGTGCAAGGGCGACGGACAGATAAAGATCGAGATGAACTTCCTGCCCGACGTCTACGTGCCCTGCGAGGTCTGCCACGGCAAGCGCTACAACCGCGAGACCCTCGAGGTCACCTACCACGGCAAGACGATCAGCGACGTGCTCGACATGACGGTGACCGAGGCCCTGGCCTTCTTCACGAACATCCCCAAGATAAAGAACAAGCTACAGACCCTGCACGACGTGGGCCTGGGCTACATCCACCTGGGCCAGCCCGCGACGACGCTCTCCGGCGGCGAGGCGCAGCGCGTGAAGCTCGCCAAGGAGCTGCATCGCCAGCAGACGGGCAAGACGTTCTACATCCTGGACGAGCCCACGACGGGCCTGCACTTCGAGGACGTGCGCCAGCTCGTCGAGGTGCTCGAGCGCCTGGTGGACGCCGGCAACACGGTGCTCGTGATCGAGCACAACCTCGACGTGATCAAGATGGCCGACCGCATTCTGGACATGGGTCCCGAGGGCGGCGACGGCGGCGGCACGGTCGTCGCGTACGGCACGCCCGAGCAGGTCGCCAAGGTGCCCGAGAGCTATACGGGCCGGTTCCTCGCGCCCATCCTCGAGCGCGACCGCGCCCGCATGGCCGCCGAGCGGGAGGTCTCGAATGCCTGAGTTGAGCCGCTTTTACGGGTTAATCATCAAAATGATGTACATGGACGATGGCCAGCGCAACAAGCCACATATCCATGTTTATTACGGTGAGTATGAGGCCTCGATAGGTATCGACGGGGAATTGCTCGCTGGCTCGTTGCCTGTAAAGCAAATGAAACTGGTGGAAGCCTGGCTTGTGCTTCATGAGGATGAGGCGTATGCGGCATGGAACAATGCTGTGGCGGGTAAGTCTTTCTCAAAGATCGAGCCGCTGTCCTAGGAGCTGTTATGTATATCAAAGATGGAATCGCTTATGCAGGGAGTCCTTCTACGGGCATCAAGGTTGTTTCTGCGAAGGTCGTCAATGAGCTCTCGATGCTGGTGACGTTTTCGACGGGGGAGACTCGGCTCTTCGACGCGTCGGGACTGTTGACACGGCCCGCCTTCCGCGATTTGGCTAGGGAAGCGGTGTTTGAGAGCTATCGCCTAGATCGCGGCGTCATAACGTGGGAAAACGGCGATATAGACATAGCGCCCGAGACCGTCTATGCGATGAGCTATGAGTACGAAACCGTAGCCTAGGGGTTTAGCCATGGCGAAGAAGGACAAGGTACAGAAGTCGAACGCGATGCGCGAGCTCGATCGCGCGGGGATCGCCTACGTCGCGCACGAGGTCGAGGAAGAGGACGTCTCGCGCGGGGTGGGGGTGCGCATTGCCGAGCAGCTGGGCGAGGACCCCGACGCCGCGTTCAAGACGCTCGTCTGCGTCTCGCCGTCGGGCGACCACGTGGTGTGCTGCATCCCCGTCGCCTCGGAGCTCGACCTCAAGAAGGCGGCCGCGGCGGCAGGCGAGAAGTCCCTCTCGCTCATGCCGATCAAGGACCTCGAGGCCGTGACGGGATACGTGCGCGGCGGCTGCTCGCCCATCGGGCTCAAGAAGCCGTTCCCCACGTTCTTCGACGAGACGGCGGAGCTCTTTGACCTGATCGGGATCTCGGGCGGGCGGCGCGGCCTTTCGCTCGACGTGAGCCCGACGGCCGTGGCCGAGCTCCTCGGGGCGAAGTTCGTCGACATCGCCCGATGATGAATTTGGGGTCAGACCCCAAATTAAATTGGTATCCGACCCCAAATTGCAGGTTACAGATTCGTCTCGTGGGGACGGTGGGCCACTTTAGCGTGCTAAAGTGATTTGCGTTGAACACCCTAGAGAAGGGACGCAAACCGTGATCGCAGGTACGGCTCGAGGATTCCGAGACATACTTCCCAACGAGGCCCTCGCGCGCGAGCGCATCTCCGCGACGGTGCGCGAGTGCTTCTCGGCACATGGCTATCTGCCGGTGGAGACCCCGCTTTTGGAGGACCGCGCGGCGCTCGAGCGCGGCGGCCGCATAAAGAACACCCCGTTCCAGCTCTTCGACGCCGACGGCAACCTGCTCATGCTCCGCCCCGACCTCACGTTGCCGGTCGCCCGCCTCGTCGCCGGGCACGTGCGCGACGACGAGCTCCCTGTGCGCTTCCGCTACAACGCGCCCGTCGTCCGCGAGCAGCAGTCGCTTCGCGGCCAGCCCCGCCAGTTCACGCAGCTCGGCGTCGAGCTCGTGGGGACCGACGGCGCCGCCTCCGAGCTCGAGGTCGTTCAGCTCCTCGCCGAGGTCCTCCAGACGCTCGGCGTCCCTTCTTGGCGCCTGGTCTTTGGCTCGGTCAAGCCGCTGACGTCCCTCATCGCCAGCTGCTCGCCCAGCCAGGAGTTCGCCTCGCAGGTCCTCTCGCTCGTGCACGACTCCGACCTCGTGACGCTCGACGAGCTCGTGGACGCGACCCCGGAGCTCAAGCCCTCGGCCGCCCGCGCCTTCCACGCGATCCCGCGCATGCACGGCGGTGCGGAGGTCATCGACCGCATCGACGCGCTTTTGGCCGATGCCGACGTCCCGCCCGCGCAACGCGGAACCTCGGAGCTCTCGACCCTGGTCGGCCAGCTATCCGAGCTCTTCGCGGACGGCCGCGCGAGCTTCGACTTCAGCATCATAAACAGCTTCGACTACTACACCGGGATCATCTTCAAGGGTTACGCCGAGGGCATCGCGCAGAGCCTCGCCTCGGGCGGCCGCTACGACGCCGTGCTCGCGAACCTGGGCCGCCCCGGCCTCGCTGCCTGCGGTTTCGCCCTCTCGCTCGAGCGCCTGCAGGAGGTCCTGGGCGAGCAAAGCGGCGCCGGCGCGGCGACCCCCGGCGCGCGCATAGGCTCGCGCCCCCTGCGCATAGCCGTGCCCAAGGGCTCGCTCTTCAAGGACTCCCTGCGCGTGCTCGAGGCGGCGGGCCTGCCCGTCGACGAGCTGCGTGACCCCGGCCGCAAGCTCATCATCTCGGCGGGGGACGTGGAGTACATCATCGTGCGCGCCCAGGACGCCCCGGCGTTCGTGGGTGCGGGCGGCGCCGACTGCGGCATCTGCGGCAGCGACTCCCTCGTGGAGGCCGACCTCGACCTCCTGCAGCTCGTCGACCTGAACTACGGCGGCTGCCGCTTCGTCGTGGCAGAGCCCGCCGCGAACAAGGGCCTCGCCGAGCGCAACTACGAGTGGCGCGGCACCGTGCGCGTCGCGACGAAGTACCCCCGCATCACCCAGCTCTACTACGACCGCATCGGCCAGCAGGTCGATATCCTGACGCTGCACGGCAACATCGAGCTCGGCCCCATCGTGGGCATGGCCGACCGCATCGTGGACATCACGGCGACGGGCACCACGCTGCGCGAGAACGACCTCGTGGTGGTGGACGACGTCATGGAGTGCACGGCGCGCTTCTTCGCCGGGCCCGCCGCGTACCGGTGCGACAAGAGGATCCGCGAGCTCGCCGCCCGCCTCGCCGAGGTGGCCCGGGCGCCTAAGGAGGCATAACCCATGAGAAAAGTGATCCTGGAGAAGGGCCGCGCCCTCACGCAGGCCGACCTCAACCGCTCGGGCGCCCTGCCCGCCGAGGTCATGGCCTCGGCCGAGGCCATCGTGGACGACGTGCGCGCCCGCGGCGACGAGGCCGTGCGCGACTACTGCAACAAGTTCGACGGCGCTTGCCCCGCGAGCTTCCGCGTGCCGCAGGAGCTCATCGACGAGGCGCCTTCGATGGTCGACCCCGCGTTCCTGCGCGCCCTCACCCGCGCCCGCGACCAGATCCGCGCGTTCCACGAGAAGGAGCGCGAGGAGTCGTGGTTCACGACGCGCCCCGACGGCACCATCCTGGGCGTGAAGGTCACTCCCGTCGCCTCCGCCGCGGTCTACGTGCCCGGCGGCCGGGCCCAGTACCCCTCGACCGTCCTCATGGACACGATCCCCGCAAAGGTCGCGGGCGTGCCGCGCGTCGTCATGGTGACCCCTCCGCAGAAGGACGGGTCCCTCTCGGCCTATACGCTCGCCGCCGCCAAGCTCGCCGGCGTGGACGAGGTCTACGCCGTGGGCGGCGCCCAGGCGATCGGCGCGGTGGCCTACGGCACCGAGTCCATCCCCGCCTGCGACAAGATCGTGGGGCCTGGCAACGCCTTCGTCGCCGCGGCCAAGCGCTACGTCTCGGGCGACGTGGGGATCGACATGGTGGCCGGCCCCTCCGAGGTCTGCGTCCTGGCCGATTCCACGGCCGGCCCCGCGGTCGTCGCGGCCGACCTCATGGCCCAGGCCGAGCACGACCCGCTCGCCAGCTGCTATCTCGTGACCTGCGACGCCGAGCTGCCCGACCGCGTCCTCGCCTGCGCCGAGAAGCTCGTTTCGCAGTCGCCGCGCGAGGACATCACGCGCCGGAGCCTCGACAACCGCGGCGTCGTGGTGGTGGCCGACACCCTCGACGCCGCCGTGGAGGCCGTGAACGTGGTGGCGCCCGAGCACCTCGAGCTCCACTGCAAGGACGCGATGGGGCTCCTGGGCAAGATCCGCAACGCCGGCGCCATCTTCGTGGGTGCCTGGAGCTCCGAGCCCCTGGGCGACTACGTCGCGGGCCCCAACCACACGCTGCCGACCGGCGGCACCGCACGCTTCTCGAACCCGCTCGGCGTCTACGACTTCCAGAAGCGCTCGAGCGTGATCTCCTACACGCCCGAGGGTCTTCTTGCCGACGCGCCGGCGACGCAGGCGATGGCCCAGGCCGAGGGCCTGTGGGCGCACGCGCTCTCGGTGGGGATGCGCCGTCGCCTTGCCGAGCAGGGGCTCGAGGGCTATGAGGACGCCCAGGCCGCCTGCGAGGGCGCCCATCGCGTCGCCTGGCCCGAGGACCTCGCGGCCCCCGGCGTGCCCTACCTGCCCGGATACGCGAGGGAGGGCCGATGACGAGCGAGAAGGCAAGCGGCGCACCGACTTTCGACGCCGCCTCCCGCGCCCGCGCGGCGCTCGCCGGCTTCGAGCCGTACGACCCCGCGTTCACGCCCTGCCGCGTGAACCTGAGCGCGAACGAGAACACCCACGAGCTCCCCGCGCGCGTCGCGGAGGCCATCCGCGCCGCCGCGGCGTCGACGCCGCTCAACCGCTATCCCGACCCCATGGCCAACGACCTGCGCGACCTTCTTGCCGAGCGCCACGGCGTTCGCCGCGAGAACATCTGCGTGGGCAACGGCGGCGACGAGATCCTGTTCAACCTGCTCTTCACCTTTGGCGGGCCCGGCCACGCCCTCGTCACCTGCCCGCCGGACTTCAGCGAGTACGCAAACTTCGCCAAGATGTGCGAGACGCCCCACGTTGAGGCCTGGCGCGACCCCGAGACGTTCGCCGTGGACGCAGACGCCCTGGTAGAGGCCGCGCGCGAAGCCTCGCTCGTCATCCTGACGTCGCCGAACAATCCCACGGGCGACCTGCTCGACCCCGCCGTCGTGCGCCGCCTGCTCGACGAGACGGACGCGCTCGTGCTCGTGGACGAGGCCTACATCGAGTTCGCCGGCGAGGGGGCGAGCGTTGCGGATCGGGTGCTCGATAACCCCCGCCTCATGGTCCTGCGCACGCTGTCCAAGGCCTTTGGCCTTGCGGGCCTGCGCGTGGGCTACCTCGTGGCCGACCCCGCCGTGGTCGATATGCTTGGTGCCATCCGCCAGATCTACTCCGAGGACGTGCTCGCCCAGTCCATCGCCGCGGCCGCCGTGTCGCGCCGCCGCGAGCTCGTCCCCGTCGTGGAGGACATCGTGTCCGAGCGCGAGCGCCTGGGCGCCGCGCTCTCGACGGTCGAGGGGGTGCGCGTGTGGCCAAGCCGGGCGAACTTCCTGCTTGTGCGCATGGCGCACGCGAGCCGCGTCCGCGCGAGGCTGCGCGACGAGTTCTCCATCCTTGTGCGGGACTTCAGCTACGCCAAGGGGCTCGAGGATTGTCTGAGGATCACCGTGGGCACGCGCCGCGAGAACGACGCGCTGCTCGATGCGTTGACCATACTGGTGAGGGAGGAAGCATGAGCAGGACCGCGAACGTCGTGCGCGCCACGAGCGAGACGGACATCGGGCTGAGGATCGACCTCGACGGGACGGGCGAGGCGGACATCGAGACGGGCGTCGGGTTCTTCGACCACATGCTCAACGCCTTCTCGCGCCACTCGCTCATCGACCTCACCTGTCGCGTGAAGGGCGACACCTTCATCGACGACCACCATACCGTGGAGGACACGGGCATCGTCCTGGGCCAGGCGCTCCGCGAGGCGCTGGGGGACAAACGCGGCATCAGGCGCTTCGGCTCCGTCATGGTGCCGCTCGACGAGGCGCTCGTCATGGCCGCCGTGGACATCTCCGGGCGCGGAGAGCTCTTCTGGGACGTGCCCATAGGTCCCGCGAAGGTGGGCGACTTCGACACCGAGCTCGGCCACGAGTTCTTTGCGGGGCTCGCGCGCGACGCCGGCATCACGCTTCACCTGCGGCTCGTTTGCGGCGAGAACGCGCACCACATCCTCGAGGCGACCTTCAAGGCCGCGGCCCGCGCCCTGCGCGAGGCAGTCGAGCCCGATCCCCGCGCCGACGGCTCGGTGCCCTCCACCAAGGGGAGCCTCTGATGGCCGCCCCGATCGTGGTGGTCGACTACCACAAGGGCAACCTCCTCTCCGTCGCGCGCGGCCTCTCCGAGGTCGGCGGCGAGGCGCTCGTCTCGGACGACCCGCAGGTCATCGCCGAGGCGGCCGGCGTCGTCTTGCCGGGAGTGGGCTCCTTCGAGGACGCCATGGGCTACATGAACGAATCCGGCGAGTCTGACGCCGTGCGCGCTGCGATCGGCCGCGGCGTCCCCTTCTTGGGTATCTGCTTGGGCCTCCAGCTGCTCTTTGAGCGAGGCGACGAGAGGTGCGACGGCAAGCTTCATGGCCCGTCCGACCCCGAGCGCTGGGTCGCGGGCCTCGGCGTCCTGCCCGGCTCGGTCACGCGCCTGCGCTCCGGCCGCCTCAAGGTGCCGCACGTGGGCTGGGACCAGATCCACCTCACGGCGCAGGGGCGTTCCTGCCCGCTCTTCCGCGGCGTGCCCGAGGGCGCGAACGTCTATTTCACGCACTCCTACGCGCTCGACGACGACGTGGACCCGGCGACCGTCGCGACGAAGACGCACTACGTCCGCAGCTTCGCCTCGGCGGCGTGGCGCGACAACGTCTACGGCGTCCAGTTCCACCCCGAGAAGAGCTCTACGACCGGGCTCGCCATCCTCACGAACTTCGTCGACCTCGTGAGGGGAGGGGCCCGATGATCCTCTTTCCCGCGATCGACCTGGTGGGCGGCAAGGTCGTGCGCCTTCAGCACGGCGATCGCTCCCGCATGGACGTCTATAGCGACGACCCGGCAGCCGTGGCGCGCGACTTCGCGTCGCGCGGGGCCGGCTGGATACACGTGGTCGATCTTTCCGCGACCTTCGAAGAAGACCAGGCGGCCTGCGAGGCGAACGCGGCGGCGATCCGCGCCATCTGCTCCGTCCCCGGGATCCACGTGGACTGTGGCGGCGGCGTGCGCTCCATGGAAGCAGTGAAGCGCCTTGCCGACCTGGGCGTCGAGCGCATCGCCATCGGGACTGCGCTCGTGCGTGACCCCGCCTTCGCCGAGGCGGCCGCCGCCGAATACGGCGAGCTGCTCGTCGCCGACGTGGCGGCGCGCGATGGGGTCGTGAAGGTGAACGGCTGGCGCGAGGCTGCGGGTGAGCTGCGGGTCGAGGACCTTCTTGCCAGGCTCCGGGGGCTGGGGTATCGCCACCTTGTCTTTACCGACATCGCCCGCGACGGCATGCAGACCGGCATCGACGTGGACGCCTATCGCCGCATCGCCCAGGCGTGCGGGTTCCCCGTGGTCGCGTCCGGCGGCATCGCGACGCTCGACGACATCCGTGCGCTCGCGGCCGCGGGCCCCGGGGTCGTCGAGGGCTGCATCACGGGGCGCGCGCTCTACGAGGGGAACTTCTCGCTTGAGGAGGCCTTGGGGGCGGCGCGCGGAGAAGGCTCGTCCCAAGCTGCGACGGAGGGGGAGACATGCTGACGAAGAGGGTCATCCCGTGCCTGGACGTCAAGGACGGGCGCGTGGTCAAGGGCGTGAACTTCGTGAGGCTGCGCGACGCCGGCGACCCCGTCGAGCTCGCGTCGCGCTACGACCGCGAGGGCGCCGACGAGGTCGTCTTCCTGGACATCACGGCGACCTCCGACGACCGGCGCACGACGGTCGACCTCGCCTCGCGCGCCGCGGAGGAGCTGCGCATCCCGTACACCGTGGGCGGCGGCTTCCGCGACGTCGCGGGTTGCCGCACCATGATCGCGGCCGGCGCCGACAAGGTGTCGATCAATTCCGCCGCCGTGAAGGACCCCGGCATCATCAGCGCGTGCGCGGACGCCTTTGGCAGCCAGGCCGTGGTCGTGGCCATCGACGCGAAGCACACGGGCCCGGGCGACAAATGGGAGGTCTACCTGGCCGGCGGGCGCATTCCGACCGGCATCGACGCCGTGACCTGGGCCGAGGAGGCCGCCCGTCGAGGCGCGGGCGAGATCTTGCTCACGAGCATGGACCGCGACGGCACCAAGGACGGCTTCGACATCCCGCTGACCCGCGCCGTTGCCCGCGCGGTGGGCATCCCCGTGATCGCGTCCGGCGGCGTGGGCACGCTCGAGCACTTCGCCGAGGGGGTCATCGAGGGCGAGGCCGACGCCGTGCTCGCCGCGAGCGTGTTCCACTTTGGCACCTACACGATCCGCCAGGTCAAGGAGTACATGGCCAGCCAGGGGATTCCGGTTCGCCTCGACTTCTAGGCTGCGGGCTACGGACCCTCGGGCGGTCCCGGCCGCGTGATCTCCGTGCGAACGGGCTTCTTGGCACCCTGTTGTGGAAGGGTGTTAAGAAGCCCGTTTTGGTCAAATGAAGGCAAATCCTGCGCAAATAGGCCAAAAGCCCCTCTTAGCACCCCTGCTGTGGAAGGGTGCCAAGAGGGGCCGAGGGGCCGCCGCCGGGCCGAAGGGCCGCCGCCGGCCGCTGCGCTACGCCCAGGGGTCGAACGAGCTCACGTCGTAGCGATAGGCGAGCTGGTCGATCGAGTCGATCTCATCGAGTCCCATCAGACCGCGCAGATAATTCTCGTGCGTGCGGAAAGGCTCGTTCACGCCCGAGTCGAAGGCCTCTTCGAGCTCATCGCTGCCGGGCTCGTAGTTCCAGATAAGGCCCCAATAGATGTCGCTCGCGTAGTTCTGGAGCAGCTGATCGCTCGTGGCTCCCACGCACTGGCGCGGCCACGCCTCGAGGTAAGCCTGTTGCGTCGCCTCGGCGTCGTCCCCCTCGGCCACGAGTTTGAGCCCCTCGCCGCCAAAGGAGAAGCCGTCGTACGCGCTGCCGCCGATCAGGGTGGGGACGTGCCCCTTCGGCAAGACGACCACGAGTTCCTGGGTGCCCTCAAAGGCGCCCTTTGCGATGCCCGCGACCTTGTCGCCCAGGACGAGCTTGTACAGGCAGACGCAGTCCTTGAAGGCGTCCTCGGCGATGGACACCGAGTCGTAGCCCTCGGGCACGATGGAACTGAGGTCCATCGTGCCGAACTCCTCGCTGTCGAAGCCGGCCCACGGAGTGACCGAGGTGAGCGTGAGCGACCCGTCGTCCGAGACGGTGAACTTGTTGCCGTCGCTGTCCTCGATAACGTTCTTCTTTATGATCGTGGATGCGTCCACGGGCTCGAGGCCCATCTCTTGGCGCAGGCGGTTCTCGGGCTCGAGGAGGTTCTCGGCCATGCGCTCGCGCACCTCGGTCTCGGAAGGCATCTCCCAGGTCTCGCTCAGAATCTCGTATTGCACGGCTGCGAAGTACTCGTTGTAATTGGGATAGCCCACGAGCGGATAGACCCACTGCTCAATGAAGGCCTGCTCAGATCCCTCAGGCACGTGGAGGTGCAGCTTCTGGGCCTCTTCGTCGGGCTCCCAGGAGTAGTTGAAGCGGTGGCCAAGCCCCTGGCTCATGAGGGTGAGCGTGGGCGGGGTTTGCCCGGTGAAGTAGATATCGGCGCAGGCGTCGGACCCGTTGAGGGGCTCCGTGCCCAGCGAACCGCCGATCATGTTGCTCAGCGTGAGGCTGGTGAGCGAGTCGCAGCTTGAGAACACATGGTCGCCAATCGTGAGCTTGTATGCGGTCGCCGTGAACGAGTCGATGCCGGGGCAGTCCATGAAAGCCCGGTCGCCGATGACGAGGCTCTTGTCGCTCGTCCCCACGCTGATGTCCCCGGCGAGGCCGGAGCCCCTGAATGCCTCGCTGTCGATCCAGGCTGTGTCCGCGCTGGGCGCCCAGCTGAGCGTGTAGGCGCCCTGGAGGTTCGAGAACGCGCCGTCAAAGATCTCGACCACGGTGCTCGGGATGACGAGCTCGCCCGTATATGAGCCGCCGCTGGCCATGGCGATCCAGGGCTGGCCATCGTCGTCGGGCGCATAGACCACGGGCATGCCGTCCGCCTGCGCCTCCTGCATGAAGTCCGTGACCCCGCCGATGCAGTTGAACCGGCCGTCGGCGTTGATAGGGTCGTAGCCTTCCGGGAAGAAGTACTTGTCTTGCTCGGCGTCGTAAATGGCGCGGCAGAGCCAGTTGCAGCTGGGGTTGGGGTTTTCTTGGCTCTCGAAACTGGCGTTGAGCGATCGAGACACCCAGAAGTCGAGGCTCGAGCAATCGGCGAAGGCGTTCTTGCCGACCTCGATGGGGCTCTCGGTGCCCATATAGACGCCCTTGAGGCCGGTGCAGAAGCGGAAAGCCTCGGCCCCGATCTTTGTCGTGGAGTCGCCCAGAACGACCCATTCGAGGTAGGGGTCGCCGTAGAACGCGTTGGGCGCAATGGTCGTGACCTCTATCTTCTCTCCGTCGGATGTTGTGAGGGTCCCGTCGAAGGTCCGCATGTCGAGGCCCTGGTAAGAAAGAAGCACGATCTCGTCGTCGCACTCGTAATAGAGGCAGTCTTCCTGCGAGTCGCTTGCCACGATGACCTGGGCATCCGGGGCTCCGGTTGCGGTGAGACGACCCCTGACGTAGTCCGCGATCTGCGTCGAGAAGCACACGATGCGCTGGACGTTGCCGCCCTCGAAGCAGCCGTCCTCAAGCGTGTACGGGTCGTCGAAGCCGTCGCCGATCGCGACGGTCGTGACCTGCGTGTTGCCTTTGAAGCTTCCGGCCTTAACGGTGTGCTGCATCTGGACGAAGGCGGTGTCCAGGCCCACGTCGAGGACCCCCACGACCTCGTCGTCGCTCAAAATCATGCCGCCCGCGACCGTGAGGCGGGCATCGGGGTTTGAGGCGGGCGAAACGGAGACCCCCCAGGTATCCTGGATGGCGCCGATGTTTTCTTGCACGAACGGGACGAAGGCGTTGTCGTCGACGATGATGTTGCACTCGCCCAAATCCTCGATGTTTATGGTGGGCAAGGAATCTGCGGCGGCATGAACCCGCAGTTCCTCGATGCTGTTTGCCTTGGGCAGCTCGACGTCGGCCACGGTCGCGGGCACGTCGAGGCTCGTCATTTGCGTGGGCACGCCCAGGCACGCCGTGCCATCCTTCGACAGCAAGAGCCCATCCTCGGTCGAGGTGAGGTAGGGGTTGCCCTCATCGACTCGATAAGCCTGAGCGACGTTGACGAGCGATTCTTGGCTCACGTAGATCGTGCTCGCGGGAAGCTCGAGGGTGTCCACGGAGGAAAGCCCGGTGCGGGCTTCGCTCTCGGTGCTGTCCACCGACTGTATGCCCTCCGGGACCTTGAGCGCGCCGTCCTCGACGACCGAGTCGCTCACGTCCGAGAGCGTTTGTAGGTAGGCGGAGCGCTTTTGGGTATCGCTTGTGACGCGGTAATCGTCGGTCAAGTTGTAGAGATGCAGCTTCGCGGTGTAGCCGTCGGGCACCTCGGCCGTCTCTCCGGGCTCGACGACGTGGCGGCCGGGGGTGATCGGGTAGAGCCAGTCGACGCCCTCGCCCCCTTCGGTCCAGCCCAGTAGAAGCCGGGAGAGCGTCCCGTCATCGCGCAGATAGCCGGCGTCCGTGAAGTAGTCGGTCAGGAGAGTCGGTGCCAAGAGGTTCGCGGGGTTCGTGTCGATTCGCGTGACCAGGCGGTCCGCCCCGTCCTCGTGCTCCTCTCCCACGACAAAGACGCAGGACTTCTCGGGTGCGATTTCGACGGTGGCCTCGTTCCACGCGCCATCGGTGGTGTAGCGATAGGAAACCTTGACGGTCAGTCCTTCGCTGGGGACGGTGGACGGCTTGTGGATGGTCACGTCGTCGGAGTCGTACCACCAGTCGTCGATTCGGAAATACGGGTAAGAGGAGAACTGGTCTTGGGTGGAGTACCAGCTGTACATTTTCCTGTCGCCGTTGGCGTCGGTGTAGGTGAAATACGTGCTCAGGGAGCAGAAGATGGACCATTCATCGATCTTCTGCCCCACGTAGAGGGGGCTGTCGCTCGCCGACTTGTCGTAGCTGATGGTGACGTCGTATTCAGGGGATGTCGAGGGGTTCAGGGTGGACTCGCCGCGATACGCGCCGTCCATCGCGTAGCCAGGGTCCTTCTTTGGCGTGGGGTCCTGGGGCAGCACCTTGTAGGAGTTCTCGGTGGGGTCGAAGGAGGGCGTGGGGGCCGGGGTGTTCCCGCCGCCGGAGTTCCCTCCGCCATTGCCGTTGTTGTCGCCGTTGTTGTTGCCTTGGTTCCCACCTGCGTTGCCCTGTGCGTTTTCGTTCGTGCCGCTCGCGCTGGGGTCCACGACGAGGCCGGGGGTCGTGGACCCCGCGCCCGTGCCGCCGTTGGCTTGCAGGCCGCCGTTCGCCACGTTGACGGAGGCGCCCGTGCCCGAGCCCGTCACGTTGTACGCCGCGGCGCCGCCCGCCTGCTGGTCCGCGTTGGAGAAGGCGTCGTCCTGCCTGTTGCCCTGGCTCGCGTCGGCGCTCTGCTTGTCGTCCTTGGAATCGTCCTTGTGGCGGTTCGCGTCGGCGTCGGCGTCGGTGGGGTTGGCACGGTAGCCGGTGTCGCTTCCGCTGTCGCCGCCGAGGTTCGAGACGAAGGCCTGCGGGTCGAAGGACGCGTCGCCCTGCGCCACGGTGAAGGCGCCCACGCCGAAGGCCCCCAGCAGCGCCGCCGAGACCGCGGCGGCGGCCACGTTCTTCTTTGCGGAGGAGCTGAGGCTTGCCAGCGGGCCGCGCGGCTCGGGCTCGGCCTGGTGGCGCGGCCGATACGGTGACTTGTTGCGGTTCTGGGCGCGATCCATGGTTTCTCCTAGAGGGCTTTGAGGTAACGGCGGCGCAGGCCGTCGAGGAGGTTCTTGGGCTCAGGCAGGGCGAGGTGAAGGCGCTCGGTGAAGCGTCGCAGCGTGCGGAGCTCGTTGGGGGCGAGGTCGCGCCCGCCGAAGGCGCGCGCCTGGTGGATGCGGACGGCGCGCTCGTACTCCCGCCCGTCGACGCCGGAGAAGGCGTGCGGGACGTCCCCCGCGCATTCCATCGGGCGCGTGTGGTCGAAGCCTATCCCCGCCTCGTCCATGACGGAGGCGAAATAGCGGTAGAGGGCGGGGACGCAGACGTCCTGGTCGTCGCTCTGGATGCGCTCGCGGCGCACGCGCAGGCGGGCGTGCCGCGCGGCGATGAAGAAGAGCCAGACCAGCAGGACGAAGCCGCAGGCGGTCGCCGCGACGCGCAGGACGGCCGTGACGGACACGCCGCCCATCCGGTCGACGTCCTCCTCCTGGTCGTCGAGCTCGCCCGCGACCGAGCCAGCGTCGTAGACGTTGCCCGACTTGCCGCTGCTCCAGGCCTCGGAGACGTCGATGACGTCGCTCGCGGCGACGGACTGCGTGTAGAAGCCGGGCGTGACCTCGACGGGGGTCCAGCCGATGCCGCCCAGGTAGACCTCGACCCACGCGTGGGCGGACTCGGCGTCGAGCCGCAGCTCGTCGCCCTGCGCGGTCGCCGCGTTGAGCTCGTCGGCGTCCGCGCGGTAGCCCTCGACGTAGCGGGCGGGGATGCCCTGGCTGCGGAAGGCGAGCACGGCAGCCGTGGCGAAATAGGCCGAGTTGCCGGCGCGCTCCTCGCCCATGAACCAGCGCACGAAGGAGCCGCCCGCCGGGGGAGCGGCGGGATCCTCGTCGTAGCTCGCGGTCGCCTCGAGCATGGCGCGCACGCGGCTGATGACCGTCGCCGCCGAGGCCTCCTGCAGGTCGTCCCAGGTGCCCGGCGCAAAGAAGTACTCCTTGACCGCCGCGCGCTCCTCGTCGCCCAGGTCGAGGTAGTGCGCCCGCGCGAAGGCGGCCCAGACGGTCTCGGCCTGGGCATAGGGGGTGTCCGAGCCGTTGAGCCAGCTCGTCGAGGCGAGGACGTCGGCCGTGGGAACGTCGTCCATGGCGACGCTGTAGGAAGAGGGGCCCGCGAGGCCCGCGGCGAGGGAGCCGTCGAGGTCGGTGCGCGGCGACGCGCCGTCGAGCGAGCTCGCGCTATAGGGCGCGTAGACGTAGCTTCTGTTTGCGCGCGAGGCGTCTATCCGCAGGTTCACGGTCGGCTCCGCGGCCGAGACGCCCTCCTGAGCCGCCTGGGCGTCGTAGGCCGCGCGTTGCCGGGAGGTGACGAGCCCCTGACGGCCCAGCCAACCCATCACGCCCTTCCAGTCGCCCTCGTAGGCGTCGAAGGAGAGCGGGGACCAGCGGCCGTCCTCGAGCTCGGCGCCCACGAAGCCGCGCAGGAGCACATCGGAGGAGACCGGCGCGCTCGCCTTGACCCCAAGGCCGCTCCCGTCCTTCTCGTCGTTCATCGAGCCCGCCTGGCCCAGGTCGCCCTGCGGGAGGGTGTCGTGCCCGTGGCGAGCCTCCTCGATGCCGCCCGTGAGCGCCGCGTGCGCCGCATCGACCGAGGCTTGCGGCTTATACAGATATCCCACGGCCAAGAAGACCACGGAGATGAGGGCGGCGACCCCCACGAAGTTGGCGACGACGGCGGAGGCCGAGCGCATGGGCCCGGGGAGCTGCGCCACGCGGCAGTGCGCGACCCAGGCGCCGATGGCCAGCCCGCAGCCTATGAAGGCCGCGACCGAGCCCGAGAGCCCCAGGCGCAGCGAGAGCCCGGTCACCACGCAGGCGCCGAGCAGGGTGACCGCGCCCGTCTTCAGACGCGAGGCCGCCCATCCGGCGACGGCGGACAGGAGCCCCAGGCACACGCCGAAGAGCGGCGAGGAGGCGCCCGTCCCCACGCCCGGGATGAGGCCGACGTAGGCGCCGAAAGCGACGTCGAGGCTCGTGACGACCGCGTTCACCAGCGCAAAGAAGCCCGTGCGCGCCGAGGGGAGCGCCAAGGTCGCCGCGAGCGCCGCCGCGGCGATGGCGAGGCCGACGGGGCGCGCATGGCCGTGGAGCCGCGACTCCTCGGTCGAGACGACGCCCAGGACCCCGCCTGCGACGAGTCCCGCGGCGAGCGCGGCGACGAGCGTGGGGGCGTCCATGCAGCGGGCGAGCATGAGCGGCCAGACAAGGCCGGCGAGCAGGCCAGGCAGCGAGTTCGTGGCGACGGCGGCGACGCGCGAGGCCGCCACGTGCGCGCGGGGCGCCGTGGCGTTCAGGCGGAGCTCCGCGAGCCGGCGCCTCTGTATCTGGTTCGAGGCGTCCATGCTAGAGCTCCAGGTTCTTTATGCGCCCGCAGGCGCTCGCGGGGATGTGCACGAAGGATGCGTTGGGCAGCTCCTCCACGCCGCCGTGCTCGCCCTCGCTCACGTGAACGATGGTGAGGGTGGAGTACTCCCCGAGCTTGGTGAACATGTCGCGGTCCACTTTGTCCGTGACCACGATCGTCTTCGTCACGTTGTGCGCGCGGCAGAACCTGCCGTACTCGTCGGCGTCCGTGAGCACGTGCTCGTGCAGGGGGACGCACATGAGCGCGTCCATCATCGACCCAAAGGCCGCGAGCGAGTCTACCGTCGTCGCGTGGAGCTCGCTGCCGTCGGAGTACCCGACGGTGTGCGGCGTGCCGCGGCGCAGGAGCCCCATGCTGATGGAGGAGAGCATGCAGAGCCCTGCGGCGAGGACCTGCAGCGCGTTCGCGTCCTGCGGGTCCACGACGTGCATGCCGCACAGGAGGGCCACGTCGTAGCCGGCGGGGCGCGAGGGCTCGCGGACCATCAGGTCGTCGAAGCGCGCGCTCAGCTTCCAGTGGACGGACTTGAGGGAGTCGCCGGGGGCGAACTCGCGCAGGTCGAAGACCTCGGTGCGGTCCTGGCCGCTGCGGCGCGGGTCGTAGGAGATGCTCGTCGTGCTCGCGTTGTTCGCACGCGTGATCTGGACGTCCAGGTCCTGCACGCGGGGATAGACGGTGATGGACGACTCGTAGACGGCGCCCGGCAGCCTCGTGCGCGCGAGCCCCAGGGGGTCGAGCATGTAGGCCGAGGCCAGGCGGACCTCGGTGTGGCCGCAGGCGCTCGTGTCCACGGGCACGTTGAAGCGCTCGGGGCTGCCGGCGCCCGGGAAGAGCGAGACGGGCTGTTGGACGACCTCGTCGAAGAGCAGGTCGTGGACCTCGAAGACGAGCTCGATGCGGCCGCGGAGGGCGCGCGGGCGCCAGAGCTCGGCCTCGAGCGACACCTGCTCGCCGGCGGTGCAGGCGTTACGTATGCCAAAGGAGAAGCGCGCCCGGGCGGCGCGGCGGGCCCCCAGGGCGAGGCTGCTCGCGACGATGACGACGATCGCCGCGAGGAAGCCCAGCGCGAGCGGGCTGTTCGTCGTGACGAAGGCCAGCGCGCAGAACAGCAGGGAGACGGCGGTTATGACGCGGTTCGATTGCATGGCAAGAAGGCCCTGCCGCCGCTAGGCGCGGCCGCGCGCCTGGCCCATGGAGGGCGCCGGCACGCTGGCCATGACCTGGTCGAGAAGGTCCGCGGCGGTGACGGACTCGATGCGCGCCTGCGGGCGCAGCACGAGGCGGTGGGCGCAGACGGCCTTGAAGACCTCGCGCACGTCCTCGGGGACCACGTAGTCGCGCTCGCGGATAAGGGCGCACGCGCAGGCCATGCGGGTGAGGGCGATGACGCCGCGGGGGCTCACGCCCAGCTCGACGAGCTCGAGCTCGCGGGTCTTCTCGCACAGGCGCACGGCGTAGTCGAGCACGGAGTCCATGACGGTGACGTTGCCCAGGAAATTCTGGATCTCGAGCAGGTCGTCGCGGGTCACCTTGGCCCGGATCTCGTCGAGCGGGTTCGCGTAGCGGCGGGCCTTGAGGATGTCCACCTGCTCGGCCGTCGACGGGTAGCCGATGGAGAGGCGCACCATGAAGCGGTCGAGCTGGGACTCGGGCAGGGGCTGGGTGCCCGCCGAGCCCACGGGGTTCTCGGTCGCGATGCAGACGAAGGGGCGCGGGACCTGGCGGGTCGTGCCGTCGACGGTCACGGAGTGCTCCTCCATGACCTCCAGGAGGGCCGACTGGGTCTTTGCGGAGGTGCGGTTGATCTCGTCGGCGAGCAGGAGGTTGCAGTTCACGGCGCCCCAGTTGAAGCGGAACTCGCCCGACTCGCGGTCGTACATCGTGAAGCCCGTGATGTCGGAGGGCATGGTGTCGGGCGTGAACTGGATGCGCTTGTAGTCGAGGTCGAGGCACTTGGAGAGCGCGAGCGCCAAGGTCGTCTTGCCCGTGCCGGGGACGTCCTCGAGCAGGATGTGCCCGCCCGCGTAGATGGCCATGAGGCACTTCTCGACCACGTCGGTCTTGCCGACGAAGGCGCGGCTCACCTCGTTGATGATGGTTCTGGACTGCTCGACGATCATTCGTTTGCTCCTCTGTAGGCGGCTTCTGCGGTGGCTGCGGCAAGCTGCGCGCGCAGCTCGGCGAAGTCGATGGGCTTGCCCACGTGGCCGTTCATGCCGGCCTCGCGGGACTTGCGGGCGTCCTCCGCGTAGTTGTTCGCGGAGAGGGCGATGATGGGCACGGCCCGAGCGTCGTCGCGGTTGAGCGCGCGGATGCGGCGGGCGGCCTCCCATCCGTTCATGGTGGGCATCTGGATGTCCATGATCACGGCGTCGTAGTGGCCGGGCGCCTGGGCCTGGAACATCTCGACGACGGCCGTCCCGTCGTCCGCGCGGTCCACGGTCGCTCCGAGGTTGCCCAGTATCTCCGACGCGATCATGGCGTTCAGGTCGTTGTCCTCTGCCAAGAGGAGCGTCTTGCCCTCGTAGCTGTACTCGAGCGCGGGCTCGTCGCCCGAGCCCCGGGTCTCGAGCGTGCGCCCCTTGCGGGCGAGGTCCTCCGCCTGTTCGGGCGAGGCGAGGTCGAAGGGGATGTAGGCGGTGAAGTCCGAGCCGCGGCCGAGCTCGGTGTCGACCACGATCTTGCCGCCCATGAGGTCCACGAGGCCGCTCGTGATGGCCATGCCCAGGCCCGTCCCGCCGAAGCGGCGCGCGATCGTGCGGTCTTCTTGCTCGAAGGGCTTGAAGATGCGGCTCGTGAAGCGCGGGTCCATGCCCTTGCCGGTGTCGCGCACGCGGATCATGTAGTTGGCCTGGCCGTCCTTGAGGTACATCTCGCGGAACGTGACCGTGACCGAGCCGCCCTTGGGCGTGAACTTGACGGCGTTCGAGATGAAGTTCACGACGATCTGGTTCAGGCGCATGCGGTCGCCCACGAGGTAGGCGTCTTCGCAGCCGTCCATCTGAATCGAGAAGGCCACGCCCTTGTCCTGGGCCTGGTTCTCGAACATGTTGCGGAGCTCGCCGGCAACGAGCCGCAGGTCGAAGGGGTCGTGCTCGAGCTCCACGTGGCCGGAGTTCAGGCGGCTCATATCGAGCACGTCGTTGATGAGCGAGAGCAGGTAGTTCGCGAGGTCGCTCGCGCGGCCCAGGTCGTCCGAGAGGCGCTCGGGGTCGCCGGCGTGCGAGCGGGCGATGCTCACGAGGCCCTTGATGCCCGAGAGCGGGGTGCGGATCTCGTGGCTCATCTGGCTCATGAAGTCGGTGCGGTTCTTCGCGGCGTCGAGGGCGCGGTCGCGCTCGGCCTCGATGGCTTCCATGGCCTCGCGCTCGGGCGTGACGTCGGTGAACTCCACGAGGTAGTACTCGCCGCCCATGACCGAGGTGGTGCGCACGTGGAAGCGCCTGCGCGTTGCCGTGGGGCCGGGGCCGAGGTAGGAGCAGTCGGCGTGGAGCGTCGAGGCACGGTCCCAGTTGCGGCCGAGGGCCTGGATGTGCAGGCGGTCCTCGTCGGGCATGAAGCGGTAGAGCGTCTCGACGTCTTCCGCCAGGCGCTCGGGTTCCACGCCGAAGACGTGCTTGAAGCTGGGGGAGACGTAGACGGGGTAGAGGTCGCTCGCGCGAAGGAGGTAACGGACGTCGACGCCCGCCTCGGCGCATGCCTGGGCGTACAGTTGGTCGCCGCGCGCCTCGTCCCGGTTTCTGCTCAGTCCAAATAGGCCCATGTGCCTCCTCCCATAATTTGTTTATTCTCGCATATAAACGGTCATGTGGGGCGCCTAAAACAACAGGTGATGCAAGCCTCGCGAAAGGGAAGTCTTCACAAACAAATCGGGCCAAAATGCAGACTGCACTTTGGCCCGATTGGCGCAAACCGATGATTGTGCAGCCTTCACGATGGTTGTGAAGGCTGCACTTTCGCGGCGACATGGTCCGGCGGCGGCTCGGTGGCGGCGACGCTCCGGCTTGGCGACGAGCGCCGCCGCGCGCCCGACGAGCGCCGCCCCGCGCCGCTACTTCGCGAGAAGCCCGGTCATCGGTCCCTGCGAGAGGATCGTGACGCGGTGCATCGCGCGGCTGATCGCGGTGTAGAGGCGGCGGCGGGACAGCGGCGTGTCCGGGTAGACCTCGGCCTGCGCGTCGGGCAGGATCACGTGGTCGAACTCGAGCCCCTTCGCCACGCGCAGGGAAAGAAGCACGACGCCGCTCCCGGGCAGGTCGGAGTCCTTCCCCAGCACGCGCACGCCCTCGCCGAGCTGCTTGGAGAGCCAGCTCACGCGCGAGTCGCTCGAGGCCACGATGGCGGTGAGGCCCTCGTCCTCGGCAGACTCCTGGGCAAGGCGGCGCAGCTCGGCGACGTAGCCCTCGGCGTCGTCGGCGGCGAACTCGCGCATCGCGGGCGCGACGCCGGCGCGGTGGACGCTCGTGAGCTTCACGCGCTCGTCCTGCGGCAGCAGGCCCGAGAAGAGCTGCGTGATCTCGGGCGAGGAGCGGTAGCTCGTGAGCAGGCGGCACTCGTCGACCTCGCCGTGGGAGGCCTGGAACACCTCTCGGATCTGCGCGAACGTCGCCGTGCCCTCCGAGATCGCCTGGTGCTCGTCGCCCAGCAGCAGGAAGTGCGCGCGGGCGAAGTGCTTGGCGAGCACCATGAGCTGGGCCTCGGTGTAGTCCTGGACCTCGTCGACCATGACGAAGCGCGCGGACTTGTCGCCGGCGCCGGTGACGCAGAGGCGCAGGTAGAGCCACTCGGTCGCGTTGAGCGCCTGCTGGCCGAGCGCGTGCATGCCGATACGGTCGAAGCGCAGCCACGACAGCGAGTCGATTGCGTCGTGGGCGGCGCCGTAGCGCTTCTCGACGTAGCGGCGCGCGAACTCGGCGCACTCGGCCTCGTCGGCGGGGTTGATCGTCTCGCCGAAGTAGGCCACCTGGTCGTCCACGTCGAGGCCGATGACCTCTTCCTGCAGCTCCTCGTCCTTCGCCATCTGGGCGAAGCGGCGGCTCAGGCGCTCGTGCAGCTCGTCCTTCACGAGCGCGCAGAAGCGGGAGCCCAGGCCAAAGTGCGCGAACTTCTGCACGGCGCCCTCGATCTGGCCGACCTTGAGGAGCGTCTCGCCCTCCGCGCGGATCTCGCGCAGGTCCTCGGGCTCGATGGCGAGCGTCTTCACGGCCTCGTCGATGCGGCGGAGCTGCTCGGGCGAGGTCTTCTCGCCGAGGTCGCGCTGGCCGGCGCCCTGGGCCTCCACGAAGTCGCGCCAGGTGAAGACCTGCGGGTTCGCCTCGCCCATGGAGGGCAGGACGGTGTCGATGTAGTGCTCGAAGACGTTGTTGGGCGTGAAGAGGTAGACCTGGTCGGGGCTGAGGGTCTTGCGCTCGCGGTAGAGCAGGAAGGCGATGCGCTGCAGCAGGACGCTCGTCTTGCCGGAGCCGGCGATGCCGTTGACCAGCAGCACGGGCACGTCCTCGTGGCGCACGATCTCGTTCTGCTCGCGCTGGATCGTGGCGGTGATGGCCTGGAGCTTCTCGGAGTGGTGCTTCTTGAGCGCGCCGAGGAGCAGGGAGTCCTCGATGGCCACGGTGGTGTCGAAGTAGCCGTTGAGCTGGTCGCGCACGATGTCGAACTGGCGGCGGAGCTCCAGGTTCACGGTGCGGGTCTTGCCGTCGACCTCGTAGCTCGTGGGGCCCATTTCCTGGTTGTAGTACGTCTCGGCCACGGGGCTGCGCCAGTCCACGACGAGCGGGATCGAGTGCTCGTCGGTCATGCCGGCGGCGCCGATGTAGACGTCGCGGGCCGGGCGGCCGGGGCGCATCTGGAGGCGGACCTTGGCGAAGTAGGGTTGCATGAGGAGCAGCATCACGCGGCGGAGCTTGTCCACGTTGAAATCGTGGTACTGGTTGTATGCGTCGATGACCGAGTTCAGGGTCTCGATGGCGGCCAGGGTCTCGATGGTCTCGTCCGCGCCGCCGAAGTCCAGGCGGACCTCCTCGGACATGTCGAGCAGGTCCTGGCGCGCGCCCGCGTGGTTGGTCTCCAGGTCCTCCGTGATGGCGTCGCGCATCTGGAGCAGCTTGGCGTAGAGCTTGGCGAGGTGCTCCTGCTCCTGCCGGAAGATGGGGTCGGTCTGCTGGTCTAGCTCGTCGGACATGGTCGGTCTCCCACGGTCGCTCTCAAATATCGAAGAGATAATCCTACGCCAAGAGCCCGCGGGTGTGGCCGCCGCCCGCCGAGACGCATAAACTCGCGGTTGCCCGCGGTGCCGCATCTGGTTCCGGTGTGCCGACGGAGTCGCATGTCGGTACCGGGACGTGCCGACAACGCCGTATGTCGGTGCCGCGACGTGCCGACAACCCTGCATGTCGGTGCCGATCCCGCTCCCAACGTGCCGACAACCCCGCATGTCGGCGCTCCCCAACGCGCCCCTCGTGCCAAGAAGCCCCTGCGTCCGCACCGACGCGGGCTCTTCTCGGTACCGGGACGCCGAAGTGACGATTTCGTGCCCGGCACCTTTTCTGTCATGGGGCGCGGGGCGGCCGCGGCCGGACGCTAGAATTGAGCCGGAAAACCCTCTGCGAAAGGCAATTGCATGACAGATACGAACCCGTCCGCCGGCATCCGCGAGGAAAGCGCCGACGAGGGCGCGAACGGCGCGGGCTCCCTCGGCCGCCTCATCCCCTGGCCCGACGACGAGACCTATCCGAACATCCCCGCCGACGAGGCGCTCGAGATCTTCCTGGGCTGGGTGGAATCGCGCGGGATCGAGCTGTGGGACCACCAGGAGGAGGCCCTTCTCGACCTCGCGGCGGGCGACCACCTGATCCTGGGCACGCCGACGGGCTCGGGCAAGTCCATGGTCGCCCTGGGCATGTGCTTCATGAGCGTGTGCACGGACCGCCGCGCCTATTACACCGCGCCCATCAAGGCCCTGGTCAGCGAGAAGTTCTTCGACTTCGTCGAGCTCTTCGGCAAGGAAAACGTGGGCATGGTCACGGGCGACGCCTCCATCAACGCCGAGGCGCCCATCATCTGCTGCACGGCCGAGATCCTGGCGAACCAGGCGCTGCGCGAGGGCGAGAAGTGCGACGTGGGCTGCGTCGCCATGGACGAGTTCCACTTCTACGCCGACCCCGACCGCGGCTGGGCCTGGCAGGTCCCGCTGCTCACGTTGCCGCACACCCAGTTCCTCCTCATGAGCGCCACGCTCGGCGACACCGCGTCGATCGCCTCGTCGCTCGAGGAGCATACGGGCCGCGCCGTGGACGTCCTCGCCGACGCGCCGCGCCCGGTGCCGCTCTCCTACGAGTTCGTGGACACGGCGCTCGAGGGGACCGTCGAGCTCGCCCTGCGCCGGGGCGAGGCGCCGCTCTACATCGTGCACTTCTCGCAGGACGCCGCGCTCAAGAGCGCCCAGGCCCTGGCGAGCTACGGCGTCTCGACGAAGGAGCAGCGCGAGGCGGTCAAGGACGCCATCAAGGGCACGCGCTTCACCACGACCTTCGGCAAGACGCTGCAGCGGCTCCTGGGCTGCGGCGTGGGCGTGCACCACGCCGGCATGCTGCCGCGCTACCGCCTGCTCGTCGAGAAGCTCGCCCAGCAGGGTCTTCTTCCCGTCATCTGCGGCACGGACACGCTGGGCGTGGGCATCAACGTGCCGATCCACACGGTCATCCTCACGGCGCTCTCCAAGTTCGACGGCCGCCGCATGCGCCACCTGAACGCGCGCGAGTTCCACCAGATCGTGGGGCGCGCGGGGCGCTCGGGGTTCGACACCGAGGGCATGGTCATCGCCGAGGCGACCGAGTACGACATCGAGAACGCCCGCGCCCTGGCGAAGGCCGGCGGCGACCCCAAGCGCGCCCGCAAGATCAAGACCAAGAAGCCCCCCGAGGGTTATGTGGGCTGGAACAAGCAGACGTTCGAGCGGCTCGAGACGGCGGTGCCGGAGCCGCTGCGCCCGCGCATGAAGATCAGCCACTCCATGGTCTTGGCCGAGGTTGAGCAGGGCGGCGACGCGATGGCGCGCGTCCACAAGCTCGTGGACGACTCCGCCCAGCCCGATGCCGAGAAGGTCGCGCTGCACCAGCGCGCCGACGAGATCATGGCGACGCTCATGGACGCCGGGGTGGTCACGCGCGAGCCGGTCGTGGGCGAGGACGGCCAACCTGCGGACGGCTTCGTGTACGCGACGACGGTCGACCTGCCGGACGACTTCGCGCTCGACCAGCCGCTCTCGCCGTTCCTCTTGGCGGCGCTCGAGCTGCTCGACCCCGAGTCCGAGACGTACGCGCTCGACGTGATCAGCATGGCGGAGGCCACGCTCGAGGACCCGCCGCAGATCCTGCGCGCCCAGCAGCGCGCCGCGCGCGACCGCGCCATGGCCGAGATGAAGGCCGACGGCATCGACTACGACGAGCGCATCGAGCGGCTGCAGGAGGTCACGTGGCCCAAGCCGCTGGACGAGCTCCTGAGCGCCGCGTTCGAGCAGTATTGCGAGAAGGTGCCTTGGGCGAGCGACTACGCGCTGTCGCCCAAGTCGGTCCTGCGCGACATGGTCGAGACGGCGAGCGACTTCAAGGAATACGTGGCCCGCTACGGCATCGCGCGCTCGGAGGGGACGCTCCTGCGCTATCTGTCCGAGGCGTTCCGCGCGCTCGACCGGACCGTGCCCATGGACAAGCGCGACGAGCGCCTGACCGACATCATCGCCTGGCTCGGCCTCGTGGTGCGCTCCGTGGACTCCAGCCTCGTGGACGAGTGGAGCGCCGCGGGGTCGTCGGACGCGGGCGCCGAGGTCGCGCCGCCGGAGCCGGGAGACGTGGTGGTCCACGACCGCCGCGCCCTTACCTTGCTCGTGCGCAACGCGCTCTTCTCGCGCGTGCGGATGGCCGCGATGGGCCGCCTCGAGGAGCTCGGTCGCCTGGACGCCGACTGGGGGTACCGCCAGAACGTTTGGCAGCAGGCGCTCGACCGCTTCCACGAGGCGCACGAGGATATCCTGCTTGACGGGGATGCGCGCAGCTCGGCCTACTACCAGATCGACGAGGTCGACGAGAAGACCGCGCACGTCTGGCACGTGCACCAGGTGTTCCGCGACTCGGACGACGACCGCGACTTCGGTATCTGGGGCGACGTGGACCTCGACGCGACGCAGCTCGAGGGCGCCGTGGTGTTCAAGAACTACCGCGTGGGCTTCGTGGACGACTAGGCCTACGGCGCATCGGCGGCGTTGGCCTGGGCGGATGCCAAAGGTTCGAAGGACATGCCTGATTCGGCCCCGAGCTCGGCTCCCGTGGAGCGGGCTCGGGGCCTCTTTCATGCACAGAACTCGCTTTCGTCACACGTTTTCGGCTTGTGCTGTGCAGAACCGCGTCTCGTCACACGTCTTTTGTCCCCATAACGCGGCTTATGGTCCATTTTCAGATACCTTATCTGCGCTTTTGTGGTGCGCTCCGCAAAGCAGGGCAATAACACGTGTGACGAAGCGCCGTTTTGACCGCGGATCTTGAAAAACGTGTGACGAAGGCGAGTTTTGCGCCGGCCGCTTCGCCCTTGCGTCACAATCCCTTCACAACTATGATGTTGACACAGCGTCAACGCAGTTGGCGCCCGTACGTCGGCCCGCGACCAGCGAGGGAGCGAGATGGAAGATTCCGCCGTTGCCATGATGCGCCGCGAGCAGATCGTGGCGGCCGCGCTCGCCCTGTACGAGAAAAAGGGCATCGAGCGCACGACGGTCAAGGACATCGCCGAGGCCGCGGGAATCACGCGCAGCCTCTTCTACCACTACTTCGACCGCAGGGAAGACGTGACCGATGCTATCCTCGAGGGCTACGTCGATGGCTTTATGGGCGCGGTCCACGAGTGGAACCGCAACCGCGTGCGCGGCGACGTGCAAGGCGCCCTTCAGAGCTGCGTCAAGCTCCTGCGCTCGGCGCTCTTTGAGCGCGACGCCTTCCGCACGTTGCTCCTCAAGGACGAGAACGCCTCGCTCTACCTGCGGTTTTCTCAGCGTGCTGCCCGAATGATCGCCCGTTACCTCACCGACACGACGGCGGAGGAGTACGCCCGCTACCACAAGGTCGAGATTCACCACCTCTATGAGACCTTCTACCTGCTGGTCTTTGGGCTCGTGGGCTATTTGCGCGAGCACCCCGACGCGAGCGACGAGCTCATCGCGGACCTCATCGCCGATACCCTGCACCTGGATGTTTAGCCTGGCGGCGCCGCGACGAAGGCGGCGCGGCCGGGTTCATACAAGGAGAGAAAGGAAGAAGACATGCTGTTCGACGTTTGGGGGTCCAACACCCTTATCCACTGGCTCGGCTGGGCCATGGTCTTCGTGGGCCTGATCGTGCTCAACGAGATCGGCCGGCGCACCAAGGTGGGCGCGGCCATCATCTTTGGCGTGGCGCCGCTTGCCATGACCATCTACTGCGCCGCCATCGCGATCGGGGTCGCCAACGGCGCCGAGTGGGCGCTCAACAACCCCACGCACATCTACCAGAACAGCTGGTTCCACTACGCCAAGGTCTACGCGGCGCTCGCCGGCTGCTGGGGCTTCATCGCCATCAAGTACCAGTGGGGCAAGATCGGCAAGGCGCGCTGGTTCCGCGCGTACCCGTTCCTCATCGTGGCCATCAACATCATGATCGCCGTCGTCTCGGATTTCGAGAGCGCATACCACTTCTTCGCCCTGGGCGAGACCACGTGGGTGACCTCCGAGGGCGCCACGCAGCTCGCGGGCTGGAACAACGTGTTCAACGGCATCGCCGGCATCATCAACATCTTCTGCATGACCGGCTGGTGGAGCGTCTACGCCTCCAAGGACAAGTCCGACATGCTCTGGCCCGACATGACCTGGGTCTACATCATCGCCTACGACATCTGGAACTTCTGCTACACGTACAACTGCCTGCCCACGCACTCCTGGTTCTGCGGCTTCGCGCTGCTGCTCGCCCCGACGGTCGCGGCCTTCTGCTGGAACAAGGGCGGCTGGATTCAGAACCGCGCGTTCACGCTGGCCATCTGGTGCATGTTCGCGCAGGTGTTCCCGTACTTCCAGGAGGAGAGCATCTTTGTGACGCACTCCACGCTCAACCCGACCTCGGCGCTGGTCGTCTCGATCCTGGCCTTGGTCGCGAACGTCGCGGCCATTATCTACATCGCTTACCGTGCCAAGAAGCTCGGCGTGAACCCGTACAAGCAGGACGTCTTTGTGGGGACGAGCGATTGGGAGAAGGCGACCGCCCGCCGCGGCGAGATCGACTATTCGCACCAGGCGTAAGGACGGGCCGAGCATGGGGTCTGGCTGTAGGCAGCCCCTGTTTGCCATGGGCAACTGAACGCGAGTTTTTCTTTGCCTCGCTCTACGCGACCCTCTGCCGGGGATACTCCCGGTGGAGGGATTTCTTTGTATGAAGGAGGGGCCATGGGCAAGAAGGTCAATACTTTTGATGTGGTCGACTGCAACAAGGCGCTCGAGGAGGCGGGGTTCTCGGCACGGCTCCACATGCACGATGCCTGCGGCGGGCAGTACTTTAGCTGGCAAGAAGACCAGGCGGGCGTGCGGGACCTGCTCAAGGGGTTCTTTGCGGAACGCGGGGTCGCGATAGGGTTCGTGGACGGGGACGACGCTTTCGTCGTGCGCTAGGAGGGGCGCGGCTGCGGAGGTCGGCGGCCGGGCGGCTCCGGGCAGTTGGCGGCGCGGTGCGTCGAGGGGTAGACTGAGTCCTAAAAACTGGGGGGGGAGGGACATAGCGTGGCCGAGTACTACACGTGCCTGTATGTGATGGGCGCCTGTATCTGCGGGATCATGTTGTTCATGGTGAACGCCAACGCCATGCTCTCCCGGCGCGAGAGGCGCCTGTACGACTATCTGTACATTTCGCTGCTCATCGCGTCTACCTGCGATTGGTTGGGGACGCTGCTCGCGGGCATCGCTTCGGCGGGTCCCTTGGTCACGCTACTCACCCTGATCGAGTTCTCGCTCGCGCCGACCGCGGCCGTGAGCTTTGGCGCGACGACGAGCGCCCCGGGTGCCGAGCGCACGCGCTTCGCGGTGAAGGCCCTGGCGGTCCACGCGGCGTTCGAGCTTGTTTCTTTGCCCCTTGGCCTGGTGTTCTACGTCGATGGGGCGGGAGTCTATCACCGGGGACCGCTCTACACGGTGTACGTCTTGGCGTATGTCCTGAGCGCCGTGTACCTGATCCTGGAGGCGATGCGCTTCTCGAGGGAGTACCAGTATCGCCAGCGCATCGTCCCGTGGCTGCTCCTGGGCCTTGCGGGAATCGCGCTCGTGACCCAGATGGCTCTGTCCAATGCATGCATCATCTGGCTCGCGCTCTCGATATGTAGTTCGATGTTCTATATGTTTTACTGCAACGTCGTCCAGCAGACCGATGGTCTGACGCACCTGCTCAACCGCGCCAGCTATGAAGGCTGCCTCTCGGCGCTGAACGAGCCGTCGGCGATTGTGTTCTTTGACGTGGACGAGTTCAAGCAGGTCAACGACGTGCTCGGCCATGCGATGGGGGACAGGTCGCTGCACGAGATCGCGATGGCGATCTCCGACGTCTACTCGCCGTATGGCAGCTGCTACCGCATAGGCGGGGACGAGTTCGCCGCGGTGCTCGTGCGCGGGCTCGACGGGCTGAACCGCTTGAGGGCCGACTTCTTTGCCGACCTCTCGGCCCGTCGCGAGAAGTGCCCCGGGCTGCCTACGGTGTCGGTGGGCTACGCGATGTTCGACCCGCTCGCGAACGACAAATCCGCCGCCTGCGAGCAGGCCGACGCGATGATGTACCGCTTCAAGAGGGACCGCAAAGCCTCCCACGCGTGAGCAGTTTTGGGGACAGGTTCGAAATGCTTTCAAATGGAAGAAAAACGAACCTGTCCCCAAAAGTTGTCAGCCGACGTGGGGCCAGTCGATGGGTACGGTGCCGTGCTCTTCGAGGAGGCGGTTCGCGGTCGAGAAGGGCCTCGAGCCCATGAACGCCTGCAGCCCGCCCGCCAACCGCGTGGCCGAGAGCGGGGAAGGGTGCGTCGAGGCCAGGCAGAACTTGTTGGTCTGGGGCCCAGCGTTGAGGCACTCCATTTGTTTTTGAACCATATTCACCGCAAAACGTCCCCAGGCGAGAAACACGACGGGTTGCGGCAGCGTGAGGCAGCGCTCGACCAGGTAGTCCGTGAGGGTCGACCATCCGAGCTTGGCGTGTGAATTCGCCGCGTGCTCGCGCACCGTGAGCGTCGTGTTCAGGAGGAGGACGCCCTGGCGCGCCCAACTCGTGAGGTCGCCGGTCGTGGGTATGGCACAGCCAAGGTCGGCGGCCATCTCCTTATAGATGTTGCGCAGGCTGGGCGGGAGCTTCTGGTCGCGTGCGACCGAGAACGAGAGCCCCATGGCCTGGCCGGGCCCATGGTAGGGGTCCTGGCCAAGAATGACCACGCGCACGTCTTGCGGCGCCGTGAGCTCGAGTGCGTTGAAAATCTTGTTCTGCGGGGGATAGATCGTCTCTTCTTCGCGCAGCGTGAGGACCTCATCCCAAAGTCGCTCCGTGGTGGAGACGACGTCTGCGGGGGCGCCGTCGAGCCAAGCCGCGGCCCCGGCGCCGAGGTTCGCGCGGAAAGGCAGCCCATGCACGCCGTAGGGCTGGTCGGCGAGCGGGATTTGGGAGCCCTGGGGGACTTCATGTAGGTAAACGTAGACGAGCGCGTCGAAGTCGCCCTGCGGAGAATGGGCCGTTACCGGGACGGCGCGGTAGAGGCTGCCCTCCTCCTCGAGCTCGTTGACGCGCGCGAGCGTCTGGTCGTCGACCAGGCATATCTCGCCGAGGACTTTGCTCGATTGGGCGCCCGGCAGGGCGGCAGGGTATCGGCCAAGGTCATAAAGATCGTAACCTTCTACCCAGGCTCCGGATATGCGTGGGCACCCGGCGACGTAGTCCGCGTTGCGCAGCCCTTCCATCAGCGTGCCGTACACAAAGATGGCAGTTGTTTCGCTGTGCTCGCCTTGCGTCATCGGGTGCCCTTCTCACGTGGTAATTCAAACGAATGCGACGTCAGGTTACCAGTTTTTGAGCGATGCGGACTGGTTCGGGCCCCTTTAGGCGTTTTGCGCGACGAAGGCCTCGATCTGCGCCTGGCTCGCATGGTTGAGAACGGCGCCGTCCGCGAATTCGGCTCCCGGCGCGCTCGGCTTGAGCGCCTCGACGGTCTTGCCCATGCTGCTGGAGCCGGAGGTGCCAAAGGGAACAATCTTCTTGCCAGCGAAGTCGCCGCTCTCGAGGAAGGTGTTCACGATGGTCGGGGCAACGTACCACCAGATGGGAAATCCCAGGTAAACGGTATCGTACTCGGCAAGGTCCGGGGCGCCTTCCGCGATGTCGGGACGGCTCGTGGAGTCGGCCATCTCGACCGAGCTGCGGCTCTTGTTGTTGCGCCAGTCGAGGTCGGCGCTGGTGTAGGGGGCGGTCGGGCGAATCTCGAAGAGATCGGCGTCCGCGGCCGAGGCGATCTTTTGCGCGAGGGCGCGCGTGGTTCCGGTGGCGCTGAAATAAGCGACGAGTGATTTGCTCATGATGGCCTCCTGTGGTCGGTCGGGATTGTCGGCTGCATGGTAGAACTTTGAGTGCGCTCTAGGTCAAGCGAGGTTTTGCGAGCGGCGCCTGCGGCGGGTGCGAGGAACGGGCGAGCGCTACGATTGGTGAATCGGTGTCGGCAGGGGAGGGCCATGGACAGGAGCGGCGGGTCGGTGAAGGACGGGAAGAACCCACGGACTAGGTTCGCTGGCGGGATCTTTGCCGTTGTCGTTGCGCTTCTTTGTGTGGCCTCTGGAATCTCTGGTGCTGTGCCGGGTACGGGGCAAGGGACTGCCGACTCTTCTATACCCGTTGCGGAGCAAACGAATAGCAGTTCAGAGAGTCGTTTAACGTTTCGCAGCGAAGAAAAGCTGCAGAGCCACTTCGAGAAACATGGCGCTCAGATGGGCTATTCGACGGCCGAAGACTATCTTGCGGGTGCGAATGCGGTGATCTCGGACCCCGAGTCGCTCCATAAAACCCAGGCCGTCGATGGCGACGACGCATATTATCGCGAGGCGACCGGCGAGTTCGTTGCTGTGTCGTCCAAGGGTTACATTCGCACGTATTTCATTGCTTCGTGGGAGTACTGGGACAAGCAGTAAGCGCGTCTTTCGGGGACGTCCCCGCGGTACGTGCTCAAAAAAAGTGACGAATTGTAGGCTTGAATCGGGATTGCCCGAGTAGCCGGGTAAAACCGTCGCAAACTGCGATGCTCTGACCTGCAGATATATAAAGAGAAACTAATCGCTACTCAGGGGGATTGGAATCAAGCCCGCAATTCGTCACTTTTTTGAGCGACCGTGGTCAAAAGAGGCTTCCCAAGCTCACGGGAAAGCTCAGGGAGCAGTTTCGCGAGCGTCGCATCCCGGGTTTTCTTCTTCAGCTCGCATTCCCAGATGACGTGGACCTTCCAGCCGGCCGCGTTGAGTGCGGCGAGGTTCTCCTTGTCGCGCTCAACGTTGCGGGCAAACTTGGCGTTCCAATACTCGACGTTCTTGTGCGGCTGGGAAGGGTGGCATCGCGGGCAACGGTGCCAGAAGCAACCGTTGATAAAGATGGCAACCTTCTTGCCGGGCCATGCGACGTCGGGCCTGCCGGGCACCTTCCACTGAAGCCGATACCCCGTGAGGCCTGCTTGGCGTAAACGTTCGCGAACGAGCAGCTCAGGCTTGGTGTCGCGACCTTTGTTCCCTTGCATCGAGCGGTGCGTCCCAAAGCTCGATGCCGTCGGCGCCGTGCGCCTGGCTGCGGCTTTTGTGCCCGGAAGCGAGCTCGCGGCGACGGGCTCCTTTGCCTGGGCCTCTTTGAGCGCCGTGCCCCAACGGGCGCCCAGCCGGTCGAGGCCCCATGATGCGTTCGCCGGGCTCGTCGACGGCAGGACGACGGCCGGGATGCCCACGCGATATTCCAGGTACTTATGGTAGAGCCGGCCCGCGGTTCCCCCATTGCAGATCACGGCCTTGATGGGCGAGATGGCCAAGACGCGCTCGATCTGGACCGCAACGACGTTCTTTATGCTTGCATCGCTTGAACCTTTGATATCACATTCGGCAATGACGTCCCATAAGGCGAATCCGTGCCCGAGGAGCATGGCCTTCTTCTCCTCGATGGTCTGGGGCGTCTCGCACCCTAGATAACCTGCGACAACGCGCCAAAAACGATTCTGGGGGTTGCCGTAATAGAAGTCGTTTGCGCGGGAGAGTACAGAGGGAAAAGACCCCAGGATAAGCACCTCGGAGCGCGCATCAAAGACCGGCTCGAACCCGTGCGAGATATGTGAATATCCTTTTGCCATGCCCTCCATCATAGCGGCCCCGCAATTTGGGGACGGATACTAAATTAAATTGGTGTCCGTCCCAAATTCTTGAAAGAGGAGCGCGCGTGAAATACACCGTGGTCGCCGTGGGCAAGCTCAAGGAGCGCTTCTGGACCGATGCCTGCAAGGAGTACGTCAAGCGCCTGGGCGCCTATGCGAAGGTCGAGGTCCGTGAGGTCGCCGATATCGATCCCGCCCGCGCCGGCGGGGTGGACGCGGCCCGGCGTCGCGAGGGTGCCGAGATCCTCTCGGCGGTTTCCGACCGAAGCCACGCGATCCTGCTCGCCATCGAAGGCAAGGAACGCTCGAGCGAGGACTTCAGTGCGCGCCTTGACCAGCTCGCGCTCACGGGCAAAAGCGACATAACGTTCATCATCGGCGGGTCGGACGGCGTCTCGGACGAGGTGCGCGCCCGCGCGAACGAGGCGCTCTCCTTCGGACCCATCACCCTGCCGCACAACCTCGCCCGCGTGGTCCTGCTCGAGCAGGTCTACCGCGCATGCAAGATTTCGCGTGGAGAGCCGTATCACAAGTAGCTTTAGCTGCGCTTATTTGCTAGAGTTGAGCGGTTAACTCGCATGAAGCCGCCGCGGCTCGGCCCCTCGGGGCGCTCGCGGCGAGCATATACGCACAGGGAAAGCAGGAAAGAATGGCACTTATTGGCCGCCAGATCAGGCAGCTGCGCAGCCTTGCGCATCACCTTGAGCCCGCCGTCATCGTGGGCAAGTCCGATGTGACCGAGAACACCGTTGAGCAGGCGAGCGAGTATCTCGAGAAGCACGAGCTCATCAAGTGCTCCGTGCTCGACACGTCCTCGCTCTCGGCTCGCGAGGCGGCCGAGGAGCTGGCCGAGCATCTGGGCGCGGAGGTCGTACAGGTCATCGGCCGCAAGTTCGTGCTGTACCGCGAGACCTCGCGCGAGGGCGTCGAGAAGATCCAGCTCGTCTAGCGTTCGCGACACACTGTATGCAACACGGGTCGTCCCAGGTAGGCGGCCCGTGTTTTTCTAGAGGACGGCTCGACCATGGCCAGAAAACAAGTCGATCGAAACCTTGAGGCCGCGGAGCCCGAGCTCGAGCGCGACGAGCGTGGCCTTGCCCTTGTGGGCTCGGGGATGGAGCTGCGCGGCGACTTTACGCGTATGCTGCCCCGCCTGCGCCAGGGCCGTTTGCAACAGGAGCTGCTGGTCAAGGCGGCGCGTATCAAAGGCGCAACCGAACCCACGGCTATCGATTGCACTGCGGGCCTTGGCGAGGACTCGCTGCTCCTGGCCGCGGCGGGTTTCTCGGTCACGATGTTCGAGCGCGACGCGACGATTGCGGCTCTGCTGGCCGATGCGCTCGAGCGGGCGGCGGCGGACGCTCGCTTGGCGGATATCGTCTCGCGCATGACGCTCGTTGCGGGGGACAGCCTGGCCGGGCTGGCGGACCTCGACTTCGAGCCCGACGTTGTGTTTCTCGACCCGATGTTCCCGGCGCGTACCAAGTCCGCCGCAGTAAAGAAGAAATTCCAACTACTTCATCACCTTGAGCAGCCCTGTGAGGAAGAAGACGCGCTGGTAAAGGCCGCTCTTGCGGCACATCCGCACAAAGTCGTGATCAAACGCCCTGCGAAGGGACCGCACCTTGCCGGCATGAAGCCGAGCTACTCGATCCAAGGCAAAGCCGTGCGCTACGACGTCCTCGTGCCGCCACGTGGGTAGACACCTTTTTTCGGCTGTTGCGGAACAAAACTGAGCGTGTTCCAGGCGATTTTGGGTCCTCTTGCTCCTAGGCGGTTGAGGGGGTCTTTGCGAGCTTCCTATTTCACCACGGTCGCCAGCCGTTCTCGGGTAGAATTCCATAAATTGCTTGCTGATTGGAGAGCCAATGCCGACGATTAGTATGTTTAGAGGCATCAAAATATATATCAATTGGAGGGACCATCAACCGCCTCACTTCCATGCGTCTTACGCAGGCGAGGATGTCATTGTTTCAATCAACGACATTGAGGTCCTGGAAGGTGAAATGCCCTCGAAGCAGCTTAAGATGTTACTTGGATGGGCAGCGTTGCACCAAGAGGAGCTGTTTGAGAATTGGGCTTTGGCCGAGAAAAACCAAGAGCTTTTTCCTATTGACCCATTGAGGTAGGTGTCTGTATGCCAAGTTCCGTTGAATATTACCTGAGCAAGGGATTTGACGAGAAGACGGCGCGCTATTTCGCTGAAGGAAGGCGATTTGCCGTCTCGGTTCGAGCTCTGCCGAAAAAACTCATTGCTGTGACCTTTGATAACGGAGAAATTAGAAGTTTTGATGCGACACCACTAATCAAAGACGGTAGCGTTTTTGCTTTTTTGAAGGATGAAGACGCTTTTTCCCGCGTTTATGTCGACGAGAATCACAGCATTGCGTGGGACAAAGACCCCAATGTGGACAGCAACGTTGAATGGAGCAATAAGGTGGATATCTCGTCGGACACTTGTTACCTTGATGGGATTCCGATGGCTTCTTGACCTGCATAGAGCTGCCGTCTTTAAATTTGTTTGCAGTATTTCTGCTCGGTTCGCGCAATGATGTTCTCGTGCCGCCGATCGGGTAATGACTCTCAACATTTGATTGCAAACGCTGATTTTTCCGACATTTGTTTCGGGGCCTTCGAGTATTTGAGTGATTTCCGTCCACAACCCCCCACTTGGCGCGATGAAAATCGAGATCGCTACTCGATGAGCCTGTACAAATGTCGGAAATACCAGAGTTTGCTTGAAGTTGGTCAACGACTGGCCCGGCCGGTCAATCGTTAGCAAGTTCGGACTGTGTGAATAAGCTGATTAGGCAGATAAAAGCGCTCGGGCAATTGATAAGGCCTAATTGAATCTAGCGAGCTGCCAATTACTGAGTGAAACTTATTAATTAGTGCCGAAGGAAAGATAGCAATGACCGAGGAGGAGCGATGGCCGATCAGCTTCCCTATGACAAGAATGATCCGGTCTCGATTGAGGCCTATGCAAAGCGGCTTGTTGGCAAAACGTTGCGCGAAATGACGGATGCTCCCGAGCTTGCCGATCCCCACCAGCGCCGCGGGTCTTTTGGCAATGCCATGGAGAAGTACTACTTCAAGTACAAGCCGAACAGCGATTCGGCGCCGGACTTTCCAGAGGCAGGCCTTGAACTCAAGGCGACCCCGGTCAAAAAAGTCCGCAAACACAAAAAAGATGAGCTTGTTGCCAAGGAACGCCTGGTCATTGGCAATATCGACTATATGAGCATCGTTAACGAGAGCTTTGAGGGCAGCCATCTGCTGTACAAGATCCCTGCCATTCTTCTGGTCTCGTATTTGTACGAGAAGGACAAAAACCCTCTCGATTACATCGTTGAGGCGGTAACCGTTTGGCAGATTCCGGAGGAGGACCGGGCTCAAATTGAGGCGGACTGGAACCTGGTGGTCGACAAGGTCCGTGCAGGTCATGCTGAGGACATTTCCGGCAGCGACACAATGTACCTCGAAGCGTGCACGAAGGGCGCTACGGGGGCTGATCGCAAGAAGCAGCCCTTCTCGGATGTTGAGGCGAAGCCTCGCGCTTGGGCGTTCAAGGCCTCATATATGACTGCGGTGCAGCAGAGCATCTTCTCCAAGATGGAGTCTTTGCCGCGCTCGGAAGATGAGAAGAGCCTAGGGCTGCTTGAACTTGTGAAGAATCGTTTTTCTAACTACTTTGGAATGACTGAGGCAGAGTTGCGGCAGCATTTTGGCCTGTCTGCCTCGAAGAGTATATGCGCACGTATTACGAATAAGATTCTTGGCATTGGCGATGATTCCGAAATCGAAGAGTTCGCCAAGGCGGGTATTAAGCCAAAGACCATGAGGATCAAAGCAAACGGGATGCCAAAAGAGGCCATCTCGTTTCCCGCTTTTGATTACTTCAAACTGGCGAAGACGTCGTTTGACGAGTCTGATTTCTTTGCTTGCCTACAGCAGAAATACCTCTTCGTTGTTTACCGCGAGAACCCAGAGGAGAAGGGCGTGTATCGCCTATCCGATGTCTGCTTCTGGCAAATGCCCGACGCCGACCTGGTCGAGGCCTGCCGGTGTTATGAGCAGATGCAGAAAAATGTGCTCGCGGGGAAGGCCGACCAATCGGTGAGGGCGAGCGAAAACCGTTGTTGTCACGTTCGCCCACATGCTCAAAATGCTGCCGACGTGAATCCCCAGCCCTACGGGGAGCCGGTAACCAAGAAGTGCTTCTGGCTGAACCAGAAATACCTCAAGAAAGAACTTGAGCGCCTACTTGGTTAACAGGTCTCCGGAAAGACTTGATCCGCGTCCGCAAGCTGGCTATGATAATCGGGCACTACCCGACACAGACAGCATTGGAGAAACGTGTCGACGAAACAGATCAAGGTGGCCGAGCTCTTTGCGGGGGTCGGGGGCTTCCGCCTGGGCCTCGAGGGTTACCACGACGAGGAGAACCCACAGCTCGACATGCCGGCAGCGGGGCCGTTCAAGACCGTTTGGGCGAACCAGTGGGAGCCGCCCGGAACGGCGTCCAAGCAGTTCGCCGCGCGCTGCTACGAGGCGCGCTTCGGCGCGGGCTCGCTCGTCAACGAGGACATACACGAGGTCTTGGCCCAGTTCAGGCGCGGCGAGCGGGACATCCCGGACGTCGACATGGTCGTGGGAGGGTTCCCCTGCCAGGACTACTCGGTGGCCAAGCCCCTCTCCCAGGCGGGCGGCATCGAGGGCAAGAAGGGCGTCCTGTGGTGGGACATCTACGACTTCCTGCGCATGAAGGGGCCGGAGCGCCAGCCGCGCTACGTCCTGCTCGAGAACGTCGACCGCCTGCTCAAGAGCCCCGCGTCGCAGCGTGGGCGCGACTTCGCGATCATCCTCTCGTGCCTGAACGACCTGGGCTATTCCGTTGAGTGGCGCGTGGTGAACAGCGCCGAGTACGGGTTCCCCCAGCGGCGCAAACGCACCTACATCCTGGCGAGGCTCACCGGGGAGGTCTGGGACCTCGATGCGCGCCTCGCGTCGGGGACGCTGGCCGATGCCTTCCCCGTGCTCCCGGCCGAGCCCGAGGAGATAGGCCACGTCGAGGTCCCTGCTGACCCCTACGAGGCGAGCCAGTCCTTCAACAAGGGCAAGAAAACCTCCCCGTTCCTGGAGGCGGGGGCCATGCAGGACGGGCGCGTGGCGACGGCCAAGGTCGCCGAGGATTACCATGGCCCGCGCCGCACCCTGGGCGACGTCCTGGTCCCCGACGACGAGGTCCCGCCCGAGTTCTTCATCGAGCCGGACAAGCTGGAGAGGTGGCGCTACCTCAAGGGCTCGAAGTCCGAGGAGCGCGTGGACAAGAAGACCGGCTTTGCGTACCGGTACTCGGAGGGCTCCATGGCGTTCCCCGATGCGCGCGACAGGCCGAGCCGAACGATACTCACAGGCGAGGGCGGGCGCGGAGCGTCGCGCTTCAAGCACGTGGTCGAGTGCGCCGACGGGCGCCTGAGGCGCCTGGTGCCCGATGAGCTCGATCAGCTGCAGTGCTTCCCCAGGGGCTGGACCGATACGGGCATGAGCGACGGGAGGCGTGCCTTCTGCATGGGCAACGCGCTCGTAACGGGCATACCCTACCGGATCGGGCAGGCGCTCATGCGCTCCATCGAGGCGGGGGAGAAGTAAGCGTGGTGTGCGCCCGAGTGGCCTTGCAGCCGCTCGGGCGCTTTTTTGTGTGGAGTGCTGGGATATGCGTAGATGCTCGGGCGCGGAGGTGCATTGGCGCGTGCAGAGAAAAGCGCAGGGGTGCATGGGTTTCTCGGCAAAACGATGAGAGGTGTGTGCTCCGTGGATGCGGGGAGCATGCACCTCTGCAACGAGGATGGCCGGGAGCATACGCCTCTGCGGCGTAGGGCGACAGCTGTATGCACCCCTGAGCGGCGCGATACCGCGCGAGGTCCTATCGACAAAGACTCAGCGAGAACCGCTCATGGGGCGAACAGAACCGCTCGCCGCTTTCTACGGCCCATGCCGGCGCCTCTCGCTTAGAGTGCGAGACACAAAAGAAAAGCGGAAGGTAACCAACTCTCTTCGATGCGGGCCTAACCAAAGTCTTTTGAGCCATGATTTCGTTCGTGGCTCTAAGTTTTTTTGGTTGGGCTTGATTCATGAAGGGACGACGCATGGGCCTCTTTTCGCGTCTGATGGGCAAAACTACCTCCGCTGCCAATGACGAGCTTGCTATCTTGGCGCCCGTTTCCGGCGAGCTCGTCCCCCTCGAGGAGACTCACGACCCCGTTTTCTCCGGTCGCAAAATGGGCGACGGCGTGGCCGTTGTACCCACGTCAGGCACCGTCTGCGCTCCTGTGACTGGTACCGTTTCTGCCATCTTCCCCACTGCCCATGCGCTGGCAATCGCGCCGGATGATGCAAACGACGCGCAGGTCATGGTGCACATTGGAATCGATACCGTGCGTATGAACGGCGAGGGGTTCACCGCGCTCGTCGCCCAGGGGGACCACGTCGATGCCGGCCAGCCGCTGGTCGAGGTCGACCTCGATGCCGTGCGCGCCGCCGGCTATGACCCCACGGTCTTCGTCGTGGTGTGCGAGCGAGCCGATGGCTCTACCGTGCGCGAGCGCACCGCGGGGCCGACGAGCGAGAAGGATCCCGTTCTCTGGCTCTCCAAGTAGGGATCGGGGATGGCAGCCAAGATGATCGTCAAACGCGTATTCAACAACAACGTTGCCATGGCCACGGCAAGCGACGGCTCCGAGGTCATCGTTATGGGCCGCGGCCTATGCTTTGGCCGCCACGCCGGCGAGGAGCTGGATGCCTCTGCCATAGAGAAGACCTTCGTCCTCGCGCGCGACACCGTAGGCGACGAGGGGGCAATGGAGCGCCTTGCCCATCTTCTTGACTCCATCCCGGCGGTGTACCTGGCTATTTCCGAGGACATCGTTCAGATGCTTCGCCAGGAGCTCGACCCCGGCATCGATGACGGAATTCTCATGGCCTTGGCCGATCACATTAGCCTTGCCCTCGAGCGCGAGAAGAAGGGCGTGCCCTGCGACAACCCGCTGCTCATGGAGATCAAGCAGTTCTACCGCAAGGAGTTCGCCCTGGCCAAGCGCGCGGCGGCCATCATCCATGACTATCTGGACATTTGGATCAGCGAGGAGGAGGTCGGCTTCATAACCCTGCACATAGTCAACTCGACCATGCGGCAGCGCGCCGACCGCCTCGTGATCTCGGTCAAGCTCGTCCGCGACGTTTTGGCCATCGTGTCCCGCGAGTACGCGACGACGCTCGACGAGACGTCCCTTTCCTACGAGCGCTTCCTACGCCACCTGCAGTTCTTTGCTCAGCGAGCGCTCGACCCCGAGGCGGGCCAGGTCTCCGACGACCAGCTTTTCTCGATAGAGGCCCGTCATTATCCCAAGGCGTTCGCCTGCGCGGATACCATCGCCGCTCACTTGTCGTCCCAATACGGCATCAAGGTCACGGATGCCGAGAAGAGCTATCTGGCATATCACATCGTTAACTTGCTTGGGGAACCCGGGCCCCAGGACAAGAAATAAGGAAAGAAACAAAAAGGAGTCAACTATGGCTAGTGCGAAGAAGGGCAGCTTCAAGGGTGCTTTGGAGGTGTTCGCGAAGTCGATTGTTCAGCCCTTGATGTACCTGTCTGTGGCTGGAATTCTTCTTATCGTCGGCATCCTGCTCACCAACAAGACGATCACCTCCATGGTCCCGTTCCTCCAGTGGGGGCCGCTCCAGCTGGCGGGCGCCATCATTTACCAGTCGCTGATGTTCATCATCAACAACCTCTCCGTCATCTTCTGCGTGGGCATCGCCGGCGCCATGGCCAAGAAGAACAAGGGCCACGCTGCGCTCATCGCCCTCATGGCGTACTTCCTGTTCCTCGAGGCGAACAACATCACCTTGAACGCCACCGGTTCGCTGGCCGACGCCAGCGGCATGCTTGGCCTCACCGGCACTGGCCAGAGCACCGTTCTGGGCATCCAAGTACTGGATACCGGCGTCTTTGGCGGCATCATCTTGGGCTGCATCACCGGCGCCATCTTCAATAAGTTCTCGAACAAGCAGTTCCCCATCGCGCTCTCCATGTTCTCCGGCGTGCGCTTCCCCTTCCTGCTGATGATCCTCATCTCCTGGGTCATGGGCGTGGCCTTCTGCATCGTTTGGCCGCCTGTCCAGGGCGCCATCTCCGCCCTTGCCGGCCTCATCAAGGACTCCGGCGGCATCGGCCTGTTCATCTACGGCATGCTGAACAAGCTGCTCGTTCCCACCGGCCTGCACCACCTCATCTACACCCCGTTCCAGTTCTCCGATGTGGGCGGCACCCTGACCGTCGGCGGACAGGTCGTCTCCGGCGCCTATCCTATTCGTGTTGCCGAGATGGCCATGACCGGCCAGCCCTTCTCCGATAGCACCTATTACAACAGCTACACCTTCAACAACCTGTGGCCCTACATCGGCATCGGCCTGGCGTTCATCTTCACTGCGTACAAGCAGAACAAGGAGAAGACCAAGGCGGCGATTATCCCGCTCATCGTCACGGCCGTCCTGTCCTGCATCACCGAGCCCATGGACTTCCTCTTTGTCTTTGCCGCGCCGGTCCTCTTCGTCGTCCACTCCGTCCTGTCCGGCATCTTCCTGGTGCTGCTCAAGGTACTCTCTATTCCCGCATCGACTTCGGGCGGCATCATCAACATCGTCGTCTCGAACCTGGTACTGGGCGTTGACAAGACCAACTGGCCGCTCATGTTCGTCCTTGGCATCGCCGATGCGGCGCTGTATTTCTTCCTCTTTACCTTCTTGATCAAGAAGCTCAACCTTCACACGCCCGGTCGCGAGAAGGAGTCCGAAGTCGAGCAAGCCATCGCCGAGGGCGACGCGGCGGCCGCCGTGGCCGTTGAGCAAGGTGCCGAGGCCGCCGCGCCCGTTGCGGCGAGCGCCGACCAGGGAATCCTCGACGTCATCGCCGGCTTGGGCGGCAAGGACAACATCGAGGAGCTCGAGAACTGCTTCACGCGTCTGCGCGTGAACGTGAAGGACCCCGAGCTCGTTAACGAAGAGCTCATCAACCACGTGCCCAACAGCGGCATCAACCGCAGCGGCAACGATATCCAGATCATCTACGGCATGAAGGTCGCCGAGATGCGCGACAAGGTCGAGAACGCAATGGAGAAGGAGCAGTAGGCAAATGATCATCACTCTTGCGGGCGGCGGCTCCACCTTTACCCCCGGCATCGTCAAGTCCATCGCCCTGCGCAAGGAGGAGCTCGAGGTAGACGAGATCCGCCTGTACGACATCGACGCCGAGCGCCAGCGCAAGGTCGGCGTCCTCGTGGACTGGATTCTCCATGAGGACCTGGGCGTCGACATCAAGCTCACGGTGACGACCGACAAGAAAGAGGCGTTCACCGATGCCAGCTTCGTCTTTGCCCAGATGCGCGTGGGCGGTTACGCCATGCGCGAGCAGGACGAGAAGATCCCCCTGCGCCACGGCTGCGTGGGCCAGGAGACGTGCGGCTGCGGTGGCCTCGCCTACGGTATGCGCACCATCTTCCCCATGGTCGACCTTATCGACAGCGTGGAGAGGTACGCGAAGAAGGACTACTGGATCCTGAACTACTCGAACCCCGCCGCCATCGTGTCCGAGGGCTGCCGCGTGCTGAGGCCCAATGCCCGCATCATCAACATCTGCGACATGCCCATCGCCATTATCGACGTGGTCTGCGCCGCCCTCGAGATCGACAAAAAGGAGGTCGAGTACGACTACTTCGGCCTCAACCACTTTGGCTGGTTCACGTCCATTCGCTACAAGGGCGAGGAGATGCTGCCCCAGCTGCGCGAGTACATCAAGGAGCACCAGATCCTCCTCCCGGATTCCTACCTCAAGAACATGGGCGCGCTTATCGCGAAGAAGCCGGAAGAGAACAACGACCACCCCGAGCAGAATCGCCACACCAAGGGGAGCTGGTACTACGTCTGGAAGGGCGAGTACGAGATCATGGAGTGCTTCCCCGAGTACCTGCCCAACACCTACCTCAACTACTACCTGCAGCAGAAGGAGTTCGTCGAGCACTCCAACCCCGAGCACACCCGTGCCAACGAGGTGGAGGAGACCCGCGAGAAGAACCTCTTCGACGGCATCGACCGTTACGAGGCCACGGGCGAGATCGACGAGAGCACCTTCTATGCCGGCAGCCACGGTGACTGGATCGCCGACCTGGCCATCGCGTTGAAGAACGACACCAAGCAGCGCTTCTTGGTGATCTGCCAGAACAAGGGCGCCATCCCCAATATGCCCTACGACGCGATGGTCGAGCTGCCCGCCTACATCGGCAAGAACGGTCCGGAGGTCATCTCGCGCGACAACATCCCGCTGTTCCAGCAGGGCCTCATGATGCAGCAGCTCAACTCCGAGAAGCTCGTGGTCGAGGCAACCATCGAGGGCTCCTACGAGAAGGCGCTCAAGGCGTTCACGCTGAACAAGACCGTTCCTTCCATGAAGGTGGCCAAGGAAATCCTCGACGACATGATCGAGGCGAACAAGGGTTACTGGCCTGAGCTCAAGTAGGGTTTGTAGCTTGTAGCGGCGAGGCACATGCGCGCCCGGGTGGCTTTGCGGCTGCTCGGGCGCTATTTATGTGGGGTGCGCCGGCGCCCGGGCGCAGAGGTGCGTGCGCGTATGCCGGCGAGGTGCAGAGGTGCATTGTTGTGTGCCGAGAAAAGCGCAGAGATGCATGGGTTTCTCGGCAAAATGACGAGAGGTGCGTGCTCCGCGATGGACGGGAGCACGCACCTCTGCAACACACTTCTGCAACGGGGGCAAGGGGCGCGGACGGCGGCTCCTCGACGGCAAGCTTCTAGAACAGCACGCCCAGGACGAGCAGTGCCACGCATACGGCGAGCGCGGCGAAATCTGCGCCTGCCATGGGGTAGCGCTTGTAGCTGCTCTCGCGCGTGCGCAGGTAGAAGCCGCGCTGTTCGGCGGCGAGGGCCGTCGCGTCGGTCTTGCCCACCGAGCTCACGAGCAGCGGCACGCACAGCGGCAGCATGAGCTGGAGCTTCTTGATGGGGTTTTTCGTATCGTACTCCACGCCGCGGGCGGTCTGGGCCTCCATGATCGCGTTCATCTCCTGCGAGAACACGGGCACGAAGCGCAGTGCGGTCGTGAACGTGAACGCGTAGCGGTACGGCACATGGAGCACCTCGACCACGGCGTTCGCGAGGTCGTTCAGCTTGGTCACGGTGAGCATGAGGATGAGCGGGAGCGCCACGCCCAGCAGGCGCAGGCCCGCCTTCGTACCGGTCACGAGGCCGTCGACGGTGACCCACAGGGCCACGGGTGCGCCGGTGCGGATGAAGGCCGTCTGCAGCACGAGCATGATGAGCGCGAGCGGCACCATGAGCTTGGCGAGGCTCACGAGGCCTCGGCTCGCGTGGGCGTACGCGCCCAGGGCGAAGGTGAGCACGAGCAGGGCGATGAGCAGGGGATAGGTGTCCGCGAGGAACATCGCCAGGATGATGGCGAAGGCCAGGGCGAGCTTGGTCACGGGGTTCAGCCGGTGCAGCAGCGAGTTGCCCGGGATGTAGTCGATGACGTTAGTCACGGTTGACCATCTCCTCCACGAGGTCGACGATGCCGGAAACCTGGCTGATGCCCGCGAACTCGGGGCCCACGCGGCGCGAGAGCTCGCTCGCGAGGGCGACGACCTGTGGCGGCTCGACGTAGGCGGCGCGCATGAGCTCGGCGTTCGCGAAGACCTCGTCGGCGACGCCGCGCTCGAGGATGCGGCCGTTCGCCATGACGACGAGGCGCTCGGCGAAGTCGCTCACGACCTCCATGTCGTGGCAGACCATGACGACGGCGCAGCCGCGCTCGGCCATCTCGCGCACGGTCTCCATGACGGTCATGCACTCGCGGTAATCGAGGCCGCTCGTGGGCTCGTCAAGTAGGACGACCTCGGGCTCGAGGACGACGACGCTCGCGAGCGCGACCATCTGACGCTGGCCGCGCGACAGCGAGAAGGGCGACTCGTCGAGCGGCAGGCCAAAGCGCTCGGCCGCCCCGGTCGCGCGGGCGTGCGCCTCGTCCTCGGCGACGCCGTGGAGCTTGAGGCCAAAGGCGACCTCCTCCAGCACGGTGTCGCAGCAGAGCTGGCGGTCGGGGTTCTGGAACAGCGTCGCGCAGTGTGCGGCGATGGCCGAGGTCGGGACGTCGCGCGTGTCCATGCCGGCGATCCGCACCGTGCCCGAGGCCGGGCGCAGAAGGCCGTTGAGCAGCTTGGTGAGGGTCGTCTTGCCCGCGCCGTTCTGGCCCACGATGCCCACGAGCTCGCCGGGATAGACCTTCATCCGCAGGTCGTTCACCGAGGCCGTGCCGCCCGGGTAGGCGAAGTTCACGCCGTCGAGCTCGACCACGGGCTCCGCGTCCTCCGCATGCGAGCGGGGCGCGGGGATGTGTCGGCTCGGGCGGGCGGCCTCGGCGCGGAGGGCCTCGGCGTCGACGGGCTTCTTGGCGGCGCCGGCGAGAAGGCCCTCGATGAGGTCGGCGGCCTCGGCGACGTTCAGGCAGGGGCGGGCATCGGCCGCGACGATGCCTCGGGCCTTGAGGCTGTTCGCCACGCGGGCGACGCGCGGGGAGTCGACGCCCATGGCGCGCAGCTCGGAGGCGTGGCCAAAGACCTCGTGCGGCTCGCCGTCGTAGACGAGCCTGCCCTCGCTCATCACGAGGACGCGGCTACAGTACTCGGAGAGCAGCGCCACCTTCTGCTCGATGACGACCACGGTGATGCCGGCGAGCTCGTTGACCTTGCGGAGCGTCTCGAAGACGAGCGTGGAGCTCGCGGGATCGAGCGCCGCGGTGGGCTCGTCGAGCACGAGGACGCGCGGGGCGAGCGCGAGGATGGCGGCGATGGCGACCTTCTGCTTCTGGCCGCCCGAGAGCGTCGCGATCTCGCGGTCGCGCAGGTCGGAGATGCCCACGGTCGCGAGCGTCTGGGAGATGCGCTCCTCGATCTGGTCGTGCGGGACGCCGAAGTTCTCGAGGCCGAAGAGCATCTCGTCCTCCACGACGGAGGCGACCATCTGCGAGTCGATGTCCTGCAGGACGCTGCCCACGACGCGGGAGATGTCGGTGAGCGTGACCTCGCAGGTGTCGCGGCCGTCCACGAGGGTGGCGCCGTAGAGCTGCCCGGTGAAGTGGTGGGGGATGGCGCCGCTCATCACCGCGGCGAGCGTGGACTTGCCCGCGCCCGAGGGACCGATGAGGCCCACGAAGTCGCCCTCGTTCACGGCGAGGGACACGTGGTCGAGCGCGTTTCTCTGCGCGTCCGCGCCGTAGGCGAACGAGACGTCGCGCAGCTCGATGATTGGTTTGCGTTCAGGTGTGCTCACTGCGAGCCTTTCTACCTATATATGATGCGTGCGATGGTGCGTGTGGGGCGCCGCCGGCGGCGACGAGAAAAGCGCCGGCCTCGCGGGCCGACGCTCTTATGGTACCGGACGGGTGTTTCCTACTTGTTGAGGACCTTCTTGAGCGGGAAGTAGAGGGCCTGGACGACGACCGCGTTGAAGACCGCGGTGCCCAGGACGAGCGGCACCTTGACGACGACGGTGGGCAGGGCCGCGCCCATGAGGAGCGTGCCTACCACGGCGAAGAGCGCGCCCGAGACGAGGGTCGTGACGAAGGCCGAGACGAGCGGGTTGATCTTCTCGCCGCCGACGTTGGTCTTGACCAGGGCGGACATGACGAGTGCGGCGATGAGCTCGGTCGCGAAGTTCAGGCCCGGGATGGAGGTCGTGAGCTGGATGACGCAGGCCGAGAGGACGGCGTAGAGGGCGGACTGGGCGAGGTTGGCGCGGGTGAGGATGATTGCGAGGGCGTAGGCGGCGATGATGAACTGCGGCTTGATACCCACGATGGCCAGGGCGTTGCCGAGCGTCATGTTCAGGATGAAGCCGGCTGCGAGCAGGATGGCGAGAAGGACGAGGGACTTGATGTCGACGAGGCCGGTGGTGCGGGCGGAGGAGTTGACGGTGCGGGCTTCCTGAGACATGGCGGTTTCTCCTTTGGTAGTTTTTGGGGACAGGTTCGAAAAACGCTCATTTGAGTAAAAAACGAACCTGTCCCCAAAATTAGTCATTTAGTCGTTGAGCTTGAGGGCCTTCTTGACGGGGATGAAGAGGGCCTGGACGATGATGGCGTTGAAGACGCCGGTCATGACGATCGCGGGGGCCATGACGCCGATGAGGGCGGGGTTGCGCTGGACGAAGCAGGCGAAGATGATCGCGTAGACGAAGCCGGAGATGCAGGTGACGACGAAGGTGCCCACGAGCGGGAGGACCTTCTTTGCGCCGGCGGACTTGCCGAGGGCCGAGACGAGCAGGGCCATGATGACGGCGGCGACGGGCTCGGCGATGAGGTCGGGGCCCTTGACGGAGGCCGTGATCTGGATCACGACGCCGGCGAGCAGGCCGAGGACGGCGGCTTGGCCCACGTTGGGCTTGATGATGAGGACCTCGAGGCAGAAGGCGGCGATGATGAACTCGGGGGAGAGGATGCCGCCGGTCATGCCCGAGAAGAACTTGGAGACGGTCATGTTTAAGACGAAGCCGGCGGCGAGGAGGATCGCGTAGAGGGTGAGGGCCTTGAGGTCGAGCTTGCCGCGGTCGACGGTCTCGACGGTGCGGGCCTGCTGGGGAGTGGCGTTCTGGGTGTTCTGCTGGGACATGGTGTTCTCCTTCGCGAGAGCGGATTGGCAAACAAAAAAGGGCCCCCGGCCAAACCGGGAGCCCTCTTCGTTCGCGTGAATATGGGTACGCGACAAGACTCACGATCGACCGACCGAGTTCGAGTTGCGCCACCACCAGTTGTTGTTCATGAAGTTGGACATTTGGCGCTCCTCTCTGGAACTCGGGGCCGAAGACCGTGTGCCTTCGCGTTGGTTGGGACTATACGCGCGCCCCGCCCGGTCGCGCAACCCTTATTTCGTTAACGGTTTGTGAACGGGGCGGGGGATTCGGCGGATTTGCCGGTGGAAGGGCTGTCTGCGCCTCATTCGAGGGCGTCGGGCCGGGTCAAAACGGCGCCTGTGACATAAACTCTGACTTTTCCGA
>ERZ808246.231-NODE-231-length-49596-cov-3.780021_pt1 | contig 49596 bp, 45 predicted proteins | sample MGYA00521083_ERZ808246 | MGnify/ENA primary metagenome ERZ808246 (study PRJEB31516, sample SAMN03275577) | gut metagenome | biome: mammalia-associated habitat; material: feces | host: Papio cynocephalus | place: Kenya | collected 2012-07-07 ... | reverse complement strand
GCAAGGAAATGGAAACAAGTGACCGATTTAGGAAAATTCCTAGATCCAATTGCCGATAAGATGCTAGTAAATGGGCTTCTTATATTTTTGATTTTCCCTTGGAACTTTGCTCCTAACCAAAATTGCTTAGTTCCTGCCTTCTGTGTCATTTTAATGGTCATCAGGGATTTGGTGGTCGATGGGCTAAGATTTGTAGCTGCCAAAAAGAATGAAGTCATCGCCGCTAATATTTTTGGAAAAGCGAAAACCGTTGCCCAAATGATTGCCATTCCCGTTGTTCTTTTAAATGGGTGGCCTTTTTGCTATTTTGATGCATCTTGGCCTAGCTATTTAAATATTTCTTCTATTTTGGTTTATATAGCCACATTATTGTCTTTGCTTTCTGGAATAATATATGTTTTACAAAATAAAAATGTATTAAAGGAAAAGAAGGAGAAAGCATAATGACTAGATTAGAACAACTTTTGAATAGGCTTGTTGAAAAAAACCTTACTATTGGCACTGTTGAATCGCTTACTGCTGGTTTATTTGCTTCTTCTTTTTGTTCTATTGCCGGTGCAAGCAAGGCTTTTAAAGGATCGTTAGTAACTTATTGGCCGGAAGAAAAAGAAATCCTAGCTTCCGTAAAAAAAGAAACTATAGACAAATATGGAGTTGTATCTAGCCAAGTGGCTTCTGAAATGGCTATTGGGGGACTAAGAAGGCTAAATGTAGATATTTGTTTATCTTGTACTGGCAATGCTGGGCCTAGTGTAGAACCTGGCGGAAAAAAAGTAGGGGATGTTTTTTTGGCCATTTGCTATAAAAAATCTGTTTGGACAATCCCTCTTCATATTGATGGAGATAGGAATTCCATTAGAAGCGGAGTAGTTGAGTCAATGGCTAGTTTTGCTTTAAGTGTTTTAAATAATTAAGTGAGCCTTTTTCTTAATTTATAGGCAACTATATACTGCAAGGAGAAATTCTAAATGGCAAATACGAATGAAAATACTAAAGAAAAAGCATTAGAAGACGCATTGAAAGTAATCGAAAAAACTTACGGCAAGGGATCGGTAATGCGTTTAGGCGAAAGGCCGCATGTCGATGTCGATGTCATTCCAACTGGTTCGATTTTATTAGACCAAGCACTTGGTGTAGGCGGATACCCAAAGGGAAGAATTATTGAAATATATGGCCCTGAATCTAGCGGCAAGACGACTTTTGCTCTTGAGGCTATTGCCCAAGCCCAATTAAAAGGTGGGCGTGCGGCATTTATTGACGCCGAACACGCGATTGATCCTGAATATGCCTCTAAACTTGGCGTTGATATCGATGATTTAATACTTTCGCAACCGGATTCAGGCGAGCAAGCTCTAGAAATTTGTGAAATGTTAGCCCAATCTGGTGCTATAGATATAATAGTAGTTGATTCTGTTGCCGCTTTAGTGCCACAAGCTGAACTTGATGGAGTAATGTCCGATAATCAAGTTGGGTTACAAGCAAGGCTCATGTCTAAAGGTATGAGAAAAATTGCCGGCATTTTAAATAAAACCGGAACAGTTGTTATATTCATTAACCAACTTCGTGAAAAAGTTGGTGTGGTTTATGGCAATCCAGAGACGACTACTGGTGGGCGTGCTTTAAAATTCTATGCCTCTATTAGAGTCGACATTAGACGTGCCGAGGCCATAAAAAGTGGTTCTGATATTGTCGGAAACTCCGTCAAAATTAAGATTGTTAAAAATAAGGTTGCCCCTCCATTTAAATCATGCACGGTTGATTTGATTTTTGGCCAAGGCATTTCTAAATATGGTGAGATTTTAGATTTAGGAGAAGAGCTAGGCTTAGTTAAAAAATCAGGCAATTGGTATGAACTTGATGGCAATAAGATTGGCAATGGCAGAGAGGCTTCGAAAACTTATTTGAAAGAGCATTCGGAATTAGCGAAAAATCTAGAAGAAAAAATAAGAGAAAAAATTAAGCCACAGCAAGAATAAAGGATGGATGATTTCCATCTTTTTTTCTTTTGCAAAGGAACATCTAAAAATAATTGGCCTAGTTTAAAAAGTTGTTCTACCCAAAAACATATTTCAAGCGTTAAAATAGTGTTGTACCACGAGTACGTACCTTACTTGTAATTTGCTTATATATTAAGGATATATAATATTTCATTAATTTTTTATGGTTTTACTTACGTGAGGTAGTCATGCTCGTTTTGGTCGCAAGGAGTTTTAAATGAACATTTTACTTTCAACTGGAGGCTGGGTTGGCGTAATCGCCGCTGCTGTTGTTTTGTCGGCTTTGTTAACCTTTGGTATCTCTTATTTCTTTTTGGCTCTTAAGTCAAAAAATGCTGCGAAAAACGCAGATCAAATCGTCAAAGAAGCTAAAGTTAGGGCTGAACATCTTGTAAAAAATGCCGAGATTGATGCTAAACAAGTAATCTTAAATGCAAGGCAGCAAGCCGATAACGAAATTAGGCAAAGAAAAGGAGAGCTTGCTGGCGAAGAGCAAAAACTTGCTATTAGGGAACAAACTATCGATGCTAGGGATTCCGCTCTTTTGGAAAAGGAAAATAATCTAGATAGAAAGGCTGAACAATTAAATCAATCCATTGAATCTTATAAGAAAAAACAAGCCGATCTAGACCAAAAAATTGACGATATTTTAGCTGAATTAGAAAAAGTGGCCGGCATGTCTACTCAAGAAGCTCATGATGAAATCATGGCTAGAGTAGAATCGAAAATGTCTATGGAAATAGCGGCTTATATTAAAAATGCCGAAGATGAAGCCAAAGAGACTGCCGAAGCTAAAGCAGTTGATTTATTAACGATGGCTTGCCAAAGATATGCTCAAGATGTTACAAGCGAAAGAACGGTATCTGTTGTAGCTTTGCCTTCTGATGAAATGAAAGGAAGAATCATTGGCAGAGAAGGAAGAAATATTAGGGTTCTTGAACAAGAATTGGGTGTTGATTTAGTAATTGATGATACTCCCGAAGCCATTACCGTTTCTTGCTTTGATCCAATTAGAAGAGAAGTGGCAAGAAGGACTTTGGAATATTTAGTAAAAGACGGCCGTATTCAACCTGGAAGGATTGAAGAGGTGGCTGCAAAATGCAAAAAAGAAGTTGCTGAATCTACCCAAAAATATGGGGAGGAAGCTTGCTTTAAATTAGGCTTGCCTAGAATCAATAAAGAACTTGTTTCTTATATTGGCAGGCTTCATTACCGTACTTCCTATGGTCAAAATGGATTGGAGCATTCAATGGAAGTTGCTTATTTAACCGGTATTATGGCAGGAGAGCTTGGGCTAGATGTAAATTTGGCTCGTAGGGCTGGATTGCTTCATGATATTGGAAAATCCGTTGATTTTGAATTAGAAGGAAGCCATGTTGAGCTTGGTGCTCAACTTGCTAAAAAATATGGTGAACCAGAAGTCGTTATTAATTCGATAGAATCTCATCATGGCGATGTTCCTGCTCGTTTTGTCATTTCTTATTTAGTTGCGGCAGCGGATACTTTATCTGCCGCTAGACCGGGTGCAAGAAGCGAAACGCTTGAGACTTATGTAAAGCGTATAGAACAACTTGAAACTTTGGCAAAAGGTTTTGATGGCGTTCAACAAGCCTATGCCATGCAATCCGGAAGAGAAATTAGGGTAATGGTAATGCCAGAAAAGATTAGCGATGCCCAATCTGTCTTGTTAGCGCAACAAATGCGTGAAAAGATAGAGAAGGAAATGACTTATCCAGGACAAATTAAAGTATCGGTTATCCGCGAATATAGGGCGATAGAAACCGCGAAATAAGATGAACGTTCTTTTTCTTGGAGACATTGTTGGACATGGAGGTCTTTCTTCCGTGTCCTCTTTTTTGCCCTCCTTTAAGAAAAAAAATAATATTAATTTCGTAATTGCAAATGGGGAAAACGTATCAAACGGCAAAGGCATTGTTGAGCCTGACTTTCTAAGTTTAGTAAATAGTGGCGTTGATGTTGTGACTTTAGGAAATCATTATGGAGCCAAAAAGCAAATATTCTCTTATGCTAAAAAATATAATAACTTAATTTTTCCATTGAACTTGATCGGACATGGGGAAATAAATGGAAGCCACTGCTTTGATGTTGGCGGACTTAAGATACAAATAACTAGTTTACTTGGACAAGCCTTTCTAAATGAGGTTGTTAAAAAGCCTTTTGATACCTTATCTAATTTAATTTTAAATAATGATATGCCTCTTATTCATATTGTGGATTTCCATGCCGAATCCAGCTCTGAAAAGGCTACTTTAGCTTTTTCTTTTGATGGGGTAATTACAGCTTTGCTTGGGACTCATACCCATGTTCAAACTAATGATTGTGCCCTCCTTCCAAAAGGCAGTGCGTTTATGACTGATGTCGGTTTTTGTGGCTATTCTCCTTCAATAATTGGTTTTGATCCTTCTACTGTTATTGATAAAACTATTTATGGAATCGATTGTCCATTTAAAGTTAAAGAATCAGGCGATTCGATTATTAATGGTGTATTGTTAAAAATTGATGAATCAACAGGGTTTTGCAAAGAAATTAATTCAATTTACGTGATTAATGGAAAGGAAAAGGAAAATGGGAAAATTTATTATTAAATCTTTGCCTGATATGGGCAAGGCTAGAAATAGAGTTGATAATCCTAAGATTATAGAAGACGAGGTTAAGGTTGGCCCTTTCCTTTCTTCTTTTGCAAAAGGCAGATTTTATTTAATTAAAACTTTTGGGTGTCAAGCTAATGTCAGGGATGAAGAAGTACTTTCAGGTTATTTAGAAAAAGCTGGGTTTAAAAAGACTTTGGATGATTCAAAAGCCAATTTGGTAATCATTAATACATGTGCCGTTAGAGAAAATGCAGAAGAGAAAGTATATGGAGAAATTGGAAAATTTAAAATTAATAAAACCAAAGATCCGGATTTTATTTTGTGTGTTTGCGGGTGCATGATGCAAGAAGAAAATGCCGCATCGTATATAATGAAGACCTACCCGCATGTTTCTTTGGTTTTTGGAACTCATAATGTTAGTAAGATATTAGATTTGCTTGAAGAAAAATTAAAAAGCAAAAAGAAAATAATAGATGTTGTTTCTTTTGCTGGCGATGTTGTAGAAAATCTTCCCTCTGTTCGTCTTGATCCTTATAAAGCTTTTGTAAATATTACTTATGGATGCGATAAGTTTTGTACTTATTGCATCGTTCCATATACTAGGGGTAGGGAAAGATCTAGAAAGCTAGATGAAATACTAGCTGAATGCAAGAAACTAGTAGACGAGGGTTACCAAGAAATCACTTTGCTAGGCCAAAATGTAAATTCCTATGGCAAGGATTTTCATGATGGAACCAATTTTGCCAAAGTACTTGAAGAGGTTGCCAAATTAAATGTTCCGCGTTTACGCTTTATGACTTCGCATCCCTGGGATTTTTCTAACGATATGCTTGAAGTCATTGCAAAATATCCCAACATAATGAAATGCATTCATTTACCTGTTCAATCCGGTTCAACATCTGTTTTACGCTTAATGGGAAGAAGATATACTAGAGAAGAATATCTATCTCTAGTTGATAGGATTAGAAAGGTAATTCCTGGAGTTGCCTTAACTACCGATATTATCGTTGGGTTTCCAAATGAAAGCGAAGAACAATTCGAGGATACCCTAAGCTTGTGCAAAGAGGTAAATTACGATGCTGCCTTTACATTTATTTATTCTCCAAGAAAAGGCACCCCAGCCGCTAAAATGATTGATAATGTTTCCTCTTCTACAAAGCATGAACGTTTTAATAGACTTGTTAAAGTAATAGAAGAAAGCGTTTCTTCTCATGCTGAAAAAATGGTGGGAAAAGTGTATAAAGTCTTAGTTGATGGCCCATCAAAAAAAGATAAAAATGTCTTATCTGGCTATACTGAGTCTTCTAAATTGGTAAATTTTAAAGGACCATCATATTTAAAAGGCCATATAGTTAACGTTTTAATAAAAGAAAGCCATACTTATTCTCTTATCGGAGAGTTGGTAGACGATCCTTTATTGATTATGGCTGCGGATTTATCTAAGTCATTAAATGATGAAGATTTATCAAAAAATTATTTTGCTGCTTTATCTTCTTTTGAAAACAATGAAAATTTAAAAGAACTAAAAAAGCAAATTGATTTAAAGCAAAAAGAACTAGTAAATCTATCTTTTAATAGTGATGTTGATTTAAATAAGGAGAAAATTGAATTAGATAAACTACGTGAAAAATATGAAAAAGACCCTTGTTATTTAAATTTAAAATCCGCTATAGAAGAATTAAAACCTTTGCTTGCTGAGGTGGCTAATTTTATAAAATGATTATTGTTTTAACTGGGCCTACAGGAAGTGGGAAAAGCAAGCTTGCCATTGAATTAGCAAAAGATATAGATGCCGCCATTATTAATGCGGATGCTTTTCAAGTTTATAAAGAGCTTAGCATTGCAACAGCCAAGCCTAGCGAAGAAGAAAGAATGGAAGTCCCTTCTTTTTTGTTTGATTTTATTCCTCTTGATAGCTCATATAGCGTAAAAGAGTATCAAGAAGATTTGCGCAGCGCTATTTCTACTGTCTCTATGTTTAAACCTAATATCATAATTGCCGGCGGAACGGGTTTATATATTAAGGCTGGTTTATATGATTATGAGTTTTCTTCTAGTTATGAGCACGTTGACATGTCAAGTTATCAAAGGATGAGCGATGATGAACTTTTTAATGTATTGAAAGAGTTTGATTATGAATCAAGTAAAACTATACATCCTCATAATAGAATAAGGGTTTTAAGGGCGATAGAAATATATTTATCAACTGGAAAAAGAAAATCCGATATAGTTTCAAATCAAACCCATAAACCAATTTATGATTGCAAGTTTTTTGGTTTAGAAAAAGAAAGGCAACTTAATTACGAGCTTGTGGAAAATAGAGTTGAATCAATGTTTAATTTAGGACTAGTTGAAGAAGTAAGGACCTTAACTGAGAAATATGGCAGGGATAAGAGTGCTTTTAAAGCCATTGGAGTTAAGGAACTTTTTCCTTATTTTGATGGTTTAATTAGCCTAAATGAAGCAAAAGAGAATATTAAGAAAAACACGCGTCATTATGTGAAAAGACAAATGACTTTCTTTAATAATCAATTTAATATTACTTGGATAAAAGATAAATTCGATATCATGGGTCGCTTAAATGGATAAATTCTATTCTCGTACAATTGGTTTAATAGGGGAAGAAGGGGTTAAACTTCTTCTTAGAAAACATGTAGCTATTTTTGGTGTCGGCGGAGTAGGGGGAACTTGTTTAGAGTCTTTATGCAGAAGTGGGGTTGGACATATCGATATTTTTGATTTCGATGATGTCGATGAGTCAAATTTAAATAGACAAATTTGTTATTCCTTTTCTGATATCGGGCAAAACAAAGTCTTAATTGCCTACAAGAAAATGAAAAATATCAACCCCTTGTGTGAAGTTTCTCCTTTTAACTTGCATTTAAATGAAGAAAATATAAATTCCATTGAGTTTTCAAAGTATGACTATGTTATAGATTGCATAGATGAAACAAGGTCAAAGATATCTTTGATTAAGAAATGTATGGATAAAAATATTAAAATCGTTTCTTCCTTGGGCATGGCAAATAGGGTTGATCCTAGCAAAGTATTTATTACTACATTGGACAAGACTTTTAATGACCCGTTAGCTAAATTATTGAGAAATAGGTTAAGAAAAGATGGTTATCCGATTAAAAAACTATTTGTTGCCTTTTCTAGTGAACTTCCTGTTAAAAACGGGACTTTTAAAGGTTCAATGATGTTGGTCCCTTCCTCTTCTGGACTCAATTTATCTTATAAGGTTTTAATGGATTTACTTTCTTTTTCTTGATACGATTTTTATTGAATTAACGGAGACAAAAACTATGCCGCTTCTAGATATATTTAAAATTGCAGAAAATGCTGGAATTGACCCTTCTTATATAATTCCTTATGGGAAATATAAAGCCAAAATAGATTTATCTATAATGAGGCAACTTAATGAAGAAAAGGATGGAAAACTAGTTTTAGTTACAGCCATTACCCCTACTAAAGCAGGCGAAGGGAAAACAACTACTAGCATTGCTCTTTCCGAAGGCTTAGGAAAGATAAATAAAAAATCCATTTTGTGTTTAAGAGAGCCTAGTTTAGGACCTGTTTTTGGCTTAAAAGGTGGAGCAACGGGCGGCGGTTTAGCTTCGATTGAGCCAAGTGAAGACATAAATTTGCATTTTACGGGGGACATGCACGCTTTAACTTCCTCAATTAATTTAATTTCAGCCATTATTGATAATTCTATTTACCAAGGTAATCCCTTAAATATTGACCCAAAAAGAATATTATGGAAAAGGGCTCTTGATATGAATGATAGAGCTTTAAGAAATGTAATGGTTTCAATAGATGAAAAAGGGGCTACGCCTAGAATTGATCACTTTACCATAACCGTGGCTTCTGAATTAATGGCCATTATGTGTTTATCAAATAATAAAGAAGACTTTCTCTCTAGAATAGAGAAAATAACAGTTGCTTTTACTAAAAATAATGAACCCGTTACTTTAAAAGACCTTAAGATTACTCATGCAATAATGCGTTTAATGAATGAAGCATTAAATCCTAATTTAGTTCAAACATTGGAAAACACTCCTTGCTTTGTACATGGAGGTCCTTTTGCTAATATAGCGCATGGCTGCAGTTCTTTAATTGCTACAAAATTAGCTTTGAAATTATCTCCTATTGTAATAACTGAAGCGGGATTTGGGGCCGACTTGGGTGCTGAAAAGTTTTTCGACATAAAATGCCAAGAAGGCAATCTTCATCCTGATTGTGTTGTCATAGTTGCTACTATACGTGCTTTAAAAATGCATGGTGGGCTTTCTTATGACGATCTATTTAACGAAAACCTAGAATGTTTAGAGAAAGGCATGCCCAATTTAGAAAGACACATTGAAAATATAAAGAAATTTAAGATTCCATTTATTATTGCGATTAATCATTTTGATTCGGATTCAGAAAAAGAAATTGACTATATTATCTCTTGGTGCAAAAGTAGGGGTTACGTTTGCTCTTTCTTGGATGGATTTAAAAAAGGAGGGGAAGGATCTATTGATTTAGCCAAAAAAGTCTCTTCTTTATTAGATTCTACTGTTTCTTATTTTACGCCCCTTTATGAAAGAAACTGGCCGATAAAAGAAAAAATAGCTAAGATTTGCAAAGAAATTTATAGGGCTGATGATGTGATTTACGAAGAAAAAGCCATTAGGAAAATTAAAGAAATTGAAAAATTAGGTTATTCAAACGGCTATATATGCATGGCTAAAACTCCATCTTCTTTTAGCGATAATCCTATGTTATTGGGTGCTCCAAAAAATTTTAAGATAACCGTTAAGGACGTCAATTTATCTAGCGGAGCTAATTTCATCGTTGTTTTAACAGGTAATATTTTGACTATGCCAGGTTTGCCTAAAGTTCCTGCTGCCGTAAAAATGGAGGACGAGCCATGGCAATTTTAGATATTAAATTATATGATGAAGTAGAAATGAAAAGGCCTCATCCTTGCTTTGCAAAATCTAAAAGATTTCAAATCGTTAGGGTGGGGGCTGATGTTAAGATACTTTGCCTAGGCTGCGGAAACATTTTGATGCTTGATCGAGATAAATTTAATTCTAGAGTAAAAAAAATAATTGCTCATCATGACGGTCCAATTTTAAAAAAATTGTAGTCTTTTCTTCTCTTTGCCTCCAACTAAATGGTGGAGGCGTATTTTGTATAAATTAAAGAAAGTAACAAAAATCTATAAAGATGGGTCTAGTATTAAAAAAGCCTTAGATGGTTTTTCTCTTTCTTTTCCTTCTAAGGGCTTTGTCTTAATTTATGGAAAATCTGGATGTGGAAAGTCTACATTACTCAATCTATTGGGTTTTCTAGATACTCCTTCTTCTGGTTTGATCATATATAAAGGGGAGGAGACAGCCAAATTCTCTTATAAAAGAAAATCTAAGATTAGAAAATTGGATTTATCTTATGTTTTTCAGCATTTTAATTTAATTGAGGAACTGTCGGTTTTAGATAATTTGCTTTTAATGAATTCGGATTTGGACTTAGCTAGCAAGCTATTAAAAGAATTTGATATTTATAAGTACAAGGATTTTAAGGTTTTTAAGTTATCAGGTGGGCAAAAGCAAAGAGTGGCGATTGCTCGCTCTTTAATGAAAAATCCCTCTATTTTGCTTTGCGATGAACCGACTGGAGCCTTGGATAGAAAGAATTCAAAAGTAGTAAAAAACATTTTGTTAGAGTTAGCAAAAACTAGGTTAGTTGTTGTTGTAAGCCATGACGTCGATTTGTTTTTGGACTCTTCAACTCTTTTTGTCAAATTAGAGGAAGGAAAAATTGTTTTAACTAATTTATCTTCTTCCATCAAAGAAAGTTATACTCAACCATTAACTATAAAAGAGCACAAAGGCAACCTTCTTCCCTTAAGAAAAGAAATTTTTATCAAAGGAAAAAAGAAAAACACCTTATGTTTATTATCTTTGTGCTTGATGGAAGTAATTTTTTCTTGTTGTCTTGGATTTAAAAAAGCATCGAATGAAATTTATTCTTCTATTGATGATAACAGTTTGGATTCCTCCTTGTTTTCTATAAGCAAAAAAGAAAAAATATCTACTTCTCCTTCCTTCTCTTTAGTTAGAGAGACAAAACCTGAACTAGTTGATTTATCTTTTTTAAATGAAAATGTGGATATAATTAATCCCTTATCTTTTGTTCTTTCTTCTTCTGAGCCTTTTTATTATCAAAATCAAAAACAAAATCCAGTTGGTTTCTTTCCTTTTTTTAATTCGGACTTTAAGACATTCTCTTCTTTCGCTTTCGAAGAATCAATTTTAAAAACTGAACCAGTTTGTTTTGTAAATGATCTTTTTCTTTCTTCTTATCCTTCTATTTCCATTGGGGATAGTATAAATATTGAAAAGACAATTAAAATAAGCAATGAAACTGGATTTGATGAGATAGATTTTTCAATCAAATTTTTAATTTTAAAATCTTATGGGGAATTCTCTTTTTTAAATGTAGCTAAAATTTATTATTACTATGATTTTTTATCAGAATATTGTTCTTCTTTGATATTAGAAAATTATTCATCAATTAGAAAAGAAAATATTTCATTATTAGATTATATAGCCATGGCAGATTTAAAAAGCAAAGAGAGCGGACTTTGCTATTGGCTTCATGCCACGAATAAAAGTGGAAGGGATTATTTATTTAACTTAATAAAAGAATTCGAAAAAGAAGAGGTACCCTTATCTATTTATAGCAGGATAGGAGTAGCAAAGAATTCGTATTATTCTTTAAGCTCTAGTTTATCGATTTGCTTAAATATTTTTTCTATTTTTTCTTTACTTTTATGCGCGATTTTGCTTTTGCTAGAATGCTTTTATTCTTATTTGCAAAATAGAAAAACCTCCGCAATACTTGGATGCTTAGGACTAAATAAAAGCAAAATAATAAATCTCTATTCAATTAATTCCCTTTTTGTTTCTTTGTCTTCTTTTGCTTTATCTATCCCACTTTCATATTTTCTTTTTTCTATTTTAAATAATAATCTATCCCCTAAATTAAAACTTCCATTTTTAATATCTAACCCATTCTTAAACTATAACGGCATCTATTTTTTCTTGCCTTTACTTTTACTTCTTTTTACTTTTTCTATTTATTTGTTATCCATTTTAATTTTAAAAATTGTTCTTATTAAAAGACCCCTTTATAAGGAATTAAAAGACGAATGAATTTTTTCTTGCGCATTGCTAAATTAAGCAAAAAATATAAAACCGAATCTATCTTTATAGACGCATCGTGGAACTTGCCAAGAAAAGGAATGTTTGGTTTGACTGGGCCTTCTGGGTGCGGCAAGTCTACTTTGCTTAGAATAATTGCGGGCTTAGATGGTGATTTTACCGGTTCGGTTTTGGTGAATAATTATTCTTTAAAAGGGATGGATGAAAATAGTAGAAGAGATTATAGGTCAAGTAACATTGGTTTAATTTTGCAAGATTACCCATTGCTTAACCAAGAAACATCCTTGGTAAACTCAACTTTATTATTAGAATGTCTATCTAATGAGAAAAAAGAAATCAAGCAGCAAAAAGGATTTAATTTGCTTAATTTATTTTCTCTAAAAGGATTAGCCAATAAGAAGGTAAAGCATTTATCAGGAGGACAAAAACAAAGGGTTGCGGGTTCTATATCTTTGTCTAATTCCCCTTTTCTTATCTTGGCGGATGAGCCAACAGCTTCCTTGGATGAAAATAGTGCTAAAAAAGTTTTTAAAATATTAAAGGATTATTCTAAACGGTGTTTGGTTATTGTCTCCTCACATGATTTAAAGCTTTTACAGACAAGTTGCGATTCTATTTTTAAAATTGAAGAAAGAAAAATTAAGGAAGTCATTTCATATCAAAATGTGGAAGATTTAAAAACGCCATTTAATTTTTATTTGCCAAAAAGAAAAGAAAAGCCATCAATGCCTTTTTTAACTAGATTAAGAATTGCGTTTAATGATTTGATTAGCAAAAAATTAAGATTTACCTTAGCTTTTTCATCTTGCTTTCTTTCTCTTTGCTTAGCTGGGTTTTCTAGTTATGTTAAATATGGAATGAGCAAAGAAATACAAAAGTCCCTTTCTTCTTTTTGTTTGCCTTACCAATTGGTTGTTAATAAAAAACAAATTCAAGAAAAAAAGCTTTTTCCTTGTCCTCCGAATAGGATTGAGGAAGTCTATTCTTCTTATAGACAAGAGATACGTTCTTTCGGATATCATTTAAACTTTGATTTCTCTTCTTTATTTAAAGACGATGACTCAATTTATTTATTAACAAAGTATAAAACTATTCCCCTCCCATATTATTCCTCTAGGCATATTAATGAGTTTATGTGGTTTGAAGAAAAGGATTTTGCATGTTTTCCTGACGACATTGAAAACGTTAATGACGATGAAGTCATACTTGGCCTCCCATTTGATTATATGAGTTCTTTATGTTTGGAATTAGGCATAGAAAGGTCATTTCCTTCTTTAGGTAACTATCTATTTTCTAATAAAGTGAATTTGCTATTAAATGTAGAAAATGATGATATAGGTTTTGATAACCAAGAACTATTTACCATAAAAGGAGTTATTAATACCTCTTTGCCTTGCTTATTCAATTCTTCTTCAACTTGGAATAAGACTATTTTTATCGATCATATGCAGTTTAGGCCAAGCAATGAGGAAGAAAACGAAAATCTCCAATACGTGTATCAAATTCCTTATTTATATCTAGAAAACGAAGAAAGATTTTATTCCAAAATAAAAAACGATTCCTTATTTAACGATTTATCTTTTGACCCTAAGTCGAATACATTTTTAACTTCTACTTGCGATTCTTCTTTTTGTCTTACTTCTAGGGTGTATGTATACAAAAGCAATCATTCTAACGCTTTTGCAGGTGACTGCTTAAATTTAATAGACTCTTTTCCTTGTGGTTATTTGCCTATACAAACTAACGGGTTTTATGCAGACACGTCCTCAATATTTTCTGGTTTTTTGCCTCAATTTTATCTTTCTTCTTCTTATGAAGACATTAAGTATGTGTCTGAGTCTATTTCTTCTTTGCCAATTGAACAGGCGATGCTTCCTTTAGAATTAAGCGATAAAGTCTATTCTGGTTCTTTATTATCGGGCTTGGAGAATAAAATTAAATTTTCATCCTTGCCAAAACTATTAGAAAAAGGAGATTTTCCGATTAGCTTAAATGAAATTGTTTTGTCAAACGGCTTGTTTGATAAACTTGGGAAACCATCTTCTATTTATTGTTCCTACGAGATCTCCTCTTCTTCTGATAAGAGTAAGTATTATAGAAACATGTCTATTAATGTATTAAAAGTAAGTGGTGTGACTTCGTCCGAAGATTTGATATTTTATGCGCCTCCTTCTTTTTTTGAAGATTATTTCTTTTCCTCTTTTAAAGTTTGCTCTTCTAATTTAGAAAAGACGGGGGTGGTCTTATTTTTTAATAATCAAAACGATTTAATAAAAGGTAAAGAGTTATTAGAAAAAAATATTGAGGGATATTCTTTTTTAGATGTCGATTCATTTATAGCTTTATCTATGGAAGAGACTACTACCTACATTGGGACTTTATTACTTTTTTCTACCGTGGCTATATTATTTTTATCAATTTTATTATTTTGTTTTGTTTCTATTGTTAATTATGAAGATGATTTTTCAAATCGCAGGTTTTTCCTTTTGCTAGGCTTAGCCAAAAAAGAGAATTTCTATTTTTATTTTTTCAAATGTTTAATTTTAATCTTTCTAAGCGGCTTTCTCTCTTTGCTTTTAATGGTTCCAATGACTTTATTTGCTAATTTTATAATTAGTAGTAGTTTTTCATCGAAACTCTCGTTTTCTATTTCTTGTGTTCCGTTTTTATCGATACTAATTTGCATGGCTATTTATGTTTTAATTTCCTTTGCTTTGGCAAAAAGGGGTGAGCGTGAATGAAAAATCTATTCAACTTATTACCTTTTTCGGAACAAATCGAGAAACAATTATGGAAAAAAAACTAAAATTGTTATATATTACTAATCGGTTCACTTGAAATAAGGAATCAGGAAGGTTAGGAGTCTCATGAAGGGAACAGTTAAAATGTTCAATAAGGAGAAGGGATACGGATTTATTCGTGCAGAAGATAACCGTGATTACTTCTTCCACTATTCCGCACTCATCATGAAAGACGCCAATGAATACAAAACTGCCGAAAAAGGCGAAAATGTTGAATTTGACGTTGAAGAGTCGGATCGTGGCCCACGCGCTGCGAACGTTAAGAAGGTCGACTAATTACATAACGTTTAGTTAACTTCATAGCCCCACTTTACCTGTGAGGCTTTTTCTTTATTAAGAAAAGTTGCTAGAGTTAAACTCTAGGGGTACAATACCTAGGCAAAAATAGGTTATTGATTTATGTCATTGAAAGCAGGTATTGTCGGATTGCCAAATGTTGGAAAATCAACTTTGTTCAATGCGATTACAAATTCTCACGTAGAAGCGGCGAATTATCCATTCGCTACCATTAAGCCAAATACTGGTGTAGTTACCGTTCCAGACGATAGGCTTGATTATTTAACGGATTTATTTCATCCTCAAAGAAAAATAAACGCAACTTTCGAGTTTTATGATATTGCTGGTTTAGTAAAAGGCGCCTCAAAAGGGGAAGGATTAGGCAATCAATTTTTAGCAGCCATTAGAGAATGCGATGCCATTTGTGAGGTAGTTCGTTGTTTTGATAATTCTGAAATCATTCATGTTGATAATTCCATAGACCCTTCTAGAGATATCGAGACTATTAATCTTGAATTGGCCATGGCTGATTTGGATTCAATAAATGCTAGAATCGCTAAGCAAGATATTAAAGCTAGGGTCGCAAAAGATAAGACTGCTATCTATGAAATGGCTATATTAAAGCCTTTGCAAAAAGTTCTTGAGGATGGTAAACCGGCTCGATTAGTAAATGGTCTTACCAACGAGCAACTTGCTTATGCAAAAAAGAATTTCTTTTTGCTTTCTTTAAAGCCGATTATCTATGTTGCCAATGTGGCTGATTCAGATTATTCGAATTTATCTTCTTGTTCCTATTATCAAACCGTTTGTAAAATAGCGGCTTCAGAAAATGCCCAATGTATCCCTGTTTCTTGTGAAATTGAATATGAAATATCCCAAATTCAAGATAAAAAAGAAAGAGAGGAATTCCTTGAAACTTTAGGAACTAATGAATCTGGTCTAGATAAATTAGTTAAAGCGTCATATAAATTATTAAATCTATCGACATTCTTTACTTGCGGAAGTGATGAATGCAGGGCCTGGACTTTTAAAAACGGTATGAGTGCCCCTGAATGTGCAGGCATTATCCATTCCGATTTTCAAAAGGGATTTATTAAAGCCGAAGTCTATAGCTTTTCCGATATAAAGGATTTAGGGTCCGAATTAGCCGTTAAAGAAGCCGGAAAGTTAAGAATCGAAGGGAAAGACTATCTAATGAAAGATGGAGATTGTGTCTTCTTTAGGTTTAATGTATGAGCAAGTTCAAAATCGGTTATGGCGAAGATATCCATAGGCTTGTAAAAGGAAGGAAGCTATTTTTAGGTGGAATAGAAATAGAAAGCGAACTTGGCTTGCTAGGCCATAGCGATGCCGATGTTGTAATCCATGCCTTAATGGATAGCTTGCTTGGGGCTAGTGGGAAAGGCGATATAGGTGTATATTTTCCACCCGATGATCCTGCATTTGAAAATGCCGATTCTAAGCAACTACTAAGACAAATAGTTTCATTAATAAAAAATGATGGCTACGAGATTGGGAACGTTGACATTGCCATTACTGCTGAAAAGCCAAAACTAAAATCATATATTCCGTTGATGATAAATTGTTTATCGTCGATTCTATGTATCGATGCTAGTGATATTAATATTCAAGCCATGACTAATGAGGGGCTTGATTCTCTTGGCGAAAGTAAAGCCATAAGAGCTGTTGCAATTTGCTTGCTAGAAAGGACTAACAATGAGTAATGAAACTAAATTAAAAGAAGCGCTTGTTTCTTTTTTTGCAAAAGAAGGATTGTCTTTAAAAGAAGAAGACATAGTCATTGAAAGGTCTCGCGATCCTCTTCATGGCGATTATTCAACCAATGCCGCAATGAAATTTTGCAAAAAGGTGGGTACGAACCCTAGGGATTTGGCAAATAAAATTGCTTCTAGCTTACAGCTAGATGAACTAGAAAAAATTGAAGTGGCCGGCCCTGGCTTTGTGAATTTTTTCATGAAGAAAGATGCCTTAAGAGCCATTGTTTCTAAAATCTTAAAAGAAGACGAATCTTATGGAAGGCTTGCTAGAAACGGAGAAAAAATAAACATTGAATATGTTTCGGCAAACCCAACTGGAGATTTGCATTTAGGCCATACTAGAATTGCAGCAATTGGGGATGCCATTGCCAATTTGCTTGATTATGCCGGCTATGAAGTAACAAGAGAATATTATGTAAACGACTGCGGCAACCAAGTCGAACATCTTGGCCATTCCATAAGAGCTAGATATCATGAACTTTTTGGTGAACCATTAGATTTAGGGGATGATGATTATCATGGTCTTGATTTAATCGAAATAGCTAAATCCATCAAAGAAAAATATGGTGATAAATACCTTTTGGATTCTAAAGAAGCCCATGATTTCTTTATTCGCTATGGCATTGATTTCGAATTAAACAAGATTAAAAACGATCTTGCTGCATTTAGGGTCAAGTTTGATAAGTTTTCTTATGAATCCGATATTAGAAAAGGCAATACTATCGAAAATACTATTAAAGAATTATCCCCATATATCTATGAAAAAGATGGGGCAAAGTATTTAAAAACAAGTGCTTTCCTTGATGATAAAGATCGTCCAATTGTTAAAAGCAATGGACAATATACTTACTTTATGCCCGATATTTGCTACCACTATGACAAGATGTCTAGGGGCTTTGATTTGCTTATTGATGTTTTAGGTGCCGACCATCATGGATATATAAACAGAATGAAGAGCGCTTTGATGATGAAAGGTTATTCTTCTTCTGCGTTAGAAGTTGAATTGGTCCAGGTTGTTAAGGTATTTAAAGATGGCGAAGAGGTTAAAATGAGCAAAAGGACTGGCAAAGCCATAGCTCATAGGGAATTAGTCGGAGAATGTGGAGTCGACGCAGTTAGATATCTTTTTGTTGAAAGGAGCCAATCTTCTCATCTTGACTTCAATTACAATTTAGCAAAGGAACAATCTTCTGCCAATCCCGTTTTCTATGCCCAATATGCCCACGCTAGATGCTCTAGTTTGCTTAATCTTGGCAGTGATATTGCTTTAGATGAAAAATGCGAAGGATTAAATAGCCAAATTGAATCTTCTATACTTAAGCTTCTATCTGACTTCCCGATTCAAATTCAAGCTGCCGCCAAGGAGAGAGCTCCCTACAAAATGGCCCTTTATATTCATAATTTAGCTGGATTGGTACATGAATATTACGCTTCCACTAGAATTATCGATAGAGAAAATGTACCATTGACATCGGCTAGGCTTGCGCTTATAAAAGCGTGTGAGATAGTTTTGCGTAATGCACTATCCTTAATTGGTGTATCCGCCCCAACAAAAATGTGATGAAAGGAAAATAACAATGAAGAATGAATCAATGATTGAAGTGGCAAAAGAGATTCTTGAAAAAGAAGGACATGGGATGGCTTTTGCCGATTTATGGAAAAAAGTTGTTGAACAACTAGAAATAAGCGAAGAAGAAATTCCAAATAGAATAGGACATTTCTATACAGATTTATCATTATGCGGAAACTTTGTTGCTTTAACAGACAATGTTTGGGATTTAAGATCTCGTCATACTTATGACAAAGTTCATATTGATGTCAATGATGTTTATACCGATGTCAACCAATCCGATGAAGACGAAGCCGATTTAGCAGAAGAAAAAGCCTATAACAAATCAGTCGAAGGCCTGGTTAGCTCTGATTCAGATGAAGTCGATACTAATGAAGAAGATGAAGATAAGCCGCACGATAATGACGCGGCCGAACTTGTCGGTCTTTCTAAATCGCAAGTGAATGAATATTAATTATGGAATATTGTAAGTTCATTGACGGTTTACCTCGAATAGTCAAGATTTTAATCGCCATTTTTCTAAATGTTTTATTCTTGATTTATAGAATTATTGCAGATGCTTTATCTAATAAATCCGGTTTATTGCTCTGGGATATTCTTTTAGGGCTAGTAATTCCGGTGGTATTTTGGATAATGAATTTAATTAGTATCATTACGACTGATAAAGTATTCTCCTTCAGCGCCTGGTTTGGTGAGAATGGCGGCATCTCTACTTCAGATAAATAAACTAACAAGCCTTCTTTCAAAAGGGGCTTGTTTTTTTGTTTGTTCTTAGCCAAGAAAGAATGTATCCTATTGTATTTCCTATGAACGATTTAGATTTATTGTATGAACAAATAGAAAAAGCCAAAACGATAGGTATATTTGGCCATAACCTTCCCGATGGAGATTGTTATGGCTCTCAAATTGGCTTAAAAGAAGCCATATTGGGAAAGTTTAGTAATAAAAATGTATTTGCCTTAGGTACCGGGATGCCTCAATTTTATAGTTTTATTTCTAAAATGGATAATGAAGTAGATATAAAGGAACCTTTAGACTTAGGGATTTTGGTTGACGTTTCTTGCTTAAAAAGAGTAGAAAGCAAATTAATAAATAATTGTAAGGGATATATTAAATTCGATCATCATTGCATCAATAAAAAAGGAGAGGAATTCCCTTATCCTTATTATGTTGACGAAAATAGGATTGCCTGTACCGAGATTATTTATGATTTTTTGATTAAATATGGTTTTCCTATCAATAAAAAATGCTGTTCGGCATTATATTTAGGCTTAGTCACCGATAGCGGTAGATTTGTTTATCATGGGACTAGTAAACATACTTTTGAAGTGGCTTCCTCTCTTATTAAAAAAGGCGCGGATCCGGTTAGAATTTTAGATATTTGCTATCATGAAAGCAAAGAAATGAAGGCATTTAAGGCCTATATGAAATCTAAAGCTAAATTGTCTGGGGACGTTACTTATTTAATTATTAATGAGCAAGAATATAAAAGTTTTGATTTGCCATATGAAGAGGCTTCTGAATTAGTCAATGCTATAGCCGGGGTTTACCCTTGCCATAGCTATGTTTATTTTATCGAAAGCCCGGACGGGTCTTACAGAGTGGAACTTAGGTCTAATAAACTATACCCGGTTATAAAAGTTGCCCAGCAAATGGGCGGTGGGGGACATCAATTTGCGGCAGGCATTACTTTAAGAAAGGATAATCTTAATTTTAAAGAAGTAGTATTAAGAATGAATAAACTTCAAGTGTATACTAAATAAAAGAGGAATTTTTATGTACGAATTAGAACTAAAAGCCGTCTTGAAAGCTGTAAAAGATGCCGAAAAGGTTATAAAGGAAATTTATGCAACAAATTTCGAAGTTGAGATTAAATCCGACAATTCTCCGGTGACTTTAGCGGATAAGAAATCCGATGAATTAATTAGAAAAGAATTAGGCAATGCCTTTCCTAATATTGGTTTCTTAACAGAAGAATCAACAGATACGAAAGAAAGATTAAGCCAAGAAGATATATGGATTGTCGATCCGGTAGATGGAACAAAGGAATTTGTTTCTAGAAACGGCGAATTTTGTACAAATGTTGCCCTTTGCCATAATCATGAAATTGTACTAGGCGTCATAAATGTTCCAATTTTAGAGGAAACTTTTTATGCAATAAAAGGGCAAGGAGCTTATAAATTGGATAAAGATGGCAATATTACTAGAATTCATGTTTCTAGAACTAACCCACCTTTAAAAGCAGTTAGATCCATTTCTTTTTTCAATGATAAGGAAGCAGCTTTTTACCATAAGAACAAAGCATTATTTGAAGGAGATATCAAACCTTTGGGTTCGGCTTTAAAATTTTGCCGTATCGCAGAAGGAAAAGCCGATTTCTTTTTACGCCTTTCTTCTGGGACTAAAGAATGGGACGTGGCGGCCGGAGATTTGATTTTAAGCGAAGCCGGCGGGGTCATGGTTGAACCTAATGGGCAAAAAATGAGGTATAACCGCATCGATGTTTATAATCGTAATGGCTATGTTTTAGCCAATAAAAAAGAAAATTTATTTTTGGATAAATTAAATTAAATATTTTTTTCTTTTTCTTTTAAATAATCTTGAAGCATGTCGGCAGGTATATCACTAGTTTTAACAGCGATGACCCCGGGCACTTCTTCCATAAGGATGATTTCAACTCCTGCCGAGATATCGCTATCGGCCATAGAACAGCCTTCACAAGCACCAACCATGCTTACATAGACTACTCCATCTCGGTATCCGACAAATTCGATATCGCCACCATCTCTTTGCAAAAAGGGACGAACTTTGTCTAATGTATTTTTAATCGCCTTAATTGTTTCTTCTTCGTTCATAAGCAGCATAATTCTAGTTATGTATAATTAAACATTCAACTGATTTGATTGTTGATTGGTTTCCTCTTTTTCTTTTTTCTTTTTTGGATTGGATTGCTTTAATTTTTTTCTTTTAAGCAAGTTTTATTAAAAATTACCTAAAAATCTTCTTTTTTCTTAGCCTAAGATTTTCTTTGAAGCTAAAAATGTAAGATAATCGTTTAACCGTGGTTAACGAAAATTAATTTTAATTATGGTTGGGAGAATCCCATTTTAAGAAAATTGGACGTTTGATTTTCTAGAAAGAAGAAAAATATGAAAAAAGAATTGCAAACATTTGAAAATTGGCCTTTTAAGGTTCCTTCCATTAATGTAGCCATTAAAAACATTAATAAGCTTACTTCTCAATTAGAAAATGCACCTTCTGCAAAGGTGGCGATTCAAATTGTAAAAAAGCATATGAAGTTAACTGATTTGCTTCAAAATGATTTTACCAATGTCTCGGTTCGTTATTCTATAGAAACAAATAATAAGATCTATCAAAAAGCCCAAGAAAAAATAGATGAGGGCTATCCTAAGATTCAAGCGGCCGAACTTTCTTTTGTCGACGCTTTGCTAGGTTGTAAATACCGTAAAGAAATGGAAAAGAAATTTGGTGCATTCTTCTTTAAAATTCTTGATTATTCCAAAAAATCATTTTCTAAAGAAGTAGTTGATGAAGCTATTTTAGAAAATAAATTATCGACTCAATATGCTAGTTTGATAGCAGGATGCAAAGTCCCTTTCGAAGGAAACTATTATAACCTTCCCCAAATGGGAAAATTCATGACCGATAAGGATAGAAAACTTAGAGAAAAAGCCTCCAAGGCTTATTATGGTTATTTAGAAACTAGAGTTGATGAAATTGAAGATATTTATGACAAGTTAGTCAAAGTAAGGGATTCCATGGCTAAAAAGATGGGATTTAATAATTATGTTGAACTAGCTTATGTGAAAATGAATAGATTTGATTACGATCAAGAAGATGTGGCTAGGTATAGAGAAGAAATAAGAAAATATGTTACTCCTATTGCTGGGCGTATCACGCGTATGCAATTTAAGAAAAACCGTATTTATAGACCCAAAGTATTTGATTTAGGCGTTTATTTTAAAGAAGGCAATCCATTGCCGAAGGGAAATACTTTAGAAAAGGTTGAAGCGGCAAGGAAGATGTATAATGCCTTATCGAAAGAGACTTCCTATTTCTTTTCCTATATGGTTGATCACCATGTAATGGATTTAGAAGCTAAGGAAGGAAAACAAAGCGGTGGTTACATGACTTATTTCCCTGTTTATAAGATTCCATTTATTTTTTCTAATTTTAATGGGACCAGTGGGGATGTTGATGTATTGACCCATGAATTTGGACATTCTTTCCAAGCTTATATGGCTAGGGACATTAAAATTCCAGAATATCGCAGCCCAACTATGGAAAGTTGCGAAATACATTCGATGTCAATGGAATTCTTTGCCGAGCCTTATATGGATCTTTTTTTCGATGAACCCGATAAGTATCGTTATATCCATTTAGCTGATTCGATTTGTTTCTTGCCTTATGGCGCTATCGTGGATGAATTTCAGGAATGGGTATACTTGAATCCTAATTGCCAAAAAGGCGATAGGGATAGAAAATGGCATGAGCTTGAAGAAAAATACACCCCTTATAAATTACGTTGCTTTAAAGGCTGCGATTATATGTATACAGGTCATCGTTGGCTAACCCAAGCCCATATCTTCCAAAATCCATTCTACTATATAGACTACACTTTAGCTCAAGTAATGGCTTTTGAATTCTTTATTTTAGATAATAAAGATCACCAAAAAGCTTGGAGTACTTATTTAAAACTTTGCAAACTTGGCGGTCGTTATCCTTTCCGCACCTTGGTTAAAAAATGCAAATTGAAAGACCCATTTAAAGAGGGAACGGTAAAGAAAGTAATTAATTCTGTATTTAATATATTGAAAAGTTATAACCTCTAAAAGAAAAGATAGGCTTAAAACCCTATCTTTTTAATTCTCTCTTAGTCAATTTCTCTCCCGCAAAAAACCCAAAAAGAAAGAACTATAAGAATAAAGAATAACCCTATCTAATCTATCTTTTTTGCCCCTTTTTTCTTTTCTTGTTATTAGATTGCCATTTTTAAAAGTAATTGTCACGAACTTTTTTTATTGAAAAAAACATAAAGAATATTCTTGTTTTTTGCCTAATTTTAAAATTGCAAAGTTTATCTTGGAAAAATATGAAAAAATGCCAAATAACCCTATTTAAATAACGGGAAAATAAATGAATTCTCTTAATTTATAATATTTTGCCTATTTAAGAAAAAAATCTATATGGTTTAGATTGTTTAATAACGATTGTTTTTAACGCTTGCCTTATGGACCTTTTTTTAATTTTATTGGTTCGAACTGCCGATTTAAGTAAAAAAAATTAGAATAGTATCTGCTACTATTCTAACCTATCATTTCAAATTTGGTGCCCGGGACCGGACTTGAACCGGTATGAGATCGCTCTCGAGGGATTTTAAGTCCCTTGCGTCTACCATTCCGCCACCTGGGCTCAAATGGTCCCCCGCGTGAGGCTCGAACTCACGACCCCTTGATTAAAAGTCAAGTGCTCTACCACTGAGCTAGCGGAGGATATTGTCTGGCTGGGGTGGCTGGGATCGGACCAGCGTATCAGGGAGTCAAAGTCCCTTGCCTTACCGCTTGGCTACACCCCAATAAAATAGTGGTGGGTGAAGATGGATTTGAACCACCGAACCCGAAGGAGCTGATTTACAGTCAGCCGCGTTTGGCCACTTCGCTATTCGCCCACAAACAACCAATGCACGATGGCTGGTGGATGCTACAGGTTTCGAACCTGTGACCCCCGCCTTGTAAGGGCGATGCTCTCCCGCTGAGCTAAGCATCCGCGGGTATCCGCAAAACGCGCTTGACTAATATATCATTATAAAAGTAAGAAAGCAACGCTAATATTTTGCAAATTTTACCAAATGCCACACAGTATTTGTTTTTTTCTTATTTTTGTTAAAAAAAGCGGATTGTTTTCAACCCGCTATTTTTTAAAAACCAGGTTTTCCAAGCAAGTGGAACATGTTTTTCTTGTATATTTCAACCCCAGGCTGATTAAACGGATTGACATTATTTAAATAGGCCGACATTGCACACGCCCTCATAAAGAAGTAGAGAAGATGGCCTAATTCTTTACTATCCATTTTGCTCATATTGATGACAATGTTAGGAACTTTTCCAGTCTTGCTATGGGCAAGTAAGGTTCCTTCCATAGCTTTTTTAGAGACAAATTCAAGCGATTTGCCGTTTAGATAGTTTAGTCCATCTAAATTATCATCATCATTAGGAATTATTACTTCTTCTTTTGATTCTTCAATATTTAAGACTGTTTCAAATAAAACTTTTGAGCCTTCTTGTATAAATTGTCCTAGGGAGTGTAAATCAGTTGTAAAAGTGGCGGAATCTGGCAATAAGCCCGAGCTATCTTTTCCTTCGGATTCGCCATAGAGCTGTTTCCACCATTCGCCTAGTTGGACTAAATTTGGCTCATAGGTTACAAACATTTCAACCGGATATCCTTTTTCTTTATAAAGGTAATGTCTAGCCAAGGCATATTTATAGGCTTCGTTAATCGAATCGGTATCGTATTCGTCTTTTCCTTCTTTAGCTCCAAGCATAAATTCATCTATATCTATGCCGGCAACTGCCATTGGCAGTAGCCCTACAGCTGTAAAAACGCTATAACGGCCTCCGACATCATCAGGCAAGACAAATCTTTCGTAGCCATATTTTTTGCATAGTTCTAGTAAAGCGCCTTTTTTGGCATCCGTTGTTGCAAATATAGCTTTTGCTGCTTCTTCTTTGCCTATTTGTTTTTCAAGCTGTTCTCTTAACAAGCGGAAGGCAATTGAAGTTTCGGTTGTTGTTCCGGATTTAGAAATTACGTTGATGGCAAATTTTTTCCCTTCTAGCATTTTTAACACTTGATGTACGTATTTACTAGAAAAAGTTTGTCCCATGAAAATAATCGGGAAACTATTTTCCTTAAATAATCCGTTAATGGCTTCTATTGCTGCTCTTGCACCTAAATATGATCCGCCAATCCCAGCCACGACTAGGCAATCGTAGTTCTCTTTAATGTATTTGGCGTCTTTTTTTATTCTTTCAAATTCTTCTTTATTATAGGTATAAGGATAATTGGCCCAACCTAAATAATCATTTCCAGGCAAGGTTTTTTCATTAATTGCCTTATTTATTTGAGCAACTTTTTCTTTGTATTTATTTTCTTCTAGTTTGAATCCTAAATGTGATAAATCAACTTTGATCATTTTTTCTCTCCTAATTATTTAATTCTTCTTTTATCCATTCTGGTCTAGCTTGTTCTAAGGCGTTAAAGTCTATCTCGCTATCTTCTATTTTCTTATGGCGAAAAGTTAAATGACGTTCATTCGCGCTCATTTTTTTTAGGGAAACCCTGACATTCCCGTTTTCTTCATTGACGTCAATTATTTTGACGTTGTAGATACTTCCAATCGTTATAAAGGAGGTAAAGGAGCGAATAAAAGATGAAGACACTTCGCTTATGTGAAGTAAGCCGGTCCACCCTTCATCAAAAAGGAGGATTGCATAACTTGAATAAACGGCAACAACCGTTCCGACCGCACATTCACCTACTTTAGGGAGCTTGGTATTCATGGAAGTTCCTCTCCTTTCATTTTCTCAAATAATTGTAAATCTTTCGGATAATTTATTTTAATGTTTTTTTCATTTCCTTTAACAATGGCAACATCTTTTTTTAACTGTTTTACTAAACTAGCATCGTCTGTGATGCCTTCACTTTGCTTTTTATTTCCTTTTTTATGGGCTTTATAAATTAAAGAGAATAAAAATGTTTGGGGGGTTTGGGCAATATAAATTTCATTTCTATTTAAATATTTGTTGACTTCATATCCATTGGAAGAAACAAAAATGGAATTAGTTACTTTGATTGCAGTTACCACGGCTTTATTTATTCTTGCAGACTCAATATTTTCTTTTATCAATTGTTGGTTTAAATTCGGTCTGTCACCATCTTGGATCAACACAATCGAGTCATCACTCAACCCATATTCTTTTAAGTATTTTAAAGCAATATAACCAGATTCTTGTCTTGTTTTGCCTCCGCTAATTATGGCTTTGACTTTTTTGTTTCCATAAGTTAGAGCTATTTGCTTAGTTTTTTCTATCGTTTCTTTTTTTGCCACGATAAATATTTCATCAATTAATTCGCTTTTGCCTAATTCTTCTAAAGCAAATGACATCAGAGGTTTGCCTAAAGCTAGGGCAAATTGTTTTTCGCTTCCGAATCTAATTCCGGATCCACCCGTTAATAAAATAGCTACATTTGCTTTCTTTTTTATTTTCATAACGTTAATCGAAAACCGGATTTTGGTTTTCCCTTGATCTTAGTGATTCATTTATTGCTATGCCTTGAATGATAAGTTTCAATACTTTTTCAAGATCTTTTCCAGAGGAATAATCAGCAACACAAGAATAATTAACTCGCCCATTTTCATAAAGAGAAGCTACTCTATCTTCTTTTCCTTTTGGATAGACCGCTATGGATTTTCCTCCATTGTTTTTAACGATTATCATTGATGGTATATCAGTCATTCCATCACCAATATAAACAATATTGGAGTAAGGGATTCTTCTATCTGGTTTCTTTTCATTTACGCCAACATCGTCAGTCGCATCATAGACCCCTTTGGAAATACGAAAGAAGTATTGGGTTTTTTGAGTGTAATTGATGGCTAGCTTTGGCCAAATCGCGATTCCAGTTTCTTTATCAAAAACATATTCGCACCCATAAATTACTTTAAACTCAGAAGCAATTTGACAGCCTTCGACTATTTCTTTGTTTCCCGAAGAAACTAAATAATGCTCGACTTTGACGCCATGTTCCTTGCCATATTCATTAATTCTCTCAAACCAAGTTGTTACTCCAGGAAAAAACTTAATGGATTTGCCACATTCTTGTAAAAACGCCTTATCTAGTTTTATGCCTTTTTCTTCGGCAACTTCTTTCATAACATAAAGATAGGAAAGGATTTTTTCGCATCCAGTTTCAGCGGAAAACTTTCCTGTCCTTGCCCAAAATTCTTCCTTACTCATCCCCATGGCTGGAATAAATCCAAAATTTTGCATATCTGTAATGGCTAAAGTTGAATCGAAATCATATAAAATTGCGCAAATGGGCTTTTTATTCAATGATATTTCCTCCAATCAAGAATAATTATAAAGTAACTTTTGCCTATAGGCAATTAGGCCTAAAAAGCAAATAACATCATTGCTTGTCTATCCTTTTGCGATACAATATTTTTTGTTATGAAAACGTTTCAGGTCATTTTATTGGTATTAATGATTGTCGCGTTCTTATATGTATCCATTTTTCTTTATGTTTTTTCTCATGCGAACGATTTTAAAAGATCGATAAAAAGTAAAAGCGATTCTCTTTCCATTTTGCTTTTGGAAAAAGTAAATTCCTTGTCTAAAATCGATGCTTATTTTAAAAATAGTGGGATCGTATATTCGGAAAATCAAGATTTGATTATGAATGAGCTTTCCTCTATTTCTTTAGTTGATGTTGATTATAATGTACTCTTTCATTGCATTAATATAATAAAGAAAGCCGAATCTGCTTTATCTTTACTTTGTTTTGATCATCCGCTTATTGCAGAAAAGAAAGAATTTGGCTTAGAAAAAGTAAGATTAGAAGACCTAGATAGAAATTTTAGGGCAGGCATGGCTTTATATAATGCTGATGTTAACGCTTATAATTATTGGCTTTCGATTCCAGGCTATCGTTTGGTTTTAGCTATTCTTGGCTTTAAGAAAAAGAAAACTTTATCTTAAAAATTAAGCTCATAATCAACTATGCCGTCATAAAAATCTTTCTCATGGCTTACGATTATTACTGCGCCAGGAAATCTTTCTATGGCTTCAAATAAGGCGTCTTTGGCTTTTTGATCTAGATGATTTGTCGGCTCATCTAACATTAAAAAGTTAGATTTCTTTAATGTCATTATGGCAAATCTTGCTTTAGTTATTTCTCCGCCTGATAATTCTTTCATTTTACGCATGGCTAGTTCTTTCTTAACTCCAACAGCGCCTAAAGCGGAACGTATTTGAGTGTTATTTAGGTTTGGATAGACAGAGTGCACATATTCAAAAGGAGATAAGTTTAGATCAAGATTATCATCTTGGTCAAAATAGTTAATACTTGTTCCCTTTAGCCAATTGAAGGAACCGCCTAAACTAGGAATTTTGTTCATCAATGTTTTTAATAAAGTCGTTTTTCCGACCCCGTTTTGTCCTAATATCGCTATTTTTTCTCCTTTTAGCAAGGTAAAAGAAATTGGATCTAGCAATGGCTTTCCATAACCTATTTCTAATTCGTTAACTTCTAATGGTTTTTCTCCAACTTGACTAGAAAATGGGAAAGAAAAGAATACACGTCCTTCTTCTTTTCCTGGTGCGTTAATTATTTCTAGGTGTTCTAATCTGGCTCTATGGCTTTTTGCCGCTTTTGAAGAAGTGGCCCTGACAATATGTTTAGCAATGAAATCTTCTTCTTTTTTTATATATCTTTGTTGGGCTTCATAATTTTTCTCATATTGGATTTTATCTAATTCATGTTGCTTTTTATATTCTTCAAAACTTCCTTTATAGCGAGTTAGGTTTTTATTTTCTAGGCAAAAAACAACATCGGCAATTTGGCTTAAAAATGATTCGTCATGGCTTACTATTAAAAAGGCATTTTGATAGTTTTTTAGAAAAGAAGCCAGCCAACTTACTTGGTTTTGGTCAAGAAAGTTAGTAGGTTCATCCATTATTAAAACATCGTGTTCTTCTAAAAGCATTTTGGCTAAATAGGCTTTTTCTCTTTGCCCTGAAGATAATAGATGTAGTTCTTTATTCAAATCATAATCATTGAAGCCTAATCCGTTTGTTAATCTTCCTACTTTTTCTTGTAAGGAATAAAAACCCGAGTCATTTAACCTATCTGCAATTTTTTGGGCTTTTTCAAGCATTTTTTCATACCCTTCGGGGGCGCTAGAGGCTTGAAGATAGAGCTCTTCCATTTTCTTTTCTAAATCGAATTGTTCTTTATATACCCCATAAAGATAATCGCTTACCTTCATGTCTTGCTTGACTTTTAATTGTTGGTCTAGATATGAATAAGTAACTCCTCCTTCCCAACTGACTTTTCCTTCATCTGGTCTTAGCTCTCCTACGGCAATAGAAAGCAAAGTAGACTTGCCACACCCATTAACTCCTACTAAACAAGCGTGTTCCCCTCTATTCAGCTTCAAGTTTACGTTTGAGTACAATTCTTTATCGCTGTAATTGAATTTTATGTTGGATAGTTCTAATAAGGCCATAACAACTTAATTTTACCAAAAATAGACAATAAATTTTAGTTTAATAATTGTCTATTGAATTTATGTTTATATAATCTTGTGGGAGGATTATTTATGGCAAGTGAAAAAAGAAAGTGGAGCAGTGCTCATATAATGTTTTTAGTTGCTGGATTAGTTTTGTTGATAAGGTTTTTGGTTAATGGAGGCATTCCAAGTCCTAATGATCCTTTAAAATTTGTCGTTGGGATTTTTGAACTTATTTTAATAATAGGTTTTTATTTCTTCTTTTTCTTTGAAGGAACAAATTGTTCAGGTACTTTAAAAGCTTTTGCCCCGGCTTTGCTTTTGATTATTTTAGACGGGCAATATTCAATGAATTTTGGCAATGCAAAAGCCAATGAAATAATTACCGGTATCGCTAAAATGGCTTATCTATTGGTAGTGGTATGCGGCTTTGTTTTCTTATTTATTCATAACAAACTTGTTGGTGTTGTCTTTTCTTATTCTAGTTTGGTTTATGCTTTGTTTGTCTTAATTTCTTATGCTGTAATAGTCATCATGAACGCGGTAAATAAAACCACTTTCTCATGGCAAGAAATGTTTAATGCCATGTTACTATTTTTTGGATTTGGCTTGATATTTGCAGGCAGTTATTTGGCTACAAAAAACAAAGATTGGACACTTAGCAAATAATTAAAACATCAACATAAAAAACAAATAGGGTCATTGTTGACCCTATTTTTATACTATTAAATAAAAAATCCTCATTATTACCATTGCTAGGCAAATAATTGAGGAATTTAATCCAAGTTGGTGCGGGGGATGAGACTTGAACTCACACGGGTTGCCCCATACGCCCCTCAAACGTACGCGTCTACCATTCCGCCACTCCCGCAGCAAAAGAGATTATAGTGGCTATGTTTTTCTTTTGCAATTATTAGTTAAGCGAAGTTTGGAAAGAACAAACAAGCCATGGCAAAATATATTAAAAGAGTAGTAACATCCATGACTGTTGTTAAAAGGGGTTGGGCTAGCAAGGCAGGATCCTTTTTAATGGCGGCAGCGCCCATGCATAATAATGTCCCAATAATTTTAGAAACACTAATTGCGGCAAACATTGTCACGGCTACTAAGGCAGCAAAGGTAAATGCATGTATTGCAAATTCTCCTGCTAATTCCCCTTTAAAAGCCATACCGTTCCAAATTGTGTAGTTGCTAAAATCGTAATTTTTATTGCCCGGATCACCAACCATTCCTAAACTTACGATACCCGTGTATTCTTCTATTGAGATCCAGACAAAAGCAAATACGGCCACAAATAAAGCGATTAAAATAGAACTTCTAAATTCTTTCCAAACAACTTTCAATGTTTCTTTTGGCGAGAACTCTTTCATGGCTAAACTTCTAATCATCATTCCCGTGGTTTGACCTCCGGCATTTCCGCCCGTATCCATCAAAGTGGGGACGAATGAGATTAAAATTGGCAGGTGTGTAAATATATTTTGGGCTTCTAGCCTATTCAATACCATTGTTGTAAATGTGCCAAGTATCAATAAGGCAATTATCCAAGGAAAACATTTTTTGGCGTTTTCCCATATGCTCATATCCATGTATGGCTTTTGGGTTGGCTCCATGTTAGTCATACGTGCAAAGTCTTCGTTACTTTCTTCTGTCATGACATCGACTGCGTCATCGATGGTAATGACACCGACCAATCTTTGATCATCATTTAAGACAGCCAGGGCATTTAGGTCATAACGCCTAAACATTTGGCCTACCTCTTCTTGGTCGGTCCCGGTTGTTACCCAGACAACGTCTTGATTCATTATTTCTTTTAATATTTGGTCAGGTTTGGCAAATATTAAATCGTCTAAGTCAACGGTTCCGACAAAGTGTCTAGACGAGTTTCTTACAAAAATCGTATAGACGGTTTCGGCATCTTTGCCTATATCCCTTATTTTTTGAATAGTGTCTTCTACTTTGCTTGTATCTAAAAATTCTAGATACTCTGTTGTCATTATTGAACCCGCTGTATGGTCTTGGTAATTTAACAAGGTGTTAATATCTTTTCGCATGTCTTTATCGGCTGCCTTTAAGACTCTAGATGCCAAATTTGCCGGCATGTCTCCAACCGTATCGGCAACATCATCAGCTGATTGGGCATTAATAAGCGGTACTAGTTCCTTATCGGTCATGGCCTTGACTAGATTTTGCTTGCTCTCTTGAGAAAGATCATCGAAAAAATCGGCCGTATATTGAGAATTGACGTTTCTAAAAATATAAATCAAATCCGAAGGCTCTAATTCATCGGCGGCTTCGGCTATATCAATGTTAGGAATGTGAAGGAAAACATCTTGCAATCCAACTCGATTTTTAGAATCTATGAGACTTTTTAATTCTTCAGTAGTTATTTTTGGAACGTTTATTGTTCCGGATTCTTCTTTATTTGCATTTTCATCCATAATCAAGACTGCCTCCTTGCCTAGACAAGGATAACCCATTTATGAAAATAAGGTTAATAAAAAAAGACGTTTCTTAAGTTATTTAGTAATTTATTAAGTTATTTTTAAAAAACCTAATGTGTTCTTATGTTTGAAAAATGTTTTATAATCTAGTGGCTATTAAAGAAAGAAGTAATTTATGGAAAAACAAATCTTAGTCGAAACTAGCGCGCGTCATATTCATCTTGATCAAGAATCTTTTGATTACTTAATGGGTGCTAACGAAGGCGAACATGCTACTTTAAATGAAAGGAAGCCACTTTCTCAACCCGGACAATATGTTTCCGATGTTAGATTGAATCTAGTTGGACCAGTCAATCCAAAAACCGGCAAGCCAAGAATTATTAATAACGTCTCCATTCTTGGGCCATTAAGAAATTTGAACCAAGTCGAATTATCGGCAACTGATGCTAGAACTTTAGGCATTGCAGCTCCTATTAGGTTATCTGGAGATGTTAAAGGTAGTGCCCCAATTACCTTAGTGAATCCTTTAAATGGACGTGAATTGGCTTTAAAAGAAGGGACAATAATTGCAAAACGTCATATTCACATGACTCCAAAAGATGCCGAAGAATTCGGGGTAAAAGATGGTGAATCGGTTATGGTTTATGTAAAAACTAAGGAAAGAGAAACCATTTTTGGCGATACGGTTGTTAGGGTTTCGCCAAAGTTTTCCCTTGCTATGCATATTGACACCGATGAAAGCAATGCCGCTAATGCTGGCGGGGTTGTCTATGGCACGCTTGTTGCTTTTTCTTCTTGCGATTGCAATGAAGAAGAATGCTGCTGCAAGGAAGAAGAACATCATTGTTGCTGCGGTAAATAATAATGGCTACCCATACATTTAAGCCAAGCAATGTTTGTTCTAGGGAATTTAATTTTGATATAGAAGATGGCTTAATTAGTTCCTTTTCCTCTATTGGAGGATGTAACGGAAATCTTCAAGGCATTGCCTCTTTATTAAAGGGAATGAAGGTAGAAGATGCCATAAATAAATTAGAAGGCATTAAATGCAGAGGCTCTAGAAATGGTGAGACTTCTTGTCCTGATCAAATTGCTAGAGCATTAAAGGCCTATTTAAATAAACAAATTTAAAAAAAGTCCAATGTTGGAAATTCCCAATAATTGGGCTTTTTTTATTTAGATATCTTGGAAAAGGTGCAATTAATAGCCTTTCAATATACCTAAAAAGGTGCAATTAATAGCATTTAAAAGTAGCAAAAAGGTGCAATTAATATTAAAATAGACTTGGGTTAGTTGCTATGGAAAGAAAATATTTATCAAAGCTTGTCGAATGGTTAAACGATCCTTTTAGAAAACCTTTGATGGTTTGGGGTGCACGTCAAGTAGGGAAATCCTATTTAATCAAAGATTTGTTCGCAGAAAGATATTTTAAGAATAGATATGTCTATATTGATTGCAGAACCGAGCAAGGGTTTGTTTCTTTTTGCGAAAAGCACATCAATGTTGAAGAAGTCTTAAATTATATTTCATTAGATAAGGGAACAATCATTGACAAGAATACTTTGCTAATTTTCGATGAAGCCCAAGAATGTCTTCCCGTTGTTACTTTAATGAAATATTTTTGTCAGGAGCATCGTGACATTCCTGTTATTGTAACTGGGTCTATGGTGAGAATAAAAATTAAAAGGGAAAACGTCAAAAGGGGGTCTGGTGAAAAAAATCAATTTTTATTCCCTATTGGAAATATTAACCAACTTACGATTTATCCAATGAATTTTGGTGAGTTTCTTTTTAATAAAAACAAATTATTATACGACTTAATTATAGATTCTTTTAATAGTAAAATGGCGTTAGAAGATTCCGCCCATAGAAAAGCTTTGGATATTTTTTATGATTATTTACTTGTTGGCGGCATGCCTGAAGCCGTTGATGTATATTTAAAAACTGGTTCATTTCAAAAATCAAGGGAAATACTGGTAGATTTGTATGATAATTATTTAGCCGATATGCAACTTTATCAGGCTAGTCCAGAATCGATAGCGAGGGCAAAAAAAATTTTTGAAAATATTTATACTCAGCTTAATAAAGAATCAAAAAATTTTAAGACAACGCTAATTGGCAAAAAATTAAAAGGGAGAGATGTTAGAAGTCCAATCGATTGGCTTTCCTTAGCTTTTTTGCTTTATAAATCTTCACTTGTTAAAGAACAAGTAACAGTGCCTTTGACCGATTCTGACGAATCAATTTTTAGACTTTATTTATCAGATATAGGGATGTTTTCGTATCAAAGTGGAATAAATGCGACAACTTTTATTTCTGAAGAAGGTAGAAATTCACTTTCTGGAATATTTTTTGAAAATTATGTTGCATCTGAAATAGTGGAATCCGGGTCTAAATTATTTTATTGGAAAGGAAAGGCCAACGCCGAATTCGAGTTTATTCTTCAAAACGATAAATATATAATTCCGGTTGATGTCAAAAAAAGCAAAGGCACTTTGAACTCTTTAGAAAAATTTAAAGAACATAATAAATTTTATTATGCTGTTAAGATCTCAAAGAACAAATACGGCTTTAATAAGGATAATAAAATCCTTACAATTCCTTATTATTGCGTTTTCGTTTTTTTAGACATGTTTTCAAAAGGTGCAATTAATAACGTTTCAAAATAGCTAAAAAGGTGCAGTTAATAATTTTTTTGTTAGCTTATATGCTGTAGACAAAGCCAATTGGTTTATGCCAAATATAGGTTTGTTAAAGTATTGTTGCGTTGTTATTGAATTTAACAAAATAATAAACATTTTTGTTATGTCTGATTCTTGGTTATATTTAGCTGACTTTTTTCAAACTTTTTTGATATATTTTGTCAATTTTTGTCAATTTTTGTAAAAAAAACAATAAAAACTTGAAATTTCGGGGGGGGGGAAAACTATAAGCAGTTTTTTCATATTTTAGTATAAGGAGGTTACATATGGGAAACGGTTATAAAATTGCAGGTTTTGTTTTGGGAATTGTTGGCATTGTTTGTGCCTTCATTGGCATTCCAGTATTTTATTTGGCTTTCGTTGGATTACCTGTTTCGATTCTTGGTTTAGTCCTTTCTGTTATCGGGAATAAAAAAGAAAAGACCGGATTTGGAACTGCCGCTTTTGTCTTAAGTTTATTGGCCACAATTTTTAGCGCCATTATGTTTGTTTGCTGTGGCTTGCTTGTTGCCATCGCTCTTGGAGCGGCAAATGCAGCCAATCAAGCTTTGAAATCGATGCTTGTCGTTGCAAGTTCATTTTTAGCATAAAAAAGTGTTTCCATATATTGATAGTTCGCACAAAATACCTACTTATGGAATTTTATTTTTAGTCGGTATTGCTTGTTCGTTATTAATATCTAGTTTGAACTCAAAAAGAAGCGGCGTAAAAAAAGAAGATTTAATCTATGCCGCTTCTTTTGCTTTAATTGGCGGCTTGCTCGGATCAAAAATCCTATTTCTTTTCACTAGTGTTGACCTTATCAGCAAAAACAACATCCCCATTGTCTACCTTATTAGATCTGGATTTGTTTTTTATGGAGGTCTTTTAGGTGGCGCTTTAGGCTATTTTATTTATGGCAAAATTTATAAAATACCTGTTATCAAATTATTTGATAATGCAGTAACCGCTTTACCTTTAGGGCAAGTATTTGGCCGTATTGGGTGTTTTTCGGTAGGGTGTTGTTATGGAAGGCCGACAAATAGTTTTTTAGGTGTCGCTTACTCTTCTCCATTAGATCCGAATACACCAGTAGGAATACCTTTATTGCCTACGCAGCTATTTGAAGCTGCTTATTGCTTTATTATTTTCATTATTATTTTGATAGCCAATAAGCAAAACGTTAAAACTGGTAGCAAAACATTAATTTATATTTTCCTATATAGCCTATGCAGGTTTATTAATGAATTTTTTAGGTATGATTCGATTCGCGGGGAACTAGGCAATTTATCTACGTCTCAAATAATAAGTGTTTGCCTTTTCCTATTTACTCTTACCTATCTTGTTTATAAAAGAGGTAATGGCAAGTCTATTCAATTTGAGCCATTTTGATTAATCTTCTTGCTTATAACTTGGCAAAGTCATAAACTAATCGGGCTGACGAAAGCCAGACATCAAGAAGCGTCTAATACTAGCTAACCATGACGCTAGCAACTCCGCTATAGCGGTAAGTGCTTGCTAGTAGCCTCTCCCACTAGAGGAACGATGCCTGGAGGAAACTATAGAAAAAGTCTTCCACTAAGTGGGTTGATTTTTTCTCAAGAGAGGTTTTATATGAGAAAACACGAATTTCTTTTTACTAGTGAATCGGTCTCCGAAGGCCATCCTGATAAAGTTTGCGATCAAATAGCGGATGCCATTTTGGATGAATGCCTTAAGCTTGATAAATGGGCACATGTGGCTTGCGAAGTTTTTGCTACGGAAGAATATATCTTAATAGGTGGCGAGATTACCCTAAATTGTAAGCAAAAACCAGATTATGAAAAAATAGCCAGGGATACCTTAAGAAAAATAGGATACGTGTCTGCTGAGCTTGGTATTGGATGCGATAGTTGCAAAATAGATATTAGAATCAACACTCAATCAGGTGATATTGCTATGGGAGTTAAGCACGAAGATTTGTTAAATATGGGTGCTGGCGACCAAGGGATAATGTTTGGCTATGCCACTAATGAATCTAGCGGCTATATGCCTCTTCCTTTGACCATTGCCCATAAATTAGTTAGAACGGCTACTTCTTTAAGGAAAGAAGGCAAGTTTATTCATGCTAGGCCTGATATGAAAAGTCAAGTAACCATTGATTATACCGATCCAAAAAATATTAGAATTAAAACCATATTGATGTCGATTCAACATGATGAAGAAGCCGATATGGATGAATTCAAAAAATATGTCCATGAGAAAATAATGATACCCGTGGCCGCTTCTTTTAATTTAAATACTGATTTTTCTTATTTGATCAATCCGACTGGCAGGTTTGTTATTGGGGGTCCAAAAGGCGATACGGGGTTAACGGGTAGAAAACTTATTGTTGATACATATGGGGGTTCTTCCAGGCATGGTGGAGGTTCATTTTCTGGAAAAGATCCTTCTAAAGTCGATAGAAGTGCTTCCTATTATGCTAGATACATTGCAAAAAACCTTGTGGCAGCTGGAGCTGCCGATAGATTAGAAATTCAACTTTCCTATGCAATCGGAGTAAGCAATCCCATGTCGATATCCTTATCAACTTTCGGGACAAGTCATTATGATGATGAAGTGATTTTAAATGCTATAGATACTTATTTTGACGCTAGACCCGGGGCGATTATTTCTAATTTCAAATTAAACGAACCGACCTGGAAATATGCAGATATCTGCAATTATGGAGTCTTTGGTAGACCTGATGTGAACTTACCTTGGGAAAAGCTAGACAAAGTAGGCGAACTAAAAGAATTTTTCTTAAAATATAAGAAACATTAAAAGAAGGGATTTAGTCCCTTTTTTATTGTTTAACAAGAAACAATTTAATAATTTTGTCCATTATCCTTAATTGGGTATTTGCACTTTTAATTTTTACTTTAAAATAATAGTGTAAGCCCTTAGGAGGGGCAGTAAATATGAAATACCAAATAATTGGAAAGAACATCGATGTCACCGATTCTATTCGCGCAGATATCGAAAAGAAGTTGTCCAGAATGGACAAATACTTTACTTCTCCTGAAGAAGTTACTTGCCGTGCCGTAGTTAGAAGCTATACGGTTGGGGCAAAAGTTGAGATTACCATCTTTACTAAGCAAATGGATTTCCGTGCCGAAGTCAGGGATAACGATTTATATGCCGCCGTTGATTTTGCCGTCGATAAATTAGAAGGGCAAATGAGAAAGCTAAAGACTAGGATGGATAAAACAAAAGAATCCGAATCTTTAGGCAAAGCGCTTGCTTTTGAGAATTTTGAAAAAGACTTAAAAGAAGACGAAGATGATACCATTGTTAGAACTAAGTCTATATTCCTTGAACCAATGAATCTAGATGAAGCCATTACAAGAATGGAGGCCTTAGGCCATTCATTCTTCCTTTATTTAGATGAGGATGACGATGAAATTTCTGTTGCATATAAACGCCTAGACGGTGGTTACGGGGTCATTCAAGCCGAGAATAAATTAAAGTAATTTTCCTAAGTTGCTAGATTGATTTCCACTTCTTTCTAGCAACTTTTTTCTTTTTTGTTTATAGGAAAAGAGTATATTTAACTAGCAAATGATTAAAGTAATCGCGACTGATTTAGACGGAACCTTATTTTATCCTAAGAAAAGATTTGGGATGATTCCAAAGAAAAACAAGGACTTTTTGTCTAAATTCGTTCAATCTGGCGGAAGAGTTGCAATAGTTAGTTCTAGGGGACGCGATTTTTCTATTAAATTTAAAAAGAAGTGTCCATTTAATGTTGACTGGATTGGTAGCGACGGCACCTTTATTGAAATAGATAATAGAATTCGTGAAGAGAATTATTTTAATCCCTTAAAACTTAAATCGCTTATTTCTTATTTGCGTCAAAATTATGACCCAGGCTTGATTTTACTAGCTTCAAAAAATAGGCCAATGGTAATGACAAGAACAAAAGTCAACCATTTAACGAATTTTGTCTATTTTCTTTATGAAGCGGTTCAAGGTGTCTATAGAGAGCCTTTTGTTAGAAGCGATCACATTTTTTATAGCGAGATAGAAAAAGGCGAGGCCATGAAAATCATGGTTCTAATAGGCTTAACTAAAAAGAAAAAAGCTTTAGCAGAAAAACTTACTTCAGAACTTTCTTCTAAATTTGTGGATTTTGAGTTTACTTGGGTAAACCAATTTATTGAAATCACCCCAAAGGGGTGTTCAAAAGCTAGCGGCGTTGCAAAATACCTTGACTACTTAGGATATTCAAAGCAAAATGTATTAGTTATCGGTGATTCCGGCAACGATGCGCCGATGTTTGATGAGTTTTACGAGAATAGCTATTGCATGTCCCATTCTCCTAGTAGCATCAAAAGTAGGGCAAAACATGTCGTTGACCATGTATATGATTTGGAAAAGGTTCTATGCCCATCGGAGGATAGTTCCAAATCCGAAAAGAAGGGAAAAATAAATGAATCAAATTAGTGAAGTACTCACAACATTGCTACATTATAACGTAGCCGTTAGAGATACCCTTGAGTATTGTCTAAACAAAGAAACCTATGACAAAAAGCTTTTTGAGGAGAAGAAACGTTCAATTCTAATTGAAGTTGATCAACATACCCCTTTAAAAGATATCATTGACCATTCTGGTGAAAATGGGAAAAAACTAGAAAAAGCAATTCGCGATTTCTATGCTGAAGTCTATGGTGATAACAGCACCATTTTAAAACTAGCCGATGACGGCTTAAGAGTTGATCACAACCAACACCTTGCCATTTATAAACATGTTTTGCCAATTCATGAAAACGTTACTTCCATGATTATGGGCATCATTAAAGATGGACATTCTAAAAATTTAGACGTTGCCGAAGCCGAAAAAGTATTCAAAGCCGAAGATGCCATGTATCGTGGCGTTGCTTTCTTAACTTTAATCAACGATTTAAATCGCCTATTCAATGAATATAACCAAGCTAGAAACGAAGCCAAAGGCGAAGAGACTCCAGCTTCCAAATTCATTGGCAATGACATCCAAACAGTCATTGGCAATATTAATTTTGTTCGTGGCAATTCCAAAGAAACCAATGCCGTTTATAAAAACATGGAAGATAAGATAGTTGCCTTAATGGAAATGATGACTGGTAGAAGAGACCTTCCTGCCGGAAGGAAATTTCCAGATGTCATGAAGGAAACTGCCGAAACCATTAATCTTTATGTCCGTGACTGCGAAGCTGCTTTTAGGGCTTGCTATCCGCAATTAATCAACGCTCTTCTTGAACAAGTCAAGAAAGACGATGAAGCAAAAAAGGAAGCAGAAACCAAAGCTGCTTAATCTAGAGGATTTTTAAAATGAGCAAATCCAAAACGAAATTAAAAAGAAAAGAAATAATTATTTATTCAATAGCTTCTTTTCTTGCCTTTGCCGGTTTATTTTTCTTGATTCTGGGAATAGTTGGCGATCATCTTCCATTAGTCTATAGCGACAACTGGATTTTGTATTCGGAAAAGATTTGGCTCACCCCATGGTCAAATATGGGTTATAGATATTGGGGACTGATTCTTCTTGGAGTTGGGGCGCTATTTGGTGTATTTTTCCTTGCCTATTTTGCAAAAGAAGGAGACAAAGACCAAGAAAGAGCCTTGCGTAGAGCTCAACGCCTTGGAAAAGTTGATGAAGCAACAACTGTTGAAGAAGTTTCTAAATAAATAATTTAAAAATTGGACTTGCGGCATTGCAGGTCCTTTTTCTTTGCTTAAAATAGATTTGAGGTGGAAATCATGGATATATTAAATGTATTGAAAGAAAGAAGGAGCTGTAGGGATTTTTCTTCTAAACCTGTTGAAGAAGAGAAAATAAACAAAATAATAGAAGCAGGCTTGTATGCCCCTAGCGGAAGAGGATCGCAATCTCCACTTTTTGTTGTCTTGACCAATCAAGAAAAAATAAAGGAATTATCTTCTTTTAATGCTTCAATTATGGGCCTTAATGGAATTGATCCCTTTTATAACGCTCCATGCGTAATCATTGTTTTGGCAGATAAAAATGCCCCAACTTATCTTTATGATGGTTCCTTGGCTTTGGGAAATATGCTAAATGAAGCCGAAAGTCTTGGCCTTGGCTCAATTTGGATTCATAGGGCTAAAGAGGAATTCGAAAGCGAAAAAGGAAAGGAATTTTTACGTTCTTTAGGTATTGAAGGGGACTATGAAGGCATTGGCCATTGCTGCATAGGTTATAGGAATTCCCCTGATCAAAAAGCTAAAGAAAGAAAACCTAATAGGGTTTACTTTGTAAAATAATTTTTTATTGGATCTTCTATTTAAAATTACTTTGGTATTTTGCTTTTATTTCTTTTTGCCTATTTTCATAGTCATTTTTATTGATATATCCAGAATAATAGAATTTATTGAGCTTTTCTAATTCTTCTTGGTTATTTTTTTAATTTATCAATTTTTGCTTTGCTTAGTACTTAAAGAACAAGAAACTTAATTTTCTTGTGCTTCGACTTGCTCTATTTTTAAAAAGTAGATTGCTTATCGCCCATTATATTTTCAATTGACAATCTATTTTTTTGCTTTTAGATTTACTTTTCTACTAATTTTTCATCCACGTTTACTATATCTTTATTTGACTCTATATCATCTACTAAATTAATTTCCTTAATATCTTTATTTTTGATTAAGGATGGTTCAATTGCCCCGGATTTAAATAAGGCAAATTTTGCCAATAAAGGGCCAGTCATTTCATAAAGGACGCTAGAACAAAGGATTATGGACAAAAATGTCGATCCTATTTCTGCCGGTAACATTCTTTCTCCCATAAAAGCCAGTCCAATTGCAACACCGGCTTGAGGAATTAAGGCGAGCCCTAGATAATTTGTTACTTTTTTACTCTTTTTAGTTATTTTACATCCTACAAATGCCCCGCCATATTTGCCAACTATCCTTATTAAGAAATAGGTAATTCCCACTAAACCAATTGTAGAAAAACTAGATAAATCCATTTTCATGCCACTTAAAACGAAAAAGCAAAGCATTATAGGGGGAGTAAAGTTATTTACTTTGGCATAGATAATTTCATCGTCGGTGATATTGATATATGTGGCTCCTAATACCATGCAAGAAAGAAGAGGGGAAATGTTTAATAAATTGCAGCATCCAGATATAACCAATAGAAATAAACACACGATTATTAATCTATTGTTTTGGCCTCTTTTAGCAAGAAGAAATTTTAGAAGGAAACCAAGCAAAAATCCTAATAAAATGAAAGCCAAATTGTATATTATTGGACCGATTATATCCCAAGCTTGCACGGTTCCATTTTGGCTAGTTGCCGTAATAATGGCAGATACTAAAGAATAAACAAGCAAACAAACTACATCGTCTAAGGCGACTACTTGCAATAAAGTATCCACAAAGTCTCCTTTGGCTTTATATTGATTTATTGTCATCATGGTCGAGGCCGGGGCGGTGGCGGTAGCAATTGCACCCAATAAAAGGGCAAAGTTCCAACCTAAGCTAGGAAAAATTAACCCAACTGCCAATGTAACCAGTATTCCGGCCATTAAGGCTTCGAATAGAGTTATGACTATTACTTTTGGTCCTGTTTTCTTTAATACATCTTTCCTAAAGAAACGACCAACCCCAAAAGCAATAAAGGATAAGGCGATATCGGAGATAAAACTCATTCCATTTATGATATTTGGAGGGACCAAACTTAATACATAGGGGCCAATTAAAACACCTGCGATTATATAACCTGTGACATTTGGCATTTTAAAAAGCTTTGTAATTCTAGATATGCCAAATCCTGCAATCATGATGATTCCTAAAGAAAGCAAGACTGTTCCGGTATCTGATATTTGATTATAGTATTGATATAAATCTAAGTTGAGCCCATTTAAAAACATAATTTCTCCTTTTCTATAGGATAGTTAGAACTAATAAAGCCTTTCCTTTTTGGCTTAATGGTGTTATCTTCTACTTAAATATTCATAAGTAAAACTAATGAAAACTTATGAGTATATAAATATTTCTTATAAGGACCCTTCTTTATGGTTGATACTAAATTACTTACTTTTGTTGATACGGTTGAAACAAAAAACTATTCTTTGAGCGCAAAACGTCTTTCCCTTACCCAAAGTGCCGTTTCCCAACAAATAAAACAATTGGAAAGTGAATTGCAAATCAAAATATTTTTCCGTAATGGATCTGAGATAAAACTAACTAAAGAAGGGGAGATATTGTATAAATACGCTCGCAGAATTATTTCTTTATACAATGATTTGGAATCAAGGATATTAGATAATAAGAACCAAACTAAGTCGCTAGTAATAGGGATTACCCATACTTCCGAAAGTAACATTATTGCCCAGGTTTTAGCTTATTATTGTTCAAAATATAAAGGGGTAAAGATAAAAATAATTACTGATTCCATAAGCAATCTTTATGATAAGCTATCAACTTATGAAATAGATTTGGCCATTGTTGAAGGGAAAGTGCTTGGAAAAAAGTTTTCTTCTATTTTGCTAGATACCGATTCATTGGTTGTCGTTATGGGAAAGGATAATCCGTTAGTTAACAATAGAGTCATAGACATAAATGATTTAAAAAAAGAAAAAATGATATTAAGAAGTAGTGGCAGCGGTACAAGAAGTTTGTTTACACTAGCCCTCCAAAATCAAAATATGAGCATAGATCAATTTAATGTCATGATGGAAGTGGATAACATTGCCACGATTAAAGAACTCGTTTGCAAGAATTTTGGTATCTCAATCTTGCCCAAAAGCGTTATTTATGATGAAGTCAAGAACAAGACACTAGTTGCCTTGCCTATCGAAAACTTCAATATGATTAGGGAGATTAATATGGTGTTTTTAAAAGATTTTTCTGATACGAATGCTTTAGATAATATTATAGATATATATAAAGAAATGACTAACGGGAGCATTAACTAAATTTCTTCGATTAGATATATTGCTTCTCCTGGATCCAATTTTATTTTGAATGCGTTTTTGGCTTTTTTTATTTTGTTGCCTTTAATCAATCGGAATTTATTTTTCTTAAAATAGATTAAAAGATCATTTTTAAAAACTGAACTTAAATTGGTGATGAAATATTTATGTTTTTTATTTTCCTTAAAAGAAGAAATCATTATCTCGTTTGAAGATTGGATTTTTATATTTTTGCTTCGATACTTTACGAAATCAGGAAGTTTTCCTATGAATATGCATTCATTGTCAGGCAAATCTTTTATGTCTTTTATTTTAAAACCATTGTTATATTTACCACAGCTAGAAACGCCAAGAAAATCGCTTTTAATTATGTCTTCTTCTATTAATGAGATAAATTCATTTTGCTTTTTTACCCATTTATAGATTTCCCCTTTTTTGCCATTTATATCAATTAGCCCGGCAGGTCCCTTTTTTGCATATTCTATATTCTTGTCAAAAATGAAGTCAATTGGATAGCATCCCGGGAAATAACTATACCCTTCGTGTCCATAACCGATTGTTATGTTTGTCTGCAAAAACATTTCCCCTTTTTTTAAATGTCTTCTGTTCTTGCAAGAAGACCATTGTCCTGCTTGTAAATAATTATAAAAATTAAAACCATATTGCCTTTTCTTTTTTGCAAAAAAAGCATTTAGTTCGAACAAGGCTACGTGAACGCTATTGTTTATTTCTTTCCAAAAAGGCTCAAAAGGATATTTGTCTTGGCTAATGTACTCAAAATGAGTTTGGCTTAATAAATGATCGACTAATAGATTATAAAAATTAAACCTGTTTTTAAAAGTAATGCTATTTTCCTTTGTTAATTCAAAAGGCTTCTTGTATTGCAAATTCGGATTTCTTGATAGTTCCATTCCGCCCCAAAAAATCGGCTCATTGATCGAATAAGAGAAAAAATTGAAATGGAATTCTAAATTAGGGAAGTTTTTAGAAAAAACTTTTTTTGCATGAGCAATGCCGTTAAAACTAAGGTAACCGGCCTCGTCTCCAAAGAAAACGCCCTTAAATGCTTTATAAGGCAAATAAGATTTTACTTCGTTAATTAAGGCTTCGTCATAATTTTCCATTTCTTCTTCACTAAGATTATTAAAGGCTTTTCTCTTTTCGCTTTCTATAGTGATATAAGGGGAAAAAGAAGAGAGGGTTGGGCAATAACCTATATTATATTTTTCGCATAGTTTTAATGTCGCGATTTTCGTTTCGCGTCTATCGTCATATCCATAGCCAAAAATTCGATTGATGCCAACCTCTTTTAAGGCTTTAAAAACATCTTCTGTCAATCTAGATGGAAGGTTTAATTCTTCATAGGGTCCGGTTGGGGCACAAAATATAGCTTTAATAAATTCTTTCATATGTCTTGCTAGTGAAGTTTATTCGATTGGTGCTTTTATTTTAACCAAGTGTCATTTTTTTTAAAAAAAATATGATAAATTATCAATTATTTATGATTACAATCTTATTTTTAACAAAATAAGTAATTGGTATCTTTATTATTGAAATTTTAAGGATGGCAACATGAATAAAAAAGTTTACTTAGTTTGCAATGCGCATATAGATTCTGTTTGGCAATGGGAGTGGGAAGAAGGAGCCAGCGCAGCCCTTTCCACTTTTCAAAGTGCTATCAATTTAATGAAAGATTTTGATTATATTTTCAACCACAATGAGGTCAATTTATATCAATACGTCGAAAGATATTCACCAAATTTATACAAGGAAATAAAACAAAGGGCAAAAGAAGGAAAATGGAACATCGCAGGTGGTTGGTATTTACAGCCAGATGTCCTTCTTCCGCAAGGCGAAGCCATAGTCAGACAAATACAAACCGGGAAGATTTTTTTCTTGAAGGAGTTTAATCAAGCGCCTAAGACAGCCGTAAATTATGATTCATTTGGCCATTCTAGAGGCTTGGTTCAGATTATTAAAAAATGTGGTCAAGAAAATTATGTTTTCATGCGTCCTTTTAATAAATTTGTCGATCCAAAGAAATATCAACTTCCTTTACCAAAGGAACAGTTTCTTTGGGAAGGCTATGACGGATCGCTTATTAAAGCCAATAGATGCTCTAATTACCAATCTCCTTTAGGAAGAGCTAGAGAAAAGATTCTAGATGATATAAAGAATCTAAGCGAATACGATGTAATTTTGTCAACATGGGGTGTTGGAAACCATGGCGGAGGTCCTTCCAAAAAAGATTTGCAAGCCATAGAAGAACTAAAAAGTGAATCTAAGGATAGGGAGATAATCCACTCCACTCCAGATGCTTTCTTTAATGATATAAATCCAACCGTAACTTTTAGCAAATCCCTTATTACTTGCATGCCGGGGTGTTACACGTCAATGATCAATCTAAAACAAAGCTACAGGGAATTGGAAAACGAATTGTTTTATGTTGAAAAAATGTGTTCTATTGCTTCATTAAAAGGCACGATCGATTATCCTGTGGATTCTTTTGTTAAAGTAACTGAAGATATGCTTAATGTCCAATTCCATGATTTGCTAAGCGGGACAGTAATCCAGGCCGGGGAAAAAGATGGCTTAAACTTTTTAGGGCACGGTAAGCATATATTGAATCAATTGCGTGCGAATGCTTTTTTTGGATTGATTAAAGGTGAAAAAGTCGCCGACCCTGATACCTATCCCGTTTTCGTTTTCAATCCTAACGCTTATGAAAGTGAGCGTTATTGCGAAGCTGAAACATGCCTGGTGGTGCCTTGGGACTACGATAATGCCTATAGCGCCTTGATAGACGTTCACGACGAAAACGGAAACTTACTCCCTTGTCAAACCATTAAAGAAGAAAGCAACATTTGCATGCAATGGAGAAAGAGGGTAATTTTTAAGGGCAAATTAAAGCCTATGGGCATTACTAGGTTCTATCTAACCTATCATAATGAATTAAAAAGCAGCTTGCTTAAGCGCGGTCCTCGGGATATCTATTTTAAAAATGATGTTAAGGAAGTAAAGATATCATCCAAGACAGGTTTGATTGAATCGTATAAAGTGAATGGGATCGAGTATGCTAACGGGTATCTATTCCAACTTATGTGTTATCAAGATTATGCCGATCCTTGGAACATGAATTACCCTAATATTGGTACCGATCCAAAACCTTTTAAGCTGATGGAGAAAACCCATGGCTTATTTGAAGGGCTGGAATCTTTTGAGGTTATCGAGGATGGGCCGATAATATTACGGGCTGAAGCTTTCTTTGAATATGAAGATAGCTATGCCCGCATTTGCTATACTATCTATAAAGAAGGCGATGAGATCGATGTCAATGTAAGCTTGTTTCCAGGCAATGCTAATAAGGCTTTTAAGCTCCATTTGCCAGTCATAGGAAAAAATTTCTCAGGCGAGCAGATGTTTGGCTATGAAAACTTATACGAAGATGGGAACGAATGTATCGCCCATGATTATTTAACTCTGAAAAATGGCGATAGGTATTTAGAATTAATTACCCCAACAACCTATGGTTGCTCTTATAAAAATGGCGTTATGATGATTACTTTGCTAAGAAGTGCTTCCTATTGCGCTCACCCAACCTATTTTGGGCCTTTACTGGAGAAAAATATCTATGTAAAGAAAATCGATGCCAAATTAACTGAATTTAGCTTTAGACTTACTACTAGCGATGAATCTTCTTTAAAACGTAAGGCTAGGGAAATAATTGATAAGCCTTACGCCTTAAATGTCTTTCCAACTATCGACACAAAAGAAGACAATGGTTTTCAAATCGTTACCTCAAATTCAAACATAAATGCCGTCACGGTTAAAAAAGGACTTCAAAAAGAAGGCTATATTATTAGATTAGAGAATAATTCCAGCCTTGACCAAGAGTGCTTGTTGCTAGTAGGTGCAAAGAAAATCGATTTGCATTTTGGGAAATATGAAGTAAAAACGGTTTCTTATTCCGATAACGACTTAAAAGAAGAAAAAGAAATGTATATTTAATTTTTTTGCTTTAGTTTTTGTGGAGACGGCGATACTCGTTGGGTGTTACCTTCTCCTTTTTTAAAAAGTAGGAGTAGAAGAATTGGGTGCTAGAAAAACCAACATCTATGCAAATATCGGCAATTTTTCTATTGCCTGTTCTTAAGAAATGCTTTGCGAGTTCAAGCCTTTTATCTTGTAGGTATTCTATAATCGTGACCCCTTCTATCTTTTTAAAAGTATGAAACAAGGACGAGGGGCTGCAATAAAAATGATCAGCTAAAGATTGAATGCTTATTTTTTCCAATAAATTGTTGTCTAAATAATTTTTTATTTTCCTAGCAAAAGCTTCTTCCTTTGTTAACGATACTGTTGCCTTTTTTAAAGATAATGTTTTATCAAGTTCTTTTAAAAAAACATCAAAGTATTGATTTGCTAACATTTCTTCGCCTGAGCACATCAATTCATATATGTGGTTAATGATGCAATTTGTAAAAGCCCCACCTTCTTTTAGAACCGTTGCATGGTCATGCTTGCCTATTGTTTGGCATTCAATCCGTTCAACGCCTATTCCGATGAAGGTCATGCAGTTTCCGCTTTTGGTTTCAAATCCGCTTTCCTCAAAAGGATTAACAATTAACAAATCCCCTTTGCAAAGATTTTTCTTCTTGTCTAATTGGACAAATGCGCCTTCGCCTTCAAGAATATAGTAAATTTGAAAAAGTCTGCTTGACCCCATTTTATGCAAAAAACTTTCGATTTTATCACATACAATATAAGAAAAAGACTTATTTTGACTCTTGTTTTCTACGAAACGAAATATTTCTCTCATATTGGGATTATATATTTTAGCATATAATAAAAAATGTAAAAAGAATAATAGAAAATGCAAGTAAAATATTTCTTAAAATTCTAATTTAACAATTTCTTATAATAACTATATGCAACCAAAAATTGAGATAGTATCCCTTCAAAAAAGCTATACGGACAGGAAAAAGAATAGCAAGGTTGTTTTATATCGACTTGACTTAAAAATCATGCCGGGGGAATTTGTTGTTCTTCTTGGTGAGTCTGGATGTGGAAAAACTTCCTTGCTTAAAGTTTTAGCGGGTATAGAAGAATATGATTTTGGGGATATTTATTTTGATGGAGTTGACTCTAGCCGGATTGAACAAGGAGATAAAAATATGTCTTTTGTTAGTCAAAATATTGTTTTATTCCCTTCTAAAACTGTATATGAAAACATCGATGTACCCCTTGCTAATTTAAAATGGAATAAAAAAAGCAGGATTGATAGAATTCTTGAGCTATCGAAACAGTTTGGCTTGGATTTGTTTTTATCTAGAAAGCCTTCGGAACTAAGTGGTGGGCAAGCTCAACGTGTCGCCATTGCAAGAAGCATTGCCAAAAATCCAGATATTTGTCTCTTCGATGAACCTTTAAGCGCCCTAGATCCGCTTTATCATGGCGAAATAATAACCTTGTTGCTCAATTTGCATAAAAAAAGTTTTGCGACTTATTTATATTCGACCCACAATCAAAAAGAAGCTTTTGCCTTAGGTGATAGAATCGCGATTATGCATAACATGAAAATAGAGCAAATTGGTACGAAGGAAGAAATTTTAAACCATCCAATCTCTCCTTATATTTGCGAGTTTCTAAAAGATTTTTTCGTTGTGGAAGTAGAAGGATATATAAAGGGCATGTTCTTTCTATCAAGCGATGGGGATTCTTCTTTTTCATTAAATATTGAAAAAATAAGAAACCAATTTAATACTAAAAATATAAATGATGTTATTTTATATATAAGGAAAGACGCCTTTTCTTTTTCTTCTTCAAAAGGAGAAATCTATAAAACAATCAAAGAAAACGATACCAACGTTGTTGTGGAAGTAGCCAAACAGGAAGTAAAAATAGAAGTTGATGAGGATTTTATAGACGATACCATTCGGCTTGATATCGATTTGGATAAGATCGGAAGAGCACACGTCT
>ERZ808246.230-NODE-230-length-49642-cov-4.054752_pt1 | contig 49642 bp, 36 predicted proteins | sample MGYA00521083_ERZ808246 | MGnify/ENA primary metagenome ERZ808246 (study PRJEB31516, sample SAMN03275577) | gut metagenome | biome: mammalia-associated habitat; material: feces | host: Papio cynocephalus | place: Kenya | collected 2012-07-07 ... | reverse complement strand
CCGCCGGTTCTGACGTTGCCGCTCTTTCTACGGGCGACGATGTTAAAAGCGGCGTTGTAAAGGTTCTTGTTGACGTACTCGACACCGTTGTAAGAACCCTTCTTAAAATAATTTCAAGCCTTTTCGGCGACGGTCCCGGCTTTTTGCCCGACACCGAAGAGCCCGAAGTGCCCGACAATTATTATGACGGCACGGGAACGGACTTTTCAAATGCAGGCGGCAACGCGTGGTATCTCGGATATTCAAGCGCAAGCCTTATCCCCGAAAACGTTTTTGACGGCGAACACTACATCGGCGGCTATATCGACATAAACAACGGCTTTACAAACGTTGTTGAGTCTGTTGTTGACGATATGAGAGTAAGATGTATCGCTCTCGGCGACGGCGTTAACGGCACTGTTCTTTTTGCAACAATCGACTGCATCGGCATCACCAACAACGACATTCGCGACATTCGCGAGCTTCTTAAAGATTTTGCCGAAAAGCACAACATTGTCGGCATTAACATCTCTGCAACACACTGCCACAGCTGCATTGACACAGAGGGTCTTTGGACAAAGAACATTTACAAAATTCTTGTAAACGGTGCAAACAACCACCACAACACAGGCAACGACCTTCTTCCCGGAACAAACCCCGAGTATATGGCATTCCTTAAAGATAAGGTTGCAAGCGCTCTTAAAGACGCTTATAACGACCTTAAACCCGGCAAGCTCACCTACTCCGAAAAGGACATCGGCGACAACTACTTCAACAACAAAAACCGTCCTTCGGCAACTGCCCTTATGACGGAGCTTACAAGATTTGTATTCACACCCTTTGACGCTTCCGCAAAGCCCACCATGATAGTCAATATCGCGGCTCATCCCGATGTTGCGGGTCTTCCGACGGGCGGCGAAAACACAGGCCGTAAAATCAGCGGCGACTATGTTTATTATGCAGACGAGCTTATAAGCAAAGCCGGCTACAACTTTATGTTCTTCCAGGGCGCTATCGCGGGCATTTATATGAGCCGCAGCGTTACCAACGACGGCGTTGACCTTCCCGAAAGATGGATGCAGTCAAGAAGATACGGTTATGAAATCGCAAGAATGGCTCTTTCAATGAACCTTACCGTAAGCGAAATCAAGAAAAACGACCTTCTTAACGTTGCCGACGAAATCGCTCAGTACGGCGAAAACGTTGACGATAACGGCAACAAAACATATTCGATTTGGTACGAAGGCTGGACTCCCGTTACAGAAACAGTTGTTTCGCCGAAGCTCAGCGTGGCAATGAAGAGCGTTAACGTTCCCGTTTCAAACGATATAATCGAAGCTGCGGGCAAGCTTAACCTTGCTAACTACTCAATCTATGTTTCGACCGACGATTTCGGCAACAAGTCTTATACAATCAAAACCGAAGTCGGCTATATGGAGCTTGGCAACGGCATTTTCAAGACCGTATTCCTTCCCGGTGAAGTTTGCCAGGACCTTATAGTAGGCGGCGATTCGCTTACAGCGGCAGGCTCTCAGAGCGGCAAAGACTTTGGCTACCCCTGCGTTACCGAGATATTCGGCGAGGGCACAAAGTGCTTCGGTCTTATGAATGACGCTATCGGCTACATTGTTCCCGATAACGACTTCACAATGGGCGACCCCGCTAACCACTATCACGAGTTTATCGGTCTCGGTCAGTATGTCGGCTCAACGCTCATAAGAGCGCTTATGGAGCTTAACTCCGAAATCAAACGCTGATTGCGGTTGACGAAAATTAAGTTATAAAGATTTCCCCTTGAGGCTGTCCTTAAGGGGATTTTAATTTGCATATAAACTGTTCTTGTCATTCAGCAAAAAAAGCAGACGGGCGTTTTTCCCGTCTGCTTTATATTAATTAGAATTCTTTAACAGTATAGCCATCTAAAACAGCCGAAAAAGAAACATCGCTGCAAGTGCAATTGACCGTGTTTTCACTGCACCAAACGGTAAACACACCGTCATTTTTAAGAGCACTCGCCTGCTCTTCACCGAAAGAGTCTGCAATATAATACGGTGATGCGTTCAACAGTATCTCGGCACAGCCGAGTTTTTTTGAAAAAGCGACAAGCATATTATTCGCGGTTTTGCTTTCGCCGTCAGAATTGATATAGGCTGTTCTGCTTTCGCCGTTTTCGTAGAGAAAGCAATACATTGCGTCAAGGTCCGAAAGCCTGAAGGTCTTAAAATAAACTATCGCAAGGTCGCCCTTATAGTCCATAACTGCCGCTTCAAGCGGTGACGAAGCACTGTTCCTTTTGTCGATTATTTTAAGAGAATATTCTGTATCGCTGTCGTCAAGGTTTCGTGTGAAGCCGTCAAAAGATGAAATGTTACCCTTTTTGTAGCCCGCAGAAACAAGCTCTTCGGCAATATAATCGGCAATAAAAGCGTTTTTAAGCCGATAAAAATCAATAAAAGACGATATTTCGTTTTCTTTTGCAAAGCTTAAATAATCTTCTGAAACACAAAGCTTGACGGTATTATCACCCAAAAGCTTTAGGCTTATATCGTCTGCACTCTTTGTGAAACGCGTTACCGAGTTAATAAAGCTTTTCACCTCGGGTGCAAAAAGCGGGTCGGCAACCTTTGCCTCAACATCTGTCTGCGAAGCAAAAACCGAGCTGTAGCACTCATAAACGGGCGCTAAATAAATATCCCTGTTTTCGTGTTTTGCAAGCAGTGAAAAAGCGTTATAAAGAACCGAATCAACCTTTATTTCTTCATTCGGGTGAAGATTAATATATTTAACATTATTAACGCCGTCAAACTCGGCACCGTTTGAAAAAAGCCTGTAGGCATTTTCGCATATTTCGCTGTATTGGCGCGAAAGTTTTTTATATTCAGCCGAAACAGCAGTTTCCCTGCCCTCAAAATAATACTTAAAAACAAATTCGGAACCGCAGTTTTCGGTGGAGGACGATGCAGAAACCGTGTTCCACCCTGCCTCGCGCGAGAGAAGCGAGGTAATTCCTTTAGTTAAGGTAACTGCGGCCATTGCAAGAAGCAAAACAGCCGCAGCAAGTCTTAATTTAAAATGTTTTTCTGAAAGCTCTACTTTTTGGACGGGTTTTAGGTTCGGCGTGTTATTTCTTGCCGTTCGCCCCATACTAAATCACCGCAAAGACAAGACACAAACAGAACAGCACAACAACCACAAGACGTGTTATAAGGCCGATTATTGCGCCCTTTTTGAACGCCTTGAAGTTTTTGAAGTGATGGAAGTGCCTGAAAACAAGTCCGGTGATAAGTCCCAAAATCGGAAGGAAGAAAGAAAGTATTGAATACCATTTGCTTCCCGTGTCGTGAATGGGAGTTTCAAGAAGCTTTTCTTCTTCGTCGGTAAAGTTGCCGTTTTCTTCGGGGAGAACGTCGTTAGACGCAGGCTCATCGCCTTTGCCGATGTTAAGAGTCTGAAGCGGAACGTTTTTCTCACGCGTTGCCTTGTACTCTTCAATCTCTTTCTTATTGCCGTAAACAAAGTGGTCGTGACCTATGTTTACAAGCTCGGGCTTGTCCTCGCTGTAGTCGTGAACAGATGGGTCATAAGTAAAGAGCACTTTGTTTTTCTCAAGCTTCGGGTCGGGAATCGGAATTGCCGAAATAAGAGAACGCGTATAAGGATGAAGCGGATAATCGAAAAGCTCCTCAGCGCTTGCAACCTCTACAATGTCGCCCTTATAAATAACGCCGATATGGTCCGAAATAAAGCGGACTATTGAAAGGTCGTGGGCGATAAAGAGATATGTCGTTCCCTTTTCTTTCTGGAATTTTTTGAAGAGGTTAAGAATCTGAGCGCGAATTGAAACGTCAAGCGCCGAAATAGGTTCATCGGCAACAACAAGCTCGGGTTCCATAACCATTGCTCTTGCAAGACCGATTCTTTGGCGCTGACCGCCCGAAAACTCGTGAGGATACCTTGTGAGGTGCTCGGGAAGAAGTCCGACCTCGTTAATCATATTCTCAACTTTTCTTACACGGTCGTTTTCGTTTTCGTAAAGATGGAAGTTATAAAGACCCTCGGAGATTATGTAATCTACGGTTGCGCGCTCGTTAAGAGACGCCGCCGGGTCCTGGAAAACCATCTGAATATTTCTTATTACTTCGCGGTCAAGCGAATGAGGAATTTTGCCCGAAATGCGGACGCCCTTGTAAAGAATTTCACCGTTTGAACAGGGATTGACTCTTATAACGGCTCTGCCGATTGTGGTTTTGCCGGAGCCCGACTCGCCGACGAGCGAAAATGTTTCGCCCTTATAGATGTCAAACGAAGCGTTTTTAACGGCGTGAACCGCATTATCGCCTTTGCCGAAGGTTATGTCAACATTTTTAAGGGATAAAAGGACTTCTTTGCCTTCCTCATTTATAGGACCGTGCTCGGGAAAATGAGCGGCGCTTGCCTGCTGTACATTTTTTTCTGCTTTACTCACAATCCGCACCTCCTATATTAAATGATTTAATAAGCTTGCCGTGAATATCGTCAATAATTTCGGGCTTTTCGACGTGGGGTGTTCTGGGATCCAAAAGCCACGTTTTGGCGTAGTGCGTGTCTGAAACCTTAAACATCGGCGGCTCTGCCAACGTGTCGATTTTAAGGCAATAGGGGTTACGCGGGGCAAAAGCGTCACCGACGATTTTGTTGTAAAGTGACGGCGGTGTGCCCGTAATTGAATAAAGCTTTGTGTTCTTTTGGGCAAGCTGAGGAAGCGACGAAAGAAGCGCCCATGTGTAAGGATGCCTCGGGTCGTAGAAAACATCTTCAACAGTGCCGAGCTCTATTACCTGACCCGCATAAAGCACCGCAACGCGGTCGGCAACGTTGGCAACAACGCCGAGGTCGTGGGTAATAAACACAATCGTATAATTAAATTCCTTTTGAAGGTCTTTAATAAGCTTTAAAATCTGAGCCTGAATAGTAACGTCAAGAGCGGTTGTCGGCTCGTCGCAGATAAGGATTTTAGGTCTGCACGAAAGCGCAATTGCAATAACAATACGCTGTCTCATACCGCCCGAATACTGGAACGGATAATCGTCGAAGCGGTTTTCGGCATTCGGAATGCCGACCTTTTTCATAAGAATAAGCGCCTGTTTTCTCGCTTCAACCTCAGAGCAGCCCTGATGCTTTATGATTATTGAGGTAATCTGCTTGCCGATTGTTAAAATCGGGTTCAAAGAGGTCATTGGGTCCTGGAACACGGTAGCGATTTTTCTGCCGCGGATTTTGTCCCAATCCTTTGAATAGCGGATTTTTGCAAGGTTCAAAACGCATCTGCCGACATATGTTTTTTCATCTTCGCTTATATACTTAACGCGAAGCGCAACTTCGTCAAAAATGAGGTTAAGCTGTGCGTCGCTTTTAAGGTCAACGCCCAAAGTGAACGCTTCTTTAAAAGCCTTTAAAAGCTTTGAAACAAGCTGCGTGCGGTGGCGGTAATCATACCTTGCAACGGTAAGATATATTTCCTTGGAAATAACGGTGTTTAATGCCTTTGCTTCTTCGGAAATTTCGCCTTTAATTTCGCCCTCGCGCTTTGCTTTTAACTCGCCGAGCTTTTTCTGGTAGTCGGCAAGATATGCTTTATCGGAAGCAAGCGCCGTCTTGTGCGCTTTGATTGCGGCTGCTTTTTCTGCTTCGATTTTCTTAATTTCGGCGTCGCAGGCGGCAATTTTGTCGGAACATTCTTTGATTTTATCCTTTTCCTTTGAAGTATCAAAGGTCTGTTTAAGGTTAAAAGCTTCTGTTCTTTCAAACTTTGCTGCACTGAGTCTTTCTTCAAAGGCGGCGTCGTCTTCGTCGCTTAAAGTGCCCTTCGCCTTTTTCTCGGCTTCGAGATTAAGTATCGCCTTATATGTCTGAGCGCCGAGCGCAAGCTTTGCGTACTCGTTAAGCTTAGAAAACGCATGATTTATTATTCTGTTTGAAACAGCGCCTTTGGGAGCGACTGTTTCCGAAAGCTCGTCGTCGTCAAAAACTATAGAGCCGTTGCTGATAAAGCCGTTGCTGTCGAGCATACCTGCAAATGTTTTTGTAAAAACAGATTTGCCCGAGCCTGACTCGCCGACTATTGCGATTGATTCGTTTTCATAAATATCGAGAGAGATTCCGCGGATAGCCGTAAGTATTCTGCCGCGGACGCGGAACTTGACTTCAAGGTCCTTAACCGATAAAAGTACTTTTCTGTTTTCCATAGCGCCCTCCCCTTACATATGCGTTCTCGGGTCGGAAGCGTCGCCGAGGTTCTGACCGACAACATAAAGAACGACCGTGATTATTGAGGAAATTATAACGGGGCTCCAGAATTCAAACTGCCAGCCTGGTGTAACCATTGCGCTTTCGGCGGCATAAATAAGTCTGCCGAGAGACATATCTTTAAGACCCATACCGATGTAAGCTAAGAAAACCTCGTAAGAAATGTATGAGGGAATTTCGGTTGCAAGAAGAGTAACGATTATGGAGGTCATAAAGGGAAGAATATTCTTCATTGCAATTTTTATGGTCGAAGTGCCGACGCATTTTGAAACAAGGTTATATTCCCTGTCGCGGATTATTATAACCTGCGTTCTTATAAAGTAGGCTATTGAAAGCCACCCGGTTGCCGTCAGGGCGAGAACCATCGTCCAGAAGCTTGAAGTAAATATCATTATCATAACCGAGATAAAAAGAACATAAGGAATGTTGCCGATTATGTTATAAACCTCGGTCATAATGATGTCGACCTTTTTGGAAAATCCCCAGATAGCGCCGATTATAACGCCGACCGTCATATTGATTGCGGCGCAGACAAAAGCAAGAGTAATGGAAATACGCGAGCCGTACCAAACGGCGTCAAAGGTTGACTGACCCGAATCGCCCGTGCCGAGAATCCAGTGAATACTGAAACCGAATTTGTCAATAGCGGCAGAGGGCAAAAGGTGCTTTGCCGAAGAGTCCATAAGGTTGCCGAATTTGTCGTATTCGACAACTGCGGGGTAAACGTAAGTGAATATAAGTATTACGGCAAGAAGCGCCAAAATGACTATGTTAATTTTCTTTTTAAAGAACACTCTGAAAACCGAGTGCCAATATGAATAACGGGGAGCCGTTATTTTTTCCGATTCAAGGTCGCTGTGGTCAACTCTTGAAAACAGCTCTTTTTCGGAAAGCCCAAATTCTTTTAAATCTACGAGTTCGTTGTTCACAGCTTATCACCTCGCCTTTGAAGAGAATGAAATTCTCGGGTCTACAAGCGACATTAAAACGTCGCCCATAATAACGGCTGTTACCGAAAGAAGCGCATAGAAAAGCGTAACACCGATTATAACACCGTTATCATATTTATTTATTGCCTCCGTAAGGAGGTTACCTGCACCGGGTACAACGTAAACACGCTCTGTAATGATGGCGCCCGTCATAGCGAAAAGTATGCTTGCGGGAATGTCGTGTACCAACGGAATGATTGCGTTTTTAAGAATGTGCTTGCTGAAAATTTCGCTGTCCGAAAGACCGCCCGAACGCGCAAATTTAACATAGTCGGAGTTCATTTGGTCAATCATATAGCGGCGCAGCCATTTCATAAGAGAAGCGATTGCGGGAAGTGCAAGCGAGATTATGGGAAGAACATACATAAGCTTGTTCTTTGAGTCCATATTAAAGGTTGTGGGAAGACCCAACTGACCGCCTATTGCTTTAAACATAAATATGTAAGCAAGCGAGGGAACGGCAATAATGAACACGATGTAAAGAGTGCCGAGCTTGTCTATAAGCTTGTCCTTTTTTCTTGCCATTATTATGCCGAGCGGCACACCGAGGAAATATGAAAGAATAACCTCAAGAATACCGATAACGAACGAATAACCGAGCTTTGACATACCTGAGTTTACGGTAAGAACGCTTGTGTAATCGTCGTCAAAGCGCACCTGATTTGAAGCGCTTATGTCAAGCGAGCCTTTAACATAGGTCGCTGTGTGAAGGTCGTCGGCGCTTTCTTCTACGTGGCCTGTTGCGGGATAGGTAAGCGTGGACTTAATGTAAGAGCCTTGGCTTTGGGTCATGGTTGTGAAAACATCCTGACCCTGTTTTACGGAGTAAGAAGTACCGAGATTAATTGTAATTAAGTTTTGATGAATATAAGGGAATCTGTTGTCAAAATACAAAAGGTATTTGTGCTCTGTGCCATTGCCCATAATGGCGGGCGAAAACTTTTCGCCGCCGTAAAGCGGGTCATAAAGAGTAAAGGTAAGCTTTCTTTCGCCTTTAACCTCATCGGCACGGTTGATATTGTCGATTTGAACAAGATTGCCGAAATATTTAAAGAGTCTTGAAATTAAGGGTGTTTCTTTATAGACAAAGCATTGCGCCTGACCGCCCTGACCGACTTTTTTGCCTTGCATAACAGTGTCAAGTCTTACAAACTTGTAGCCGCTGCCGGTTTCATATTTCTCTTTAAACTGAGCAATATATTTTTTTGCGGTGGCGTTGTCCTTATCCTCGGTTCTGCCGAGTCTTGCGGCTTCAACGCGCGTTTTTTCGTCTATTTCGCCGTTTCTTTGTAATTCAAGCAAATAATCGCTGTAGGGAACATAATCAAGATAACCGAATTCTTTCCATCTGCGGTACTTATAAGATTCCTTCTGATTGTTCATCTGCTTTGTATAAAGAGGGTCATTGGCGAAAATCAAAGTACGGTCCATGGCAGTATACACCATAAACATAACGATAGCCACAACAATAACTACCGAAATAACACCGTGTAATATTCTCTTTAATAAATATTTCGTCATTTTATCTCACTCATTTTATATGGGCAAGAGGATGAACCGAGAAAGTTCATCCTCCGCCCGTTTTAGTTAGTAATCAGAATGTATCTTCAGAATTAGAATACACCGAGAGATTTTGTCATAGATCCGCCGTAGTCACCGAGTAAGGTGTCAAGGTAGGATGAGGGATCGCCGTAGTCGGGGCCCCAACCTGAAATGTCGGATATATCGTAGTTCTCTTCGTTACCTTTTTCCGGATAGTATGCGCAATCATAAAGGTCGTCGAATGACTCAAGCGGAATAAGGTCGATTTTGATAGCACCGCCGAGAGCTTTCTCTACAGACTGCTTAACAGCGTTAGAAGCGTTTGTGAAAACTTCGGAGTTTGACGGATAGGGATAGTCAATGTGGATGGGATTCTCAGCAGAAATCTCGAGACCCTCTTTCTTGAGTTCCTTAACAGCTTCCTGAAGCTCTTTGGTAGCGTTCTCTACGCTGTACCAGCCGTCGTAGCCGCTGCCCTTGTTAGCCGATGTGTCGTATGCTTTGATAGCAACGCCGTCAGCATCAATCTGAGCCTGCATGATTTCACCGTAAGCCGTGTTAGCTTTGAAGGTGGTGTCTTTGCCGTTAATCTTAACAACAACGTCTTCTTCAAGATAAACGAAGTTGCCGGGTGTGTAAGAGTTTGTAAGAGAGTTAAGTTTAACTTCTTCGCCGCTCTTAGCTGCGTTGTAAGCTGCTCTGTCAACAGAGAAAGCAAGCGCTCTTCTGAAATGAACGTTGTTCATTGCCTGGAATGTAGCTTTCTTCTGGTCGTCGGTCTGCTTTGAAACGCCCTTATTCTCGTTATTGAAGTTGCTCCATGCGCCTCTGTTGAGGTTGAAGAAGAAGGTGTAGCAGGTAGCGTCTGTATCGGAGATATAGCCGTACTTGTCATAGTTACCGTCTTTCTTTGCAAGAGCATAAGTAGAAGAGTTAAGTCCGCAGCCGTCAAGAGTACCTGCAACAGCGTCGTCATAAGCCTTTGTAGCTATTGAACCGTCGTTAAAGTACCAGTTGATGGTCTTGATGTTGATGTTGTCTTTGTTCCAATACTTTTCGTTTGCTTTGAAAACGATTGTGTTCTTTGCGGTAGCATTTGTTACGATGTAGGGACCGCAGTAAGCAATCGAGTTGGAGTCAAGGCCGTATTTGTAGCCGGCGTCGTCAGTTGAGAAGTCTGCGCCGAACTTGCCGCCGAGAGAAGTATAATAGCTTCTGCAAAGCGGTGCGAAAATGCCGTAGCCGAGCATTGTGATGAAGTAGGGTGTTTTCTGAACGAGAGTATACTCAACGGTATAATCGTCAACTGCTTTAACGCCTACTTCCGAGAACTCAACGGAACCGCCGAGATACTCTTCAGCATTCTTTACAACGCCCTGAACGAGGTATTCGTTACCTGCCTTGGCGTCGAGCATGTGCTGGAAGCCTGCAACGAAGTCGTCAGCCTTAAGCTCTGCAAGGTCTCTGCCCTGAGAGTCAACCCACTGAACGCCCTTGCGAAGCTTGAAGGTGTATACAGTGCCGTCTTCGGAAACAGTGTAGCTTTCTGCAAGTGCGGGCTGAAGGATACCTTCAATGTCGTACTCCATAAGGCTGTCGTAAGTGTTAACGATAGCTTCAGAGTCAACTGCACGGTAGGAAGCAAGTGCGTCCCAAGTCTGGGGGTCGTCTGAGTAACCGATTGAATAAGTGTCTTTAAGAGTATAACCCTTGCTTGCAAGGAAGTCTTTAGCCCACTTCTCATAAGTACCTGTGCCTTTAAGCTCAGCCCACTTTGTGTTCATCTCGGCTCTGTCTTCGGTCTTGATGAACTCGGTTGCAACAAGTGCCTGATGGAAACGGTCAGCGTCGCCGCCCCACATAGCATAGTCGACTGTTTTGGGAGCTACTCTTGAAATAGAGTTAACACCGCCCTTTGAATATGTGGGAAGCATAACTCCCGACTCCAAAAGCTTTGCCTCGGCAAGAGCCATTAATGCAAATCTTTTAGAAACGTTCGTCTCTGCTTTAGCTTCTTTATAGAGCTTATCGAAATCGCCGAGGGCGTTAGCATAGATAGCAGCCGATTTCTCGTCATATGACATATCGTCTGTTATTGCTATTTTGCCGCCGTCTTTGTCTTTTCCGCAAGACGTAGCAACGCCGAGAAGCATTACTGTTGCAAGAAGCAAAGCAAGAACTCTTTTGAATTTCATACGTTTTCCTCCTTAGAGAATATTTATTCTACCCGTTGCCGAGTAAAAGACTGTTAAAAAACGCAGGGAATTTTGTGTATTTCGGTTTTGTCGAAACCGAAATAATAATTACCCTATATTGCACTTTTTGAGATTTTACCAAAAAACAGCGAAATAGTCAATATAATTTGAATTTTTTTGGTTGTAGCAATTTTCATATTTTCCTGTATATCGATGTATATTTTTAGTCAAATATACAACTCAGTGCAGAATTATACTCATTTTATCCCTGAAAGGTCGAAATTTTTAAGCCATTTTTCAGCCTCGCCGCAAACATCGAGAAGGCATTTTTCGTCAAACGGAGACTGAAGCCCGGCACCGCTTAAAAGCTCTGTAAATACCTTTGAGCCGCCCTGCTTTGTGTAAGCCATATAGTGCTCCCACGCGTTTTTGCGGTCATGCCTTAACATTGCCCAGAACTCAAGCGCAACCGTCTGCGCAAGGCAATAGTCGATATAATAGAACGGCGAAGAATAAATGTGATGCTGACGCTGCCAGCCCTCGCCGTCGGCATAAAACGGAATGTCGCCGTCAAGACGCACCCACGGCATATAAACGCCGAGAAGCTCTTTCCAAGCGCCGTGGCGCTCCTTGGGGGTCATATCGGGTTTTTCGTATACGATATGCTGAAAATGGTCAACCATAGTGCCGTAAGGAATGAAGGTAAGCGCACCTGCAAGGTGGCTGTAAAGGAATTTGTCGGTATCATCGCCGAAAAAGTCTTTTGCCCAGCCCCATGAGAAGAACTCCATTGACATTGAGTGAACCTCGCACGCCTCCATAGACGGCCAAATATATTCGGCAGGGATGCGGTCGCGGTTTGTGTAGCACTCGAACGCGTGACCCGCTTCGTGCGTTACGACTTCAACGTCGTGCTGGGTGCCGTTGAAGTTTGCAAATATGAACGGCACGCCGTAATCCATAATGCCGGTACAATAACCGCCGCCCTCTTTGCCCTCTTTAGAGAGAACGTCAAGAAGCTCGTTATCAAGCATCATATTGAAAAATGCGCTTGTTTCGGGCGAAAGCTCGTCATAAAACTTTTTGCCCGCTTTTAAAATATCGTCGGCACTGCCGCAGGGAACGGGGTTGCCGCTTCTGAACATAAGTGCGTTATCGGCGAAGCTCATGGGATATGTTTTGCCGAGGCGCTTTGCCTGCTCTTTATAAATGCCGTCGGCAACGGGAACAAGATATTTGACAACCGCTTTGCGGAACTTTTCAATATCCTCTTTTGTGTAGCAGTTGCGCATCATTCTGTAATAGCCGAGCGTTGTGTAGCCCTCATAGCCGAGCTTTTTGCCCATAGTGTCGCGAAGATGCACAAGCTTGTCATATATTTCGTCAAGCTTTTCGCCGTTGTCTTTATACCATTTGCCCTCTGCCTTCCACGCGGCAAGACGTCTTTCGTCGTCGGGGTCCTGCTTAAACGGTGTGAGCTGAGAAATTGTATAGGTTTTTCCCTCAAACTCAATCGCCGCCGACGCAAGAAGCTTTTCATACTCCTGCGTAAGGTCATTTTCCTGCTGCATTTCGGGGATTATTTCGGGCGAGAACGATTTTAAATCAAGCTCGGCGTTTTTGAACATAAGGTCGCCGTACTCTTTTTCAAAATCGGCTCTGAACGGGCTTTTTAACATAGCCTCGGTCCACTTTTGGAAGTATTCCTGAAGCTCGGGACCCGCCGCGTTAAAAAACTTGACCTCGGCATCGTAAAACTCGTCGCGCGTGTCTATCGAATGGCGGATTGACGCAAGCGTTCCCATGGTTTCGACGTGTTTTGTAAAGGTCTCTTTTTCAAGAAAAACCTTTTTAGCCTCTTCGTAGCTTGCGGCGTTTTCAAGGCGCGCAATAAGTGAAGAAAGCTCTTTTTTAGCCTCGTCAAGAGACGGGCGCTCATATTTCATTTCGGAAAATTTCATAATTCATCTCAGCTTTCTTTAATCTGATGAAAGTAATAATACCATATTTTCACTGTAATTTCAATAAAATCGGTTTTTTTGTAAATATACTGTAATATTTATTTGCCGCCCAAAACTCTTGAAACGTGCACCATATATCCGTAGCACGCTTCAAAAAACGCGCGTTTGCCCTCGCAATAAATGTTTTTAAAGGCGTTTTCACAAGGCGAAGCGCTTCTCTCCCGCCGACAGCCGTTTCGGCACAAAAACGCCCATTTACAACTTTTACACTCTTCGGGCATTGACAGCGACGGCAAAATAAACCGACGCGCATTTTCGCTTGTGCCCATTTCAAAAAACGTGTTTTCACGGACGTTTCCGAGAAGATATTCGTCGGTAGAGTAAAAATCGCACGGATAAACGTTGCCGTTACCCTCTGTGACAAACTGTATTCCGCAATGGCCGCGCATACTGCAAATTTCAGGCTCTTTGCCGAGAAGAATTGCAATAATATTTTCAAAGTCACGCACAGAAACGTAGTCGCCCGCAAGAAAATCCCTGTACCACAGCATAAATATTTTTGTAAAAAACTCGCCGTACGCCTTGCTTGAAAGAGCAAACGGCGATGTGCTTTCGCTCCCCTCGCCCACGATACACGGTATAAGCTGAATATGTGAAAAGCCGTGCTTTTTATAAAACGACCAAAGCTTTTCGGGCGAGCGCGCCGTGCGAGCGGTTACAACGGTCAGAATATTAAAATCAACGCCGCTGTTTTTTAAAAGCTCCGCGCTTTTTAAAACGTGCGAAAACGTGCCGTTTTCTTGAAAATCGACCCTGTTTAAGTTATGCAGCTCTGAAAAACCGTCTAAAGAAAGCCCGACCAAAAAGCCCTCCGCTTTGAAAAAGTCCGCCCACTCGCAGTCAAGGGTCATTCCGTTAGTCTGAACGGCATTAAAAACTTTAAGACCTTTTTTGTTAAGACTTTTTTCAAGTGAAACAAATTCTTTAAAAAAATCAAGCCCGGCAATGGTAGGCTCGCCGCCCTGAAACAAAAAAGAACAGCTGCCTTCCGAAAAATCATATGCATTTTTTATAAGAGTTTTTGCTGTATCAAGGCTCATAAGCCCCATAAAGCCTTCGCTTCTGACTTCTGCCTCGGCACGGTAAAAGCAGTATTTGCAATTAAGATTGCATGCGCTTGAAGCCGGCTTTACAAGAACGCTTAAAGGCGGCATAAAATCACCCCGGCATTAAAAAATATAAACAATGATACCATAAAACAAGAACCGCCGCAACCCTTAAAGGCGCGGCGGACAAAGCCGTTATTAGGACGGCAGACTGAAAATTATTTACTTTCGAGCGCATATTCGTTTTTTTTGTAATCGAGAACATAGCTTTTGCCGCTTTCAAGGTCGCCGGACAAAAACTTTTCAGACAGCAAATCCTCAATATCGGTTGTTACGGCGCGCCGCAGGGGTCTTGCGCCGTATATCGGGTCATAACCTTTTTTTGAAAGATTTTCACAGACGCTTTCGGAAAACTCCACAGAAATATTCTTTTCAAGTAATCTGTCTTTAAGCTCCGAGAGCATTTTTTCGGCTATCATTCGTATTTCGTCTTTTTTTAAGGACGAAAAAATAATGATATCGTCCACCCTGTTAAGAAGCTCGGGCTTGAAGTACTTTTTCAGCTCGTCGTTAATAAGTCCGTTTATGCGTTTTTCGCGGTCGTCGTCTTCATTATCGCCCGAAAAGCCCATTGAAAGGCGGTTGTTTGAAATAAGCGACGCGCCGATATTAGACGTCATAACTATTACCGCATCCGAAAAATGCGTTTTTCTGCCCGAAGAGTCAGTAAGAATACCGTCCTCAAGAATCTGCAAAAGAATGTTGTAAACGTCGGGGTCGGCTTTTTCAACCTCGTCAAAAAGCACGATTGAATACGGCTCGCGGCGCACCTTTTCGGTGAGCTGACCGCCCTCGTCAAACCCGACATAACCGGGCGGCGAGCCGACAAGGCGCGAGACAGAATGCTTTTCCCCGTATTCCGACATATCAAATCTTATAATTTTGCTTTCGGAGCCGAAAAGACATTCGGCAAGCGCTTTTGTAAGCTCTGTTTTGCCGACGCCCGTAGGACCGAGAAAAATAAAAGAGCCTATGGGCCTTCCCGGGGCTTTCAGCCCTGCCCTGCCGCGGCGTATGGCTTTTGCAACAGCCGACACAGCCTTTTTTTGACCGATAATTCTTTTGTGAAGCTCGTTTTCAAGGTCCAAAAGCGCTTCGCTTTCTTCGGCGGTCAGCTTTTCAAGCGGTATTTTTGTCCACGCCGAAACCACCTCGGCTATATCGTTTTCGGTTACGGATTTTTTATTTTTTATAATGCTGTCGTGCCAGCGGCTTGTTTCACAGCGAAGCTCGCGGCTTAAAAGCTTTTCTTTTTCGCGAAGGCGCGCGGCTTCGGTGAAGTCGCCCGACTCTATTGAAGCGGACTTTTTTTCGGTTACGCGTTTAAGCTTTGCTTCAAGCTTTTTTATCCCCTCGGGCGGCGAAAGCGATTTTAAGCGCACTCTTGACGACGCTTCGTCTATAAGGTCAACCGCCTTGTCGGGCAAAAAGCGGTCGGTGATATATCTTTTTGAAAGACGTATTGCCGCGTTTATCGCTTCGTCTGTAATAATTACGCTGTGAAAGCTCTCATAAAACCCGCGAAGCCCGTTTATCATTTCTGCTGCGGTTTTTTCGTCGGGCTCTTCTATTTTTATCGGCTGAAAGCGCCTTTCAAGCGCCGCGTCCTTTTCGATGTATTTTCTGTATTCGTCAACGGTTGTAGCGCCTATAACTCTTATTTCGCCGCGCGCAAGGGCGGGCTTTAAAATATTGGCGGCATCGACGGCGCCTTCTGCCGAGCCTGCGCCGACGATATTGTGAATTTCGTCGATAAAAAGAATAATATTGCCGTCGGCCGCAACTTCGTCAATCATATTTTTTATGCGTTCTTCAAAATCGCCGCGGTATTTTGTACCCGCAACCATACAGGTAAGGTCAACTGAAACGATGCGCTTGTTTTTGAGTGCGCCGGGCACATTGCCGCTTGCGGTAAGCGCCGCCAAGCCCTCAACGACGGCGGTTTTGCCGACGCCCGGCTCGCCTATCAGGCAGGGGTTGTTTTTTGTTCTTCGGCAAAGAATTTCAACAAGGCGTTCCGTCTCGTTTTCGCGCCCTATTACGGGGTCGGTTTTTCCGCTTGCGGCAAGCGCGGTTAAATCTTTTCCGTATTTTTCGATAGTTGTGCGGCTCTCGCTTTTTTCGCCCTTACCCAAGGCTCTGCCGTATGTTTCGCCGGCTATTTCGGCACCCAATTCAAGCGTGCGAACACCCAAAAACGAAAGAATCTGACAGCCTGCGCAATTTGTTTCTCTTAAAAGCGCCGCCAAAAGCTGTTCTGTGCCGGCGCCGCCCTTATTAAGCGAAAGTGAAATTGCGTTTTCGATTATTTTTCGGCAGCGCGGCGTTACGTCCTCCGGCGTGAGCGACGTAGGCATTCCGAGCCCCACAAGCCGCTTAATTTCGTCCTCCGCCTTTTTATACGTCACTTTTTTTGAAAGCAAAAGCGACGCCGAAACCGTTTTGCTGTCCGAAAGAAGCCCCAAAAGCAAATGCTCGCTTCCGATATAGGTATGGCCGAAATTTTCAGCCGCTTCTACGGCATAATTCAGCACTCCGTTAGCGCTTTCGGTAAATCCCGTAAATTTATACACAATATCGCCCCGTTCGATGTATTATTCAAATCTGTCGGTAACGGCAACGGCAAGAACGGTTATGTCGTCGTTCTTTTCGGGCTGGGCTTCTTTTACGGCTTCGCAAAGGTTATTTGCAAACTCCCTTACATTGCCCGAGTTAAAGGCTTTAAGTTCGCTCCTTAAAAGCTCTTCGTCCTCGTCTCTTACGCCGTCCGAAACCATAACGAGAACATCGCCCGCCGAAAGCGTGCCGGTGCCGTTGCGGCTTTCGGTTTCTTTAATTATTCCGAGCGGCAGTGACGGGCAGTCCACGCGAAGCGTTCTTCCCTGCTTTTTAACGTATGTCGGCGCCGCGCCGCACTTAAAAAAGTCGATATGGCCCGTGTAAAGGTCTATTCTTACAAGGTCAAGCGTAACAGAGCACTCGTCGCCCGACTTTGAAATAAGGCAGGTATTAACGGTGCTTATTGCCGCCTGCACGCCGAAGCCCGCTTTTATAAGCTTTTCAAAAAGCGAAACCGCAAGATTTGAATTCACGGCGGCGCGCATGCCCGTGCCCATTCCGTCGCATATGACAGCATAAAAATTCCCGTCGCCGTCACGGAATACAGAATAAGTATCCCCCGAATACTTCTCGGTATTACAGCAAATCTGAGAACCGGCAAAAACCGCTCTTAACTCGGGGCGTTCTTTATAATAAAGAATTGTCTGAGAGCGTGAGCGCGTTATTTCGGGCGAAGAAAGCTTTTTGTTCGTTATAATTTCAAGCTGTTTTGAAAGAAGCGAAAAATCAGCTTCGGATGCGCCGCTTAAAGTAAGCTCCAAAGAAAGTCTGTCAAAACCGTCTTTTATGCAATTTGCTTTGACAGGCTTAAAGCCGCACCGCGAAGCCGCCGCGCCCGCTTCGCGCGAGGTTTCGGAATCAAAGAGCACCTCGCCGCTTAAATTGTCGCAAAGAGAGTCGAGAAGCGACGACACATTTATAAACTGCTCAGATGCGAGCGTATATATTTCGTTGACGCGCGAATCAATACTTTCTTTTACTTTAAACTCGGAATAAAGCTTGTTTATGCTGCTTGCAACCATTTCGGTGCGTATGCACTTTGCCGAAAACTTTTGCGGAACGGTTTTGTATTCGAGATATGTCCCCTCTTTTTTCATGGTGATGAGCGTATTGAAAGAATCTTTTGTATCTTCAAAGCCGTCGTTCCAGCAGGCGTCAAAAAGCCCGCACGAGCCGCAAACGGCGTCTTTTGTTTTTCGGCACACAGAGCCTATGTCGTTTCGTTCGCTTTTTAAAAGCGCCTGTGAAACCGTGTTTAACGATTCGCATATTTCAGACGACATTTCGGAGGCGTTTTTAAGCCGCCTTCTTATATCCGTTTTTACGCCGTCTATGCAGGGCGAAGTTGCGGCGGGAGTGAGGGCGCTTTCTATTTTTGAAGTAATTTTTTTCGGCATTAAAAGAAATATTGTCCCGCTTATGAGCGCTTCTGCAAGAAGCCCCCACCCGTAAGTGTCTGCGCCGCCGACAACTATGAGCGCCGCACCCGTGAGAAATAGCCCCAAAAATGCCGCAATCTTTCCGAAAGCGGCGGCCGCGCCGCACACAAGCCCGCCGAGCGACAGCGCCGAAAACAGAAACAAATCGCCGTTTTCAATGCAAAGCACTGCACCGCAGCAAATACCGACGACCGCGCCGCCCGCTTCGCGCGCAAATCTTCCGCAAAACAGCACCGCAAGCATTGCCGCGATATGAGCGGGATAAACCGTGAAAAACGAAAAATCCTTTATAGACAAAAGAAGCAAAGAGCCTGCGGTAACAACCGCCACCGCCTCTTTTGACGTAAGCGAAAAAAAGCTCCCTTTAAGAGCAAGCACGCTTCTTACGCGCAAAAGCAGGTATGATGCCGCGCCGCCGAGAAGCGCCTCGCCCAAAGCGCCGAGCACCGAAGCTATGTCGGCTTCTTTTGAAAACGCTATTGCAAGCCCTGTAACAAAAAGGCAAATGAAGCTTGCCGCCGCAGGAGTCAGGATATTCTCTTTAATGACCTTAAACGAGCGCAGTGCGGCATATATCACACCGAGCGCCATAAGCGCGGCGCAATAGCGCAGAGCCCTTAAAGAGTCGCCGCCGAGAATGTAGCCGACGCACGCCCCCAAAAGCGCCGCAGGAAACATTTTGCCGTCTGCGGAGGAAGAAAAAGCCACTCCGAACGGCGCAAAAGAGTCGCCCAAAGACGCAGAACCGAAGAAAAATCCGAGCACAAAATTCAATAAAAGCTTCGGCAGAATTGCAATCGGCTTTTCCTTTTTTACAAAGCGAACAGTTTTTTGTTTAATTACCTGTGCAACACTCATTTTTATTACCGTCCAAACCGTAAATATATATACATTTATTGTAAGGACAAGCTATTGAAAAAAAGGTCGATTTACGCTGTTATTTTTAATAATTTTCTGCTATAATCAAAATGTAATGATATTTGCGGCGATTTTCTTTGAAAATACGTTATCTTAATAATTTTTTAATAAATTTACGCACTTTTTTGTAAGCAGCCTCAATTATCATTATCTTAACGGAGGAATGACTATGTATACTGTTCTTGTTTGCGACGACGACACGGCGATACTCAATTCAATAGAAATTTATCTTAAAATGGACGGCTACAACGTGCTTCTTGCCGAAAACGGGCTTAAAGCGCTGGAGCTTCTTGAAAAAAACGAAGTCCACTGCATTATTCTTGATATTATGATGCCCGGGCTTGACGGTCTTAACACCACTCTTAAAATCCGTCAGACGCACAATATACCGATAATTCTGCTTTCGGCAAAAAGCGAGGATACCGATAAAATCACGGGGCTTGGTTTCGGCGCGGACGACTATGTTACCAAACCGTTTAATCCCCTTGAATTGACCGCGCGCGTCAAAAGCCAAATCCGCAGATACTGCTCGCTCGGAAGTATGGAGAAAAAAGAGGGTGTTATTGAAAACGGCGGCCTTTGCATTGATATGAACGCCCACGAAGTAACCTTAGACGGCGAAAGCGTTAAGCTCACCGCGACGGAATACGGAATTGTGGAATATCTTATGCAAAACTTAGGCCATATACTCTCGGCTTCGCAGATATACGAGGCTGTTTGGGGAGAGCCGTGTATGGCGGGCGACAAAACCGTTACCGTTCACATAAGAAGAATACGCGAAAAAATAGAAATTGAGCCTAAAGACCCTAAGTATTTAAAGGTGGTGTGGGGAATTGGATATAAAATTGAGAAACTCTAAACCGTTAAGGGCGTTTAAAATTCTGTGCTTTTTATTCGTTCTTATATTCTCGTTTATTTCGGGAACGGAAGCCATTATTTCGGCAAGGGCAAATATACTTTACCGCACCAAAGACGGCAAGCCTTATGAAACGCTTGCATTTTTGCAGAATTTTAAAAACGACAGCGACAATCTTTATGCGCTTCTTTCAACATACAATTCCCTCGGTATTTATGAAAGCTATGGCGATTACGCCGAAAACTCACAGCAAGCACAAACATTAAAAGACGCCTATGCCGAAAAGGAAGAAGAGGCTATATATCTTTTTAACGTGATAGCCGTTTTAAAAACACGCTGTCCCGGGAACATTGAGGACTACAGCGACGCCGATTATGACATTTATGCCGAGGAAAACGGCTATGACGACGTTGAGGGCGCAACAGACGTAACAACTATGGCAAACGGGATTGCGGAATCCTCGGAAAACGAATACAAAATCAAAGAAAGCTATCGCACGTTTACAGAGTGGGCATACGACTATGCGCGCCTTCGGAGGGCTATTTTTTCAATAGTAAAAGACGCCACGAGTGCCGACGCAATTTCTTCAGAGCTTTACAACGCGCTTCAGGCGCAAATTCATATTTCATATTCAAACTATGTTGACTCGACCTATTACAACGAACAATATTTTGAGTCGCTTAAAAACTTTAAATATGTGCTGACGGACGACAACGGCATTTTTATGACAAACATAGCAACGCCCGGTTTCAACGAATATGAATTTATCAATTCGCTTGAAAAAAACAGTATGTTTTATGTCAAATTTGAAAACGGCGTTTTGCTTTCGCCTGCCGCAACATACGACAGAACAAGCAACATTCTGAACTTTGTTTTTAACTCGGGAATTGCCGATTGCGAAGAAATTACACAAGAGACGCTCAGCAATAAATTCGGTGAAAAAGTCAGGCTGTATGTCAAAATATCGGCAGAGCCGACAGACGGCGACTCGTATAAAATGCTTTATGACAACTTTCAATACTCGCGCGGCAAAAAAGACACATATCACACATACCTTATGCTGATATGCGCTCTTCTGGCGCTTGTTTCGCTTGCGGCATACGCGCTTCTTACAGGCACAAAAACAGATGTGCCCGTAAAGCTAAATCCGTTTGAAAAGCTTCCGCTTTTTTTGCATCTCGGAATTTATATTCTGTTCCTTGTTTTAATAGCGATTTGCCTGTCGTTTACGTCGTTTGCCGATATTTTTACAAGCGAATACACTTCAAACGGGCTGAATTTTATTTTCACACCGAAGGTAATAAACATTCTTTCGGGCATTCTTGTTTCGCTTACCGCTTTCGGAACGCTTATATTTATTCTTTATATTGCACGCAACAAACGCGCCGAAACGCTTGAAAGACGATTTATTATAGGGCTTATTATAATAGGGCTTCAAAAGCTTTCAAAAAGAAATGACTATTTGCGCGAAAGCCTGCGCCACTTAAGATTTCGCTCGATGTGCCTTATTGCGGGATTTTTCATTATTGATTTTCTTTTGTTTATCGCCGCGTTTTTGTGCGAATCGTTTTTCGGCATGGTCAACGCCGCTCTTTTTGTTGTTTTTGTAACATATAACATCTGCGCGTTCATTTATGCCGTGAAATATGTAAGCGATTGTTTAAGACTTTCGGCATTTTCGGAGGACATAAGAAAAGGTAACTATGACCTTAACATAAACGTCAACTCGTTTGTGAAACCGTTAAGAAAATTCGCGGTTGACCTGAGCGCCTGCCGCGACAGCGTTAAAGCCTCGGTAGATGAAGCGATTAAGGGCGAGCGTATGAAAACGGAGCTTATAACAAACGTTTCGCACGACCTTAAAACGCCGCTCACGTCCATAATAAACTATGTTTCGCTTTTAAAGCTTGACAACATAAGCGAAGAGGACAAAAAGAGCTATCTTGACATTCTTGAAAAGAAATCGAAAAAGCTTCAAAGACTTATTGAGGATTTGACGGAGGCTTCAAAAGCTACCTCGGGCAATATGAAGGTAACGCTTGAAAGGGTAAATCTTAACGAGCTTGCCCTGCAGGCTGTCGGTGAAAACAGCGACGCACTTGAAAACGTGGGGCTTGACCTTGTGTTCAACGAGGTTGATACAAGCCTGTTTGTTCGCTGTAACACCCAGCATACGTTCAGGGTAATCGACAACCTGTTTTCAAATGCGAAAAAGTATTCGCTTGAAGGCTCAAGAGTATATGCCGACGTTTACCGCGAAGGCAACTACGGCGTTTTCTCGCTTAAAAATGTCAGCCGCGACAAGCTGAACGTTGCGCCCGACGAGCTTACGGAACGCTTTGTGCGTGGCGACAAGGCAAGAACGACCGAGGGCAGCGGACTCGGGCTTTCGATAGCGCGAAGCTTTACGGAAATTCAGGGCGGAATTTTCAATCTTGAAATAGACGGCGACCTGTTTAAGGCTGTTATAAAGCTTCCGCTTGACATTGACCTTTCAAAAGGCGCCGAACAGTCTAATGACGAGAGCGCCGCCCAAACCGCTGATATGCCCGAATTCAGAACGTCGGCACAGCCCGAATAATCTCCTTTATAATTTAATCCCCTTTCACTTTATAAAAAAGCTGTATTCTTGCATAAGGTTGCAATGAATACAGCTTTTTTATTAGATTTATTGTGAATAATCGTTTATTCGATAACGCCGTAGTATCTTCCGAACCAATAAGGGAGCAAATAACAGCTCGGGCTTTGTGCGCCGCAGTCTTTGTATCCGTTTATTGTGTAGGGGTTTGTATCGAAATTGTGGGGATTGCGCTCGTCAAGCGGCAGCGCCTCTTTAAACTGCTTTTCGCCGCCCCAAAGCTCCGGTTCTGTGTCTATTTCAAGGTTTTTGCGCTTGCCGTTGAAGAACGGAACATATGTAAAATCTGCGGGAACGTCTCTTAAAGCCTTAACGGCATATTCAACATCGCACACCTCGCCGCCGAAAGCGCCGTAAACAAGGTTAAAGAACGAGCAGTGCTCTGCCCTTTCATAATCCCAATGGTGGCGAAGCCCCATAAGAATATATGAGCGTATGCGCGGGTCGTCTTCAAGGCGCAAAATTGTGAGCGAGCACAAAAAGCCGAGATTGTCGTCGATGTGCGTAACCCTGCCGTCAGCCTTTTTGTGCTGTGCGGCGTTAAGCAGATAATGCTCGTCTTTTGCAAGGCGCAAATACTCTTTGCGGTATTTTTCATTGCCCGAGACATGATAGGCTACGCTTAAAAATGTAAGAATTTCAAGCGAGTTTATGCACTTTTCCCAATTCCACATACTTTTGCCGTTAAGCTCCGACGGTGCCCAGCAAGCCCACGTTGTGGGAAGCCCGTCAATATCGCAGAGCCTGTAGCCGTTTTCGAGAATATGGTCAACAATATCGCAGACAATTTCTTTTATACTCTCTTTTTCTTCTTTGTCGGCGCAAAAATCGTAATAAGCCGAAAAGCCGAAAAAGTGACCCGTCATTTCGTCGCTTGAGGTTTCGCCGAGCCATTCGCAGTCTGGGTCGCCCGATTTATGCCACTCGCCGCCGTCAAGCTGTTCTTCAAGCCCCGTTCCGAAGCCCTCTTCGCCCGAAAATCTTACAGCCCTTGCGGTAAAGCCCTTTATGCCCGTTATTTTTGTAAGAAACGCGCACGCTTTCATAGAGCGCCTTGCCGCATTGAGATATTTTTCGTCGCCCGTAACGGCGTAAGCAAAGCTTAATGCCCCGACATAAGTCTGAGTCCACAAGCCGTCGTTATCGGTTATTGACACGCTCCCCGTTTTGTGGTCGCGCTCGGAAACATTGTTAAGCCCTGTTATAAATCCGGGTTCTCTTATGTAATATTTCTCGGCAAGCCGGAAGCTTTCTTCGGCCTTTTTCTCCAAGGTTGTTTCTTTTTCGTATATTCTGCTTATCCCCGAATCCGTGGCAGTCCATATATCGCCGCCGACAGCGATTGCGTCGTTGACCTTTTCTTCGCAGACCCAACGCTTTGCGGGCAGATATTTTGAAGCGCCGTCTTTAATTATTACAAGCCCCGCTTCGGTCGAAAGAAGCACTCTCCCGTCTTTTGCAAAGGATATGTTATAAACCTCTTCTTCGGGGAGGCAGTCAATTTCGCTGTGGCCGAACCAGCTTGAGCTGTTGTCATAAATAAAAGCGCCTTTATCTGTTCCGAGCCACACAAAATCAAGCTTTTCATCAAAGGTTACGGAGTTGATTTTAAAACGCGGCATTGTTGAATGCTCGGGGAAAATGCACATCCAGTGCTTTCTTTTGCCGGCAAAAACCATAAGGCTTCTGCCGCTGTATGACACAATTGCGTCGTTTGTAACAGAAAGACCCTCGGCGGCGCTTTCTGTTCCGCAATAAGGAGTGAAAGCACCGTTTTCAAGCTTATAAAGCATACTTGCGGTAATAAGATACACATGGCTGTCGTTTGAGCTGATGCCCGTTACGGGTTCACTGAACTCGCAAACCTTAAAGCACTCGCCGCCCTGCGCCTTATAAAGAATATTGCCGCACGCAAAATACGCGCCGTCTTTTACAGCGCAAACAACCTTCACTTCGCCGCACTTAAAGTTTTTGACAGAGCCGTCTTTTTCTATTATGTCAAGTCCGCTGTCCGTCCCGGCATAAATTGCGTCCGAAGCTGTTGCGGCAAGGCAAAAAACCTTGTTTGATGAAAGTCCTTTTGAAACATTATAGAACTCACACATACGCTGAAAAAACTTTCCGCTTTTATAACACCCGAGTCTCTCCATATACATCTCCCTAATCACGTTCTGTAAGAAACCTTTATTTCGCCGTCAACCGCCGTAACCTCAATTATGCTTACAGGCTCTTCTGCGCGGTCTATGAGAATATCGGTTATTTTATCTTCAATCTGTTTTCTTATTGTGCGCCTTATATCGCGCGCGCCGCGGCCGCCGCCGTTTGAAGCTTCTGCTATTATCTCGGATACGCCGCCGCCCACTTCTAAACCGATGCCCTTGTCCTGAAGCGGTCCGCGAAGCTCGTTTATAAGAATATCCGAAATTTTTACAAGGTCTTCTTTTGTGAGGCTGTTAAAGAGTATAACCTCGTCAACCCTGCCTATAAACTCGGGGCGCAAAAACTCTTTAAGCGCCTTCATCGCCTTTTCTTTTGAAGCTGTCGCAACGTCGCGGTTGAAGCCCAAAGCAGTCTCTTTAAGCTCGCTGCCCGCGTTTGAAGTCATAACGATAACCGTATTTTCAAAGCTTACCGTTCTGCCCTGCGCGTCGCTTGTTTTGCCCTCGTCAAGAATTTGAAGAAGGATATTTAAAACATCGGGGTGCGCCTTTTCTATCTCGTCAAAAAGAATGACCGAATACGGTTTTCTTCTGACTTTTTCGGTGAGCTGACCCGCCTCGTCATAGCCCACATATCCGGGAGGCGCGCCGATTATTCTTGAAACGCTGTGCTTTTCCATAAACTCGGACATATCAAGTCTTATAAGCGTTTCGGGCGTTTCAAAAAGCTCGTTTGCAAGCTGTTTTACAAGCTCGGTTTTGCCGACGCCCGTCGGTCCCACAAAAATAAACGACGCGGGACGTCTTACGGGTGAAATCTGAACGCGGCTTCTTCTGACTGCGGCGCAAAGAGCCTCAATAGCTTCATCCTGCCCTATTATGCGCGCTTTAAGCTTGCTTTCAAGGTCGGAAAGCTTTTTCATATCGTTTTCGATAATCTTTGAAGTCGGAATACCAGTCCAAAGATTTATGACTTTTGCAATATCGCCCTCGGTAACGGCGTTATCGGCGGCTTTTTCTTTAAGCTCTTCTTCGGAAGCTTTAAGCTTCATACGCTCCTGCTTTATATTCGCAAGCTTTTCGTAGTCAATTTCGCCCTCGGTTATATTGACGGTTTCATCTTCTTCGGCGTCAAGCTCCGAAAGCCTTTTTTGAAGTTTTTCGTAATCGCTTATAGCAACGTTTCTGAGGTTTGCACAGGTGCACGCCTCGTCAAGAAGGTCAATTGCCTTGTCGGGCAAAAATCTGTCGTTTATATAGCGCTCCGAAAGCACAACGGTTTTATAAACAAGCGAGTCGCTTATTGAAACCTTGTGATAATCTTCGTAATAGCCTTTTATGCCTATAAGCATATTGTAGCAGTCCGAAACGGAAGGTTCTTCGACCTTTACGGGCTGAAAACGCCTTTCAAGCGCGGCGTCTTTTTCAATGTGCTTTCTGTATTCGTTAAACGTGGTTGCGCCGACAACCTGTATTTCGCCGCGCGAAAGCGCAGGCTTTAAGATGTTGGCGGCATTCATTGAGCCTTCGGCGTCGCCCGTACCGACAAGATTGTGAACCTCGTCGATGAAAAGGATAATGTTGCCCTCTGCCTTTACTTCGTCGATAAGGCCTTTAATTCTGCTTTCAAACTGACCCCTGAACTGTGTGCCCGCAACAAGCGCGGTAAGGTCAAGAAGGTGTATTTCTTTATCGGCGATTTTTGCGGGGACTTCGCCCGAAGCAATTTTTAAAGCCAAGCCCTCTGCAATTGCGGTTTTACCGACGCCGGGTTCGCCTATAAGGCAGGGGTTGTTTTTCGTTCTGCGGCAAAGAATCTGCATCACGCGATAAATTTCGGTTTCGCGGCCTATGATTCGGTCAATCTTGCCGTCGCGCGCCTTTTCGGTTAAATCGGTGCAATAAAGATTAAGGAATTTGCGTTTTGTTCTTTTTTTCTTCTTTTTCTTCTTGCCCTGTTCGCCGCTTTCTTCTTCGGCGTCGTCCTCTTGCGCGGGCTCTTCGTCCTCGGCGTCATTCTTGCCGTTTTGGGCAGAGCCGTTCATAAAATTCTGCATAAACGGCAGTGTGCCTGCGCCGCCCGGCTGAAAGCCCTCAAGCCCGCCGAGCATTTCGTCAAACTGCTCGCTTACGGAATCGAGGTCCTCCTCCGTGATACCCATATTCTGCATCATCTGCTTTACGGGGCCTATATTAAGCTCCATCGCACATTTAAGGCAAAAGCCCTCCTGCGTTGTTTTGTCACCGTCGATGCGTGAGACAAAAATTACCGCAGGGCGTTTTTTGCACCTTGAGCATATCAATCTGTTGTCCATAGTTTCTCCTGAAGTTAAATAAGAATATACGCCGTTTTTTTAAAACACAAAGCGCGAAACGGCATAAAATGCTTTTTCACGCCTTTGCTGTCACGTTTTTGTTAATTGTTATTTGTTTTTATTCCCAAAGCGCTCCTTAACCTGAGCATGAGTTGCGGGCATATAGCTCGCGAAAGCAACCAATGTAAGTATTGCCGAAATCACAACGAGTATTATCATAACCGTATCCGGAAGCACAAACGCCGCTCTGAAAGCGCCGACTTCGGGTCCGAAGCAGATTATTAAAAGCATTACAGCATAAAAAGCAAAGGTCGCAACCTTGCCGTATATTTCGGCGGCACCGGGGCGTATGCCGAAAGCAAGCATTAAAGCGCCGCCGACGACCATAACAGCCTCTTTTATGATGAACACAAGAAATACCCAGCTGAAAGCCTTGAGAGTTTTATTTTCCGCACCGTGGAAAGTGATAAAAAGCAAAACCGCAAGAGTTATTTGCGTAAGCTTGTCGGCAACGGGGTCAAGAATTTTTCCGAGGGCGCTCACCTGGTTAAAGCGCCTTGCTATTTTGCCGTCGAAAAAGTCCGAAAGTCCCGAAAGGGCAAGAACGAACACAGCCCACAAAAACTTGCCGTCTAAAAACAGCACGGCGATTATGGGAACCATTACTATTCTTAAAAAAGAAAGCAGATTGGGTATTGTAAGGCAGCCTTTAAATAAATCTTTCATAATTCACATATCCTTTCGGTTCAACTTAAAAAGTTGATTATCGGATTATTTGCAGATATAAGCTCATAAATTTTAGAAGCTTCTATCGTACTTACCACTGTGCTGTTGTCTGAAGCGCCCGCTATAAAGAACAGAACCGTGCAAATAACAAGTATTAAAAGCGCGGCTTTAATAAGTCCGAGCGCGCCGCCCAAAAGCCTGTTTAAAGGCCCGACAAGGCGAAGCTTGTTGGCGGCTTTTCCTATGAGCTTTGCGAGAAGCTTTATAATAACCGCAAGAAGTATGAAAAGCACAAGGAACACAAGCGCCTCTATTGCGACTATTAAGATGTTATAAGCAATTTTGTCGGTTACGGTGTTTATAAGCGCTTCATCGGTGCCGACCGACGAATTTGTAACCGAATCGGCAAGAGAATTGATGTTTACGCCGAAGGCCTCGGCAAGGCGCGTTGCCGAAGCGGGAATATTCCCGACAAGCTCTGCCACCTTATCGCCCAAAGACTCGCCCGAGGTAACTTTTGAAAGCGTTTCGGAAAGCTTTGTCTTTACGCTGTTGTAAACGAATTTTTGATAGATAAACTCGGACACGGTTGGTGTAAGAAAATATGAAAGCGTTGCTGAAATCGCAAGCGAAAGGCTTTCAAGAAGCGATGTAAGAAAGCCCTTTTTCACAGAAGCCGACACCACAAGCACCAAAAGCACTATAAGCGCAATGTCTATAACGTAGTTCAAAAATATTCCTCCGTTCAGCCGACAGTTACGGACGAATCGCCGTAAGAATAGGCTTTTGTTATTTTGTCAAGCGAATATATGTAAATATATTTGTCGTTGGGATAAATTGAGTAAAGCTTACCTGTAACAGAAACCTTACCCACTTCTGCACCCTTAAAATTATAAACCATAATTTCGTTCTCGGCAAGAGCAAAAATGTATTTATCGCCGAGCGATACGCTTTTAAGCTCTTTAGTCACAGGTATTTCGGCTTTTTTTGCACCGTTTTTGTCATAAAGCTTTATGCAAAACGAGTTTGTACTGCCGTGGTTTGCAAGCGTTACCTGATAAACGCCGTCGGAATTTACGGAAAACGAATTAAATTCGGGGTTATAAAATTCATCTATACATTCAAATTCTTCGGAATTTTTCTTTAAGCCGTAAACGCCCGTATCTGAAAACAGCGTTAAGCCGCCGCGCGAAGTAAACGCCACGCCGAGCGGCGCCGCGCCCGATTTTGTTGCCGAAGACAGAGGCTCGCTGTAATCGAAATCAAAATAGCGCACGGTCGTGTAATATTCGCCGTCTTTAACGCCGAAAAGTGCCGCGCCGGCTGATTTGCCCGTATCGGAAAGCGCTATTGACGTTATGTTTTCATATGCACAGTTCCACTTGAATATTACATCGGAACGGCTGTTATAAACCGTAAGCGTGCTTGTAGAGCTTTCGCCGCGCGACGAAATCGCAAAGCTTCCGTTTCTGCCGTAGCACATGGCAAGTATTACGCCGTCCGCCTCGCCCGTAAGCACCTGTTTTTTGTCGTTCAGCAAAATAAAGCCTTTGCCGTTTCTGTCAAACACGGCGGCTTTTTTGCCGTTTACGGACACGGCAGGCTTTGAAAAGCTGTGAACCGCCGTATAAATTTCTTTTCCGTCGCTTCCGTAAAGCGTTGCGCTTTTATCTGTAAGAACAAGAAGCCCGTCGCCGATATTTTTTATGTTAACAACGCTGTCGCTGTCTAAAGAAAGCCTGAAATTTTTTGTTCCGCCGAACATCTTTGCAGACACGGCTTCAAGCGGCAAAACACCGACCGCCGAAGCGATATATGTAGCTGTGAACGCTATAACAAGCGCCGATATTACAATGATTGCCGCGCGGCCTTTTTTAGAAATGCCGCCCGATTTTTTTTTGCTCACCTCGTAGCCGCTGTTAAGCTCTTTTAATTTAAGCTTCCTCATAAATATCACCCCCGTAAAACACCCTGTTAAGATAAAGCCCCTGCGGCGGAAGCGTTACGCCCGCACGCGTTCTGTCTTTTTCTTCAATAATGCTTTTTATATCCTCGCAAGCGATTTTCTTTTCGTTCACGCCGATAAGCGTGCCCGCCATTATCCTTACCATATTGTAAAGAAAGCCGTCGCCCGAAACCTTAAATATCACCTTTTCGCCCTCGCGGCGCACAGACGCGTCATAAACCGTTCTGACCTTTGACTTGACCTGAGCGCCCGACGCGCAAAACGCCGAAAAATCATATGTACCGATAAACTCTTTTGAAGCGCGGTTTAAAAGCTCCTCATCAAGAAAAAAACGGTAATGATAAGCGTAGCGGTAAAGAAACGGCGACATTATCTTTTCATTATATATAACGTATTCATATTCCTTTTTTCGGCAGTCGAACCGCGCGTTAAAGTCGGGGCGCACTCTTTTGCAGTCGAACACGGCAAGCTCTCTCGGAAAGCGGGTTATAAGCGCGGGCACAAATCCGCTTTCGGGGATAGTGCTGTCCGTTTTGAAATTGAAGCAGTATTGCTTTGCGTGAACGCCGGCGTCTGTTCTGCTGCAGCCTGTCACGGAAACCTTTTCGCCCGTGAGAGAATAAACGGCGTTTTTAACCGTCTCCTGAACGCTTGACGCGTTTTTTTGCTGCTGCCAGCCGTGAAACGCAGAGCCGTCAAACGCCGCGGTAAATAACAAATTCCTCAAAAGTACACTTCCAAAAAAAGATTATCAGATGATTTTTTCAAAATAAATATTTAAGAATATTGCGCCGCCGCAGAACAGCAAAGAAACTACAAACGCCGCAGCGTCGCGCCACGTCATTTTCATTTGCTTTAAGCGCGTTCTGCCCTCGCCGCCCGAGTAACAGCGGCACGACATTGCGTCGGCAAGCTCAAACGCCCTTTTAAACGCCGAAACAAAAAGCGGAATAAATATCGGGAAAAGCGCCTTTATGCGCTGAACGATATTGCCTGTTTCAAAATCCGCTCCGCGCGCCTTCTGAGCCGACATAATCCTGTCGATTTCGTCAATCAGCGTTGGAATAAAGCGCAGTGCTATTGTCATCATCATAGCGAATGTGTGAATATCTATTTTTAAAAGCTTTAACGGTGACAAAAGCTTTTCAATAGCGTCGGTCAATTCCGTGGGGGACGTTGTATATGTGAGAAGCGAGCTTATCACAAGAAGCGCGATTATTCTTACCGCAATAAACACCGCCGTGAAAATGCCGCCGCTTGTTATAACAAGCTTTTTATATTCAAAAAGAACGTCGCCGTTGTTGTTATACCAAATCTGAAGCACCGACGTAAGCAGAATAATCGGCAAAAGCGGCTTTATGCTTTTAAAAATGATTTTCGGCGAAAGCTTTGTGAGAACAAATGCCAAAACGCTGAAAACGCACATAACGCCGAGCGAAAAAAAGTTTTTGCACACAAAAATAAATATGATAAGCAAAAAAGTTATAATTATTTTCGCGCGCGCGTCCATTTTGTGAACGAATGATTTTCCGGGGAAAAACTGCCCGAAGGTTATATCTTTAACCATTGTAAGCACCCCTTTTTTTAAGAAAATCAAGAAGTGCGTTTGCGCCGTCCGATACGGTATACACATCGCCGGGCACAGAAAAGCCCGCATTTTTAAGCTCTAAGAATATTCTTGTAATCTCGGGAACGTCAAGTCCCAAAGAAAGAAGCCTTTCGCCTTGCGAATACACTTCTTTAACCGTGCCCGAAAGTGCCGCCTTGCCGTCGCTCATAACGACAACTCTGTCTGAAACCGCCGCAACGTCATCCATACTGTGCGAAACAAAAATAACAGTATTGCCTGTCGTTTTGTTATATTCTTTGATTAGTGAAAGAAGCGCCTTTTTCCCGACGGGGTCAAGACCAGCAGTAGGCTCGTCAAGCACCAAAACCTCGGGCTCCATTGAAAGCACGCCAGCTATTGCGACGCGCCTTTTTTCACCGCCCGAAAGGTCAAACGGCGATTTTTCGAGATAATCCTCCGACAGCCCCGTAAATTTTACGGCGGAGCGCACGCGCCTGTCAATCTCTTTTTCGTCAAGCCCCATATTTTTAGGGCCGAAGGCAACATCCTTATAAACCGTTGACTCAAAAAGCTGATATTCGGGGTACTGAAAGCAAAGCCCCACTTTAAAACGGCACTGCCTTGTCGCCTGTTTTGAGCGGTTGATGTCTTCTCCGTCAAGAAGCACTTCGCCGGAGTCCGGCTTTATAAGCCCGTTAAGGCACTGCAAAAGCGTGCTTTTCCCCGAGCCCGTGTGCCCGATTATTCCGATAATTTCACCTTTATTGAAATCAAGCGAAACGCCTTTGAGCGCGCCCGTTCTGAACGGCGTTCCCTTTGAATACTCAAATATTAAATTGTGCGTTGAAAGCACAGTCATTTTTTATTCTCCGATACATTTTTTAAATTCCCGCACAAAATCGTCGGCGGTAAGAATATTTCCGCCGATGGTGACTCCCCTTTTTTCAAGCTCCTTTGCAAGCTCAAGCGGCTTTGGCACATCAAGCCCCACAGAACGCAGATATTCGACGTTTTTAAAAACCTCCTGCGGGGTGCCGTCAAGCGACACTTTGCCGTCGTTCATAACGATTACCCTGTCCGCACCGACGGCTTCGTCCATATAGTGAGTTACGAGTATAACCGCTATTCCGAGGTCTTTATTGAGCTTTTTTAAAGCCGCAAGCACTTCGCGCCTGCCTTTCGGGTCAAGCATTGCGGTCGGCTCGTCAAGAACAATGCATTTTGTTCTCATTGCGATAGCGCCCGCAATCGCAACGCGCTGTTTCTGACCGCCCGAAAGCTTGTGCGGCTCGCTTTTTTTAAAAGCGGTCATATCTGTTATTTCAAGCGCCTCGTCTACTCTTTTTCTTATTTCTTCGCGCGGGAGCCCGAGATTTTCGGGGCCGAACGCAACGTCGTCCTCAACTATTGTTGCGACTATTTGGTTATCGGGATTCTGAAAAACCATTCCCACGTTTTTTCGCACGTTGATTTCATTTTTTTCGTCGGAGGTGTCATACCCGAAAGAAATAACCTTTCCCGATGTAGGCAGCAAAAGCGCGTTCATAAGCTTTGCAAGGGTTGACTTTCCCGAGCCGTTATGACCGAGAATACATGTAAACTGCCCGCCGAAAAGCTCAAGCGAAACATCCTTTAAAACATTTTCGCTTTCGTCCTCATATTTAAAGCTTACGTTTTTAAATTCGATTATTTTTTCCATATCACTTTAACCACACAGCGGTTGAACCGCACGGAAGCGCCAAGCCGTTTTCTGAAACTCTGAGTCCTATTTCATCGCACGAGGCACTGCCGCCGAAACGCGGCGTAATAACGCTGTTTATTATGTAGCTCATAACCGCGGGAGAAAGCCCTGCGGTATAAGAATTTATAAGCACGGCAAGGGAATCTTCGTAAAGAAGATTTGAGCACTCCTTAACAAATCCGTAAATTTCATTTTCGAGCTTCCAGACCTCGCCGCCGGGACCTCTGCCGTATGACGGCGGGTCCATAATAATAATATCGTACTTGTTGCCGCGCCTGATTTCACGCGCGACAAACTTCATACAGTCGTCCACAATCCAGCGCACCGCTCTGTCGGCAACGCCGCTTGAAGCGGCGTTTTCTTTCGCCCACTGAACCATACCCTTTGACGCGTCAACATGAACGCACGAAGCGCCTGCTTTAAGCGCCGAAACGGTTGCCGCGCCGGTGTATGCAAAAAGGTTTAAAACCTTCACGTCGTTTCTGCCGCTTTTTTTAATGATGTCTCTTACAAGCTCCCAATTGCACGCCTGCTCGGTAAACACACCTGTGTGCTTAAAGCCCATGGGCTTTAAATTAAACGTCATATCAAGATAGTTTATCTGCCACACTTCGGGTATTTTTTTATAGTACTGCCATGCGCCGCCGCCCGAATTTGAGCGTATATAGCGCGCGTGGGCGTCATACCAAAGCCTGTTCTTCTTTTCGGTCTGCCAGATTGCCTGCGGGTCGGGGCGAATGAGTATAATATCGCCCCAACGCTCAAGGCGCTCGCCATCGGAGCAGTCAAGCAGCTCGTAATCTCTCCAATTGTCGGAAATTCGCATTAATTAAAGCAACCTCTCTCTTATTACCTGTGCCAGCTCCTCTGCAAGGACAGATATTTTCTCTTTGTCACTGCCCTCAAGCATTACGCGCACGAGCGGTTCCGTACCCGAAACACGGACAAGCACTCTGCCGTCGTCGCCGAGCTCTTTTTCGGTTGCGGCAATCGCCTTTTTAATTTCTTCGTCATGCGGGAAGCGCGCCTTGCCGAAATCCGAAACGCGGACGTTTATAAGCGTCTGCGGATATACCTTCATTTCGCTTGCAAGCTCCGAAAGCTTTTTGCCCGTTTCTTTCATTACAGAGAGAAGCTTTAAAGCGGAAAGCTCGCCGTCGCCCGTTGTGGCGTGGTCAAGGAATATTATGTGGCCGGACTGCTCGCCGCCGATGTTATAGCCGTTTTTGAGCATATTTTCGAGAACGTATCTGTCGCCGACCTTTGTTTTTTCGCAGTGAATACCGTTTTCGTCGCAGAATTTGAAAAAGCCCATATTGCTCATAACGGTAACGACGGCGGTATCCTTTTTAAGAGTGCCGATTTTTTTCATATGCTTTGCAAAGATTGAAATAAGCTTGTCGCCGTCTACCTCATCGCCGTTTTCGTCAACTGCAAGAAAACGGTCGGCGTCACCGTCAAACGCAAGACCCGCGTCACAGCCGTTTCTTACGACAAAATCCTTAAGCACTTCAAGATGCGTAGAGCCGCAGCGGTCGTTTATGTTTGTTCCGTTCGGGTGAGACGCCATAAAGAAGCAGTCGGGGCAAAGGCTCATAAATAAATCGGGCGCTGTAACCGATGACGCGCCGTTTGCACAGTCAATAGCTATTTTAAGACCCGAAAAATCTTCAAGCCCCGCTTTTTCAAGGTCAGCTTCGGCAACGGAGCGAAGATAGTCAACATAATCTATCACCGCGGTTTTGGAGCGTGTTATTCTGCCGACCTCGCCGCCGACTTTAACGGGCGGAACCTGGGTTTTGTCAAGAATAATGCCTTCTATTTCTTCTTCGAGTTCATCGGGGAGCTTATAGCCGTTTTTGCGGAATATTTTTATACCGTTATATTCGCACGGGTTATGCGAAGCGGAAATCATTACCGCCGCATCGTACTCATATTTTTTCACGAGATAAGCAACTGCCGGCGTGGGAATTTCGCCGAGAAGCATAACGTCCGCGCCAACGGAGCAAAGTCCTGCGGAAATTGCGGATTCAAGCATCTGTGATGACGCTCTCGTATCCATACCTATAAGGACCTTGGGTCTTTTTTTCGTTTCTTCGGTGAGTACCATTGCGGCGGCTCTGCCTATTTGCATTGCAAGTTCGCATGTGAGTTCCGAGTTTGCGACGCCTCTTGCGCCGTCTGTTCCGAATAATCTGCCCATAACACTGCCTCCGTTAAATTAATATGTTTCAAAAGTCTCCTGCTCGCCGCTGTTGGGAGCATTAAGACCGAGATGACGGTAACCCGCGGGAGTAACCTTTCTTCCGCGCGGGGTTCTTACAATAAAGCCGAGCTGCATAAGATACGGCTCGTAAACGTCCTCAATAGTAACCGACTCTTCGCCTATTACAGCCGATATTGTTTCAAGCCCCACGGGACCGCCGTCATAATTTTCTATCATGGCTCTTAAAAGGTTGCGGTCAACAAGGTCAAGACCCAATTCGTCTATTTCCATACGCGAAAGTGCGTTTTGCGCCGCTTTCAAATCAATAACGCCGTCGCCCATTACCTCGGCATAGTCGCGCGCACGCTTTAAAAGCCTGTTTGCAATTCGCGGAGTCCCGCGGGAGCGCGCGGCAATTTCAAGCGCACCGTCGTGCTCTATACCGATATTAAGAATACCCGCGCTTCGTGTAACTATACGCGCAAGCTCTTCGGGCGAATAAAGCTCAAGCCGCAAAATTACGCCGAAGCGGTCTCTTAAAGGCGCCGAAAGCTGACCTGCGCGCGTTGTTGCGCCGATTAAAGTAAAATGTTTAAGGTCAAGCCTTATCGAGCGCGCCGACGGCCCTTTGCCGATTATTATATCAAGGGCAAAATCCTCCATCGCGGGGTAAAGAATTTCTTCAATGCTTCTTGAAAGACGGTGAATTTCGTCGATAAACAAAACGTCTCCGTCGTTAAGGCTCGTAAGAAGCGCGGCAAGGTCGCCGGGCTTTTCTATTGCGGGACCTGAGGTTATTCTTATCTGAACGCCCATTTCTGCGGCGACTATCCCCGCTAAGGTAGTTTTGCCAAGCCCCGGAGGGCCGTATAAAAGAATATGGTCGAGCGGTTCTTTGCGTTTTTTTGCCGCTTCTATATATATTTTTAAATTGCTTTTCGCCTTTTCCTGACCGACATATTCGCTTAATGTGTGCGGCCTTAAAGAGGTTTCGATTTCGCTGTCCGCGCCCGTAAGCTCGGGAACTATTATACGTTCTTCGTCAGCGACAAAAAAATCATCCATATCTACACCAAATTTCGTCTAAACTAATTTCATCAGAATTTTATAACAAGGTTTTTAAGCGCGATTTTTACAAGCTCTTCTGCGGAAAGCGTTCTGTCGGCGTCTTTAAGAGCGGCTGCCGCCTCGTTTTGCGAATAGCCCAAAGAAATAAGAGCCGCCAAAGCCTCGGTGTACCCCGAAGAAGCCGCATTCCCCGCTTTGCCGTTTAAAGACTGCTAAGAAGAAGCGAACGAAAACGCCGATATTTTATCTTTAAGCTCCATAATAACGCGCTGTGCAAGCTTGGGACCCACTCCGTTTGCGGCTGTGATAGCCTTCGAGTCGCCCGAAGCCACGGCCGAAAAGAATGCGTCGGGTGAAAGCTCCGAAAGTATTGCAAGAGCCGCTTTAGGCCCCACGCCCGAAACGCCCAAAAGAAGCTTATATGCATTAAGCTCGTCTTCGGAAATAAAACCGAAAAGGTCAAGAGCGTCTTCTCTTACGCTGAGGTATGTATAAAGCGTTACCTCTTTGCCGTTTTCGGGAAGAGAAAAAAGCGTGCCGCGCGTTGTGAAGCACTTGAACGCAACGCCGCAGCAGCTTATTGCAACAAACTGAGCGTCCTTGTGCACTATTCGCCCCGTAAGACTGTAAAACATTTCATTTTCCTCCTAAAATCAGCGAGCCGCTTGCGTGGCCGTGACACACAGCAAGAGCAAGAGCGTCCGCCGCGTCGTCGGGCTTCGGAATTTTGTCAAGCTTCAAAAACATTTTTGTCATATTCTGAACCTGTATTTTTTCTGCCCTGCCGTAGCCGACAATACTCTGCTTGACCTGAAGCGGCGTATATTCATAAAGCGGTATGCCCGCGTTTTCTACGGCGAGCACCGCAACGCCCCTTGCCTGGGCTACGTCTATAGCGGTTTTTTGGTTTGTGTTGAAATAGAGCCGTTCCATACTTACGGCGTCGGGCTTAAAGCGCAAAAGAAGCTCCGACAGGTCGTCATAAATTTTTTTGAGCCTTTTGTTAAACGGCATATCTTTGTCTGTGGTAACCGCGCCGTAACCTATAAGCGAAAAATTGCCGCGCTCGTACCTGACTACCCCGCAGCCGACAATAGCATAGCCGGGGTCTATTCCGAAAATTACCACGCTTTCACCACCCGTAATAAATCACTTTATTATAGCATAACACGCAAGTAAATATCAACAAAAATATACTATGATTTACACAATATTAACTATTTTTACGCACAGAAAAATTTGTAAATTTGCTGTAATAATTATGTAACTTGACAGAATGAAGATTTTAATGTATTTTATTTAGCGAGGAAAACAGCAAAAAATGCTGCTATGGGGATTGTCCGAAAGGAGAATTATTATGGACAAACTCAAAAACAAAAACACAATTATTCTTATAGTGTCGGCGCTGCTTATAGTCGCCGCAATAGTTATTGCCGTTGTTGCCATTTCCGGCAACAAGCAGACTGAGAAAAAAGAAGCTCCGTCAGAGACGGCTTCGCAAACGCTTGACCTTGCCGCAATAGCGGCTCAAAATTCAGTCGAAACCACACTTGCTCCGACAGCTGTCACAGGCAAATACAGAGTTGCCGCAAGCGGCGACCCGCTTAATTTGAGACTCGGCCCGAACGTAAAAACCGATATAATAACATATGTTCCGAGCGGAGAAGAGGTTGAAGTCCTCGCCGTTTGGGAAGATTGGGGCTATGTTATTTACGAAAAGAGCGGCGGCTGGCTTTCAATGAACTACCTTGAGCCTGTTGGCGCTTCGTCATCGACCGCCGCAACAACGGCTCAAAACGAGGGTTAAAAATGGCGGTTTGTAACATCTGCCCGAGAAAATGCAACGCAGAACGTCTGCCCCTTGCCGAAAACGGCGAGGGGTTTTGCGGTTTGGGCGGCGCGTCGAAAATTGCCCGCGCCGCGCTTCATTTTTGGGAAGAGCCGCCGATAAGCGGCGAAAACGGCAGCGGAACGGTATTTTTCAGCGGCTGTAATCTCGGATGCATTTTTTGCCAAAACAAAAAAATAAGCCGCGGACGTTTCGGAAAAACCGTAACGCCCGAAAGGCTCAGAGAAATATATGAGGAACTGATAGATAAAGGCGCGCACAACATCAACCTTGTAACGCCGACGCATTTTGCAGACGCGGTGCTCGCTTCGCTTGAACCGAAGCTCCCCGTCCCCGTCGTTTATAACTGCGGCGGCTACGAAAGCGTTGAAACGCTCAAAAGATTTGAGGGAAAAATACAAATATACCTTCCCGATATAAAGTATTCGGACAATGCTCTTGCAAAAAAATATTCCGCCGCGCCCGATTATTTTGAAACGGCGAAAGCGGCTGTAAAAGAAATGTACCGCCAAACGGGAAAATATGACATCGGCGATGACGGAATAATGAAAAAAGGCGTAATAATACGCCACCTGATTCTTCCGGGTCAGCTTGAAAACACAAAAAAGGTTATAGATTGGGTCAAAAACGAATTTGCGCCGGGCGAAGTGCTTTTCAGCCTGATGAGCCAATTCACACCTGTTGAGGGCTGTAATACGGACGAGCTTTACAGGAGGCTGACGAAAGAAGAGTATTCGGAAATTGCCGATTACCTTTTTGAAAGCGGCATTGAGGACGGCTTTATGCAGGAGCTTTCTTCGGCAAAAGAAGAGTATATTCCTCCGTTCGACCTTGAAGGCGTTTAAAAATTTCCCAAAATTTTACATACAAAAAAACAGAACCAAAACGATTTTAAAATTTGAATAAACCCTTTGTTTTTGAAAACAATACTAACGCATAAATCAAAAACAAAGGGAGTTTTTTATATATGAAAGCTACGGGAATTGTTCGGCGTATCGACGACCTCGGCAGAGTCGTCATACCGAAAGAGATACGCAGAACTCTGAGAATCAGAGAGGGTGACCCGCTTGAAATTTTCACGGCGAGCGACGGCGAGGTTATATTCAAAAAGTATTCGCCGATGGGCGAAATATCGGAATTTTCCGGTCAGTATTCGGAGGTTTTGAGCCGTGCATCGGGGCTGCCCGTTTTAATTACCGACCGCGACCATGTTGTTTCGGCTTCGGGGATTCCGAAAAAAGAGGTACTTGAAAAAAGAATTTCAAAAGAGCTTGAAGAGCTTATGGAGGAGCGCGAATCGTTTACGTTTTCACAGGGTGCAAGAAAGCCGTTTTTACCGCTTGAAAATTCCGATGTACAGGCGGCAATCGCCTTTCCGATTATAGGCTCGGGCGACATATTGGGTGCGGTTATTTTCCTTTTGGGTGAAAAAGCCAAAGCGCCCGGTGAAACCGAAATCAAGTTAGCGCAGGTTGCCGCTTCTTTTTTGGGAAAGCAAATGGAAGAATAAATAAATTTGCCGTGCCGACGTTGTGCAATACAACCAAAAAAATATATATTTCTAATAATTTATTGAATGTTTTTTCTCCTTGTGATAGAATTACTTTAATGTAATTTTCTAAGTAACCAAGGAGTTTTTTTATGGCTTCAAGGCGCGAGCGCACCGAAGCGCTTTCAAAAAGTATGAATATTTTTGTGAGCGAAGCGCATATTTTCACTTCGGACGCAATTCTTCTTGCGGATTTTTCACACCCGAGAAGAAAAGATAAATGCTGCGACCTCGGCACGGGAAACGGCATTATTCCGATGCTTTGGAAACGTGACTTTTCCCCCTGCGAAATTGCCGCGGTGGAATTGAGCGAAAGCGCGGTGGAGCTTTTTAAAAAGACGCTCACACTTAACGGTATTGACAAAATTACGCTTTTGCACGCCGATTTAAGAGAGCTTAAAGGCAAGCTTCCTTTTGAATATTTTGACCTTGTAACAATAAATCCGCCGTATAAAAAACTCGGAACGGGCATTGTAAACGAGGGCGAGGATTATAAAAACGCGCGTCACGAATTTACCTGCACGCTTTTTGACGCGGCAAAAGCCGCCGCTTCTCTTCTTAAATTCGGCGGCCGCTACTGTATGTGCCAGCGCCCCGAGCGCTTGCCCGATATGTTTTCTGCAATGCAAAAAGCGGGCATAGAGCCGAAAATAATGCGCGAGGTTATTCAGCGAAGCGGCAAAGAACCGTCGCTTGTTTTGCTTGAAGGCAAAAAGGGCGCGGCGCCGGGTTTGAGAATCCGCCCTCCCCTTTTCATTGAAAAAGACGGCGGAGCATATTCGGAAGAAGCCGAAAAGCTTTTTTCGGCGTACAAATACATTGACTGACGGAGGTTTTTATGGGAAAGAATAAAAAAAGCGACGCTTTGCCCGCGGGCAAATATGTCGGCAAAAAAGAACTGCTTATGTTCTCGCTCGGCGCGGGCGGTCAGGGCATGATTTATGCTATGATGTCAAGCTACATAAGCGACTATTATGTAAACGTCTTACAGCTTCCCCTGCTGTTTGTTCTTTTATTGATGCTTCTTGCGCGCGTGTGGGACGCAATTAACGACCCCCTTATGGGAATAATAGTTGACAGAAAAACTCTTAAACGCGGCAAAATGAAGCCCTACATTCTTTATGCCGCAATACCGATAGCGGTTTTAACCGTGCTTATGTATTTAAGCCCGAACCTTGACAAAACCTCGCTTATGGTTTATTCTGCCATAGTTTACATTTCGTGGGGTATGATTTACACCATGGCTGACGTTCCGTTCTGGAGCATGCCGAACGTGCTGACACCGAACGCCGAAGAGCGCGGCTCTCTTATTTCTCTCGGCAGAACGGTAAACGGCGTAGGCTCTGCCTTCCCCGAAGTTTTATTCCTTGCGGCGGGCTTTATTCTCCCCCATATTCTTGACACCTCGGACCCGCTGAAATTTGACAAGCAAAAATATCTTATTATCGCCGTTTTTTGCGTTGTTATCGGAATTGCGCTTTATGCAAACACATATTTCCACGTTAAAGAGCGCGTAATTATCCCCGATAAAAAGCCGCTTCCCGGCGAGCCTTCAAGACTTACGCGCATATTTAAGTGCAAGCCGCTTATGCTTGTTATTCTTATGGGCATTCTTTCAAGCGGCAGATACATGGTACAGGCGGCAGCCGTTCACGTTGCACGCTATGCGTTTTATATAGGACCCGACCTTGACGGCCTTTCGCTTGAAGATAAAACCGCCGCCATTGCCGCAAGCGTTTCATCTGTAAAAACAATTTTCCAGGTGTGCGCTATCGTCGGAATGTTCGGTGCAATGCTCTTTATGCCCTATCTTATGAAAAAATTCCAATACAAAAAGATAGTTATCTGCACCTGCTTTGCTGGCGCTGTTGCAAGCGTTTTCACAACGCTTATCGGCTGGTTCACGGCAAACCTTTATCTTTGCATACCGTTTATTCTTATTTCGTGCGTACCGCTCGGCGTTCTTAACGTCATCTCTTACGCCATGATTGGCGACTGTCTTGACTATATGGAGTTAAAAACAGGCTTCAGAGACAATGCGCTCGGCTCTGCCTGCCAGGGCTTTGTAAACAAGCTCGGCAATGCGTTTGCAACGTGCGGAATAGTCATTATGTATATGTTCATTAACATTGACCCCGCGCAAATGCTCAGCAACACGGCGGTTGTTGCGGCAACGGAGCTTACAAGAACGCAGAATTTTGCAATGTTCTCGCTTGTTTCCGTAGTGCCCGGCGTTTCGCTTCTTCTTTGCGCTATTCCGATTCTCTTTTATAAGATTGACGAAATTAAACCTCAAATGGAAAAAGAGCTCGCCGAAAAACGTGCAAGAGAGGGCATTTCTATAGAATAAAACAAACAAGCACAGGGCTGTAATCCACACGATAGCTGTCTTACGCTATCGGGCAGATTACAGCCCACTTTATATTCAGTGGTTCAAGTAATATATACTGTAGTTTAAAACACCCGCAAACGCCACCCACGCAAGATACGGCACTAAGAGATACGCCGCCGTTTTTTTGATTTTATAAAACGAAACCGCGGTCAGAAGTATCAGCACCCACATAATTAAAAGCCACAAAAAAGCCGCAAGGTATGCCCTCATAGAAAAGAAAATAAAGCTCCAAATGAAGTTAAAAAACAGTTGAGCGTAATAAAACACAAACGCCCGCGTTCTCTCCTTTGAGGGCTTGCTGTTGACTTCGGCAAGATATGCCGAAACGCCCATCAAAATATAAAGCAGCGTCCACACCGTCGGAAAAAGCCATGACGGCGGCGCGAACGACGGCTGAACCGCCGTTTCGCCGAAGCTTTTAACGCTGTTTTTTGTAAGAAGCCCGGATATTGCGCCCACAAGAAGCGCTGTTCCCACCTGTTTTATAAGCGGCTTAATTTTTACTGTCATATAATCGCCCCCGATATAAAATTATTATAAACCGCTTTAAAAAATTCATTCAAAAATGCACTCATAAAAACTTCAGGCTGTAAAAACAAACGTTTTTACAGCCTGAAACAGCATTATATTAAAATTTATGACTGTGCTTTTTCTTCTATATCGGAAACAAGCGAAACAGAAGCGAATATGTTGTTTATGAAAAGCACATCGGTTATTCCGTTATTCGCAATAAGCGACGAGGTTGCTTCTACATCTTCTCTTATATCTACGACATAAATTTCGTCATAATAGTCAGCCATATAGGTCGCAAAGGCGTTGCCGAACGACTCTTTGAATATAAGAAGCTTTTTTCCTGTAGTGTTGTCGGTCTTAATAACCGTCAGCGGATGGTCGCCGCCTAAAAAAGCAGTCCAATACTGCGGCGCCGATGTGTCAAGAAGCTTACCGTCGGTTTCTACACCGCCGCTTATGACTTTTACAGAGGTCTGCGCTTTGGGGAAACGAACAATAGTTACATCGGGGTTTTGGTCAAGGCAGTCCTGATGCGTTTTGCAAAACGTCTGCATAGAACCGACATACTCGCCCAAACGCTGTGTTTCATAGTCGTATATCGAACGCGGCTCAATATTGTTAAGATTGCAATAAGCCACAGAAGCATAATATGCCCCGAGAGAGTTCCAGTGATGGTCGGTTCTGTAATAGGTATACTCGCCGTTGTGCTTTGTAAGCTCACCCATCGCATCGACTTTTTTAACCTTATCGCTCATCATACCGTATGTTTCGGTTATATATTTTTGCTGTATTCTGTACTGATTTGCAATATTCTGACGAACACTTTCGCTTACACTGTCCGAAACGTTTGACGGAATATAAAACGCAGAGCTTTTCGGAATAAGCGCGCAGCTTACGTTAAGCGAGGGGTATTTCTCGGCAAACGCAGACACAACCGACGCATATTTCTCGGACGGGTTGCTGCCTACAAGCTCCAGAGCATAATCGCCGCAAACAAGAACAGCTCCCGAAAAATAAGCCGCAACGCTGTTGTTGTAGTGCCCGCCCTTAACGGTATCCGAAATATCGCCCTTAGGCGTGGGCGGCAACGTGGTTTCGGGCGCGGTGCTTTCGGTGGTTTTGACTTCTTCCGGCTTTGTTGTGCCGCCGTCATCTTTGCCTGGCTTTTTAAGTGCCGAAACAATTCCGAAAATAATTGCAAAAACAAGCACAATTCCGACTGCTATTATTGCGATTTCTTTTATCTTTTTTGAGCGTTTTTGTTTATTTGTTTGCATCTTCTTCAACAATTTTCCTTCCCATAAGAACGCCCATTACAGACGCCATCATAAGGCCTCGTGTCCACCCGGAGGAGTCGCCGAGGCAGTGAAGTCCTTTTACGCTTGTGTTGAGGTCGGTATCCATTTTGATTTTGTTGCTGTAGAATTTAAGCTCGGGCGAATAAAGAAGCGTTTCGGTAGAAGCAAAGCCCGGAACAACATGGTCAACAGCCTGAATGAAGTTGATTATATTTGTCATTGCCCTGTAAGGCATTGCCGCGGTTATATCGCCTGCAACCGCATCGGGAAGCGACGGGCGCAGGTTTGACTGTGCAAGCTCTTTTTGCCATGTGCGCTTGCCGTCGAGAATATCGCCGTAACGCTGAACGAGAATGTGCCCCGCACCGAGCATATTGGTAAGCTCGCCGACCTTTTGAGCGTACTCAATAGGCTGATTAAAGGGATAGTTAAAGTTGTGCGAGCAAAGTATTGCAACGTTAGTATTGTCGGATTTCTTTTCTTTATAAGAGTGACCGTTAACAACGGCAAGGTTATTGTCGTAGTTTTCCTGGCTTACAAAGCCGCCGGGATTCTGGCAGAAGGTTCTTACCTTGTTTTTAAACGGCTTCGGGTAGCCTATGAGCTTTGACTCATAAAGCGCTTCGTTGACCTTTTCCATAACCTCGTTGCGGACTTCAACGCGAACACCTATATCGACAGTGCCCGCCTGGTGCTCAATGCCGTGCTCTGAGCAGAGCTTTTCAAGCCAATCGGCGCCGCGCCTGCCCGTGGCGATTACTATTTTGTCGCCGAAAATTTCTTTTGAATCTTTGCCGTTTGTTATGTAAATACTCTTGCACTCGTTATTTTCGATTGAAATATCTGTGCACTCATAGCCGAAAATCATTTCTACGCCGTGGTCGCGAAGATAGTTTTCTATTTCAAGGTAAAGAGTCTGCGCTTTTTCTGTGCCGAGGTGGCGAATGGGGCAATCAACAAGCCTTAAACCCGCCTGAATGGCGCGCTTTCTTATTTCTTTAACGGCGTCGCCTGTGTTGATACCCTCAACGTGTGTATCCGCGCCGAATTCAAGATAAATTTTGTCTGTATAGTCGATAAGCTCCTGCGCAAAGGCTTCGCCTATCAAAGTGGGCAAATCGCCGCCGACATCGGCGCTCAAAGAAAGCTTGCCGTCAGAGAAAGCGCCCGCGCCCGAAAAGCCCGTTGTAATGTGGCAATAGGGCTTGCAGTTTACGCAGTGCATCGTTTTTGCCTTGGGGCAGCTGCGCTTTTCAACAGGTTGACCTTTTTCGACAATAATGATTTTTTTGTCACAGCCGTTTTTCAAAAGCTCAAGGGCGGTAAAAATGCCTGCGGGACCCGCACCGACTATAACAACATCATATTTCATAGTGAAACATCCTTTAAACATATTTTTTATAACAGCCAAACGCACCGAAGGGTTTCCTCTCGGCGCGTTTTGATTATACGACCGTTTTAAGCTTTAGTCAAGCGAAAAACTGCTTTGTAACAAATTGTTTTAATTAACGAAGCGTTTAATTTATTCAAGTATAAAAAGCTTCGTTTTATCGTCGTAATTTGAAGAGAAAATTTCGACGTCTTTAAAGATTCCGGGGATTGTAATGTCGCTTTTGCCCGTATCTTTTCTGAATTGTGCGAGCGCATATGAATCGAATTTACAGCGAAGCATTTTCAAGTCCTTATATTCGGTCACGCTAAAAAGCGTGCTTTTGTCGCCGTATTTAAAGCCGATAAAATTATTTTTAAAACCGTAATTTAAGGTGTTGAAGCTGTTTCCGTCCGCAAAATAAATATCAAGCCAGAAAAAGCCGTCGTTCATTACCGTTTCAACACGTTTTATTCCGCTTTCGGCGTCATGAAACAAAGCTTTGTTTTCAACGGACGCGGCTGTCGGCGTACCCTCAAAAGTACCGCACAAAGCAAACGCTTTGTCGGGGCTTGACGCGGTATTTATATAAAGCGCAAACGGCTTTGCGCCGGAAAAGCTTTCAAAGGTAAGATTAATGCCGTCGGTAACAGAAAGAAGGTTTTTAATGTCGCTTATATCTTCAATTGAAAAGTCCGCCGATATTTTATCCGTCTCGACTGTGCACGGAAGCTTTACGACCGTTTTTTCATCAATAAAAACTGCAATAAAAGCCGAATTGATTTCGGGCACGCCGCCGTTAAAAGACAGCGAAAGCCTGAAAAATGAAGAGGTTGCCGCATAAGAAGCCGTGCTCACGCTTTTGTCATAAAGCTTTACATCTTTTGATTCTGCCTGTTTTGAATTAAAAAGCTTAGCTTCTGTTACTGCTGTTTCGGCACTTTTAAAAGGCTCTGTTGTTTCGGCGTTTTTTTCGGCAATCCCCTTTTTTATGCCCGAAGTAACGCTCAAAACCACAATAAGCGCCGCAACCGCCGCAACAATTACGCCGACCATCATAAACGGACTTTTCTGCATTTTATCGGCAAATGATTTTTTTGTTTTTTTGCTCATTCATTATTCTCCGTTGCTTTGTATTTCAGAGATGCTTCAAAGTCACGCCTTGTGCTTGTCGCTTGTGCTCTTCTCTTCTTTTTCGGAACGCTCAAGCTCTTTTTGTGCTTTGCGTTCTTCGCGCAATTCTCTCTTTGTCGGCGCAGGCGTCGGCGGCATATCGGTGAGCTTCATAAAATCGACCTTGCCCATTTGCGTTCTCGGGAGCTTTTCCATTACCGTAACAAAGGTCGGGCGCGAAAATCTTTCAAGCGTTTTGTTGCAGAACTCTTTAATTTCAAGCGCGGTTTCATCTTCGTTAGCCGACGGCTCTTTTAACGTGACAAAAAGCTTGACAATCGGCTTGCCGTCAAGATAGCCCTGAACGGCGCAGGCTTCGTCAACATAGTCAAGCGTAAGAACCTTTGATTCAATATCGCTCGGATAGACGTTGTAGCCCGAAATTATTATAAGGCGTTTTTTTCTGCCTGTAAAATAAAGGTAGCCGTCTTCATCAAGATAGCCGAGGTCGCCCGAAAGCACATATCGCCTGCCCTTGCGGTCGGTATAAACACCGCTGTCGGCGCTGTTTAAATAGCCGTTCATAACGGTATCGCCCGAAATGACAATTTCGCCGATAGTATTGGGCGGAAGCTTTTTCTTTTTTTCGTCCCAAATCTGAATATCAATTTCGGCAAGCGGTCTGCCGATTGAGTTTTCGCGGTATGCCGCGGCACAGTTTGCGGTGCACACAGAAGTGACCTCGGTAAGACCGTAACCCCTTAAAAGCTTGCCCTTACTGCCCCATTTTTGAAGCTTTGAGTTAAAGGTGTTAAGGAAGTTTTCGCTGACCGTATCGCCGCCCGCCCAAAGAAGCCTGAGCTTTTTTAAATGCGGACCGTCAAACGACGGCTCGTCAAGCATCTTTTTAAACATATTGGGAACGCCGAGAATATATGTAACGTTGTATTTTTTTATGTATTTAACGGCTTTTTCGGCAGAAAATTTCGGCATACCTATGCAAGTAAAGCCCGCGCACATTGAAAAATGAAGCGCAACGCCGAGCCCGAACGCGTGAAACAGCGGCAAAACTATAAGCGAAAATTCATCGCCCGGTTCGTGCGGAGAATCAAAAAAGCTTAATTTGAATGCAAGCGCGTTTAAATTGGTTGATGAAATTCTTATGGTTTTGCTTTTGCCGGTGGTGCCGCCGCCGTGAAGATAAACAGCGTCGTCGCCGCCGTTGTTTTCGACAGCCTTTGTAATAAAGCTTAAATGCGTAACTGTATTATATGAAATCCGCCTTGAAACGTTTATATCGTCTTTTACCTTGGTTTTTTCATAAATTTTGAAAGCAGGCTTAAACACCTTTTGAACATAGTCGGAATTTGAGCAGATTATTGTAAGCAAATTTCTTTTTTCAAGCACATCTTTATAAGGCGCCGCCAAAATATCGAGAATGAAAATTGCCTTTGAATTGGTTTCGCCGAGCATTTCGTCGAGCACATTTGCAGGCGTAAGCGGGTGAACAATGTTGCCTATTGCGCCGATTTTGTTCACGGCATAAAACGCCGCGAAGCTTTGCACAACCGTAGGCAAAAATATTGTTACAACGTCGCCGCGTTTTATATTGCTTTTGTCAAGATAGCCCGCGATTGCGTCAACATCGCGAAGGAATTTTTTTCGGCTTATCATATTGCCGAAGCTTTCGGCAACGTTATAAGAGCCGAAATCTTCGGTGCACTGTTTAAAATAAAGATAACAACTTTGATTTGAAGGTCTAATCATAAATCCAACACACTCTCAAAACCAATGTAGACAAATAGCGGGCACAAACACCCGATTGTAGTTATTTTATCCGAAATTTCTTACGTTGTCAAGAATTTAAGCATAAGAGGGGCGAACTCAGTACGCCCCTCTTATGCCTTTAAAGAAGCGAGGGCTTTTTAAAGCACTTCTCAATTACGTCATAATCGCAATAAGGAATATACTCGTTGCCGACAGCCATATAATTGTCGCGCCCCTTGCCCGCAATTAAAACGGTATCGTTTTTGCGTGCGGTGAGAACAGCATATCTTATTGCGTCCGCCCTGTCGCCTATTACGGTATAATTGCTTTTGCCGTCGGCGTTTTTAAGCATATCGCGGATTATTGAATAAACGTTTTCGTTTCTCGGGTCGTCCTCGGTAAAAATCACAAAATCCGATTTTTCAAGCACGATTTTGCCTATACGCGGCCTTTTTTCTTTCTCTCTGCCGCCGGCACTGCCCGTAACAGTAACTATTCGCCCGTTTTTTGAAAGGTTGAGGTCATCAAGCACCCTGCTTAACGCGTCCTCTGTGTGGGCATAATCAAGCACAATATTGAAATTCTGACCGAAGTGTAAAAACTCACAGCGTCCCTCAACGGGATTTAACTCTTCGGCTTTTTTTATGAGCGTTTCAAGCGGAACGCCGAGTTTTATACACACAAGAAATGCCGCGGCGATATTGAGGGCATTAAAGCTTCCGTGAAGCTTTGTATTCACAGAATACTCCTTGCCGCCGTAAACAAACGAAAACGAAAGTCCGTTTTTAACATCACACCTTGAAATGTAAAGGTCGTCGCTCTTTTTATAGCCGTATGTAAGCACCGTGCCGTTTGCTTTTTCCATAACCTTGTCAAGATAAAGACTGCCGCTGTAAAGAATTGAAAAACCGTCGGGCTTTACAAGCGAAAATGCGTTTGCCTTGCACTCGGCATAATTTTCGACAGTTTTGTGTATATTAAGATGGTCCTCGGTTATATTTGTGAGCACGCATATATCGTAGCGAATGCCGTCGAGCCTGTGCCAATACATAGCCTCGCTTGAAATTTCGCTGACGCAGGTATCACAGCCGCCGTCAAGAAACTCGCGGAAATACTTATAAGAGCGGTCAACATCGGGGCTTGTGTTTCTTACGCGCTCGGTTTTGCCGTTATATTTTTTGCCGTTTGTGCCGAGATAAGCGCACCTTTTGCCCAAAAAGTCATAGACCATTTCGGCTACCGAGGTTTTGCCGTTTGTACCCGTAACGCCAATCATTTTAAGCTCGTTTTGAGGGTATGAATACAATTCGCCCGCAAGGTGGAAAATTTCTTTATTTGTATCGGGAACCTTCACCACGGGAACGCCCGGGTCTTTAACATCACGGCTCACAACGACAGCCGCCGCGCCGTTTTTCACAGCGTCTTCAATAAACAGGTGCCTGTCTGCGGTGACG
>ERZ808246.229-NODE-229-length-49749-cov-7.599851_pt1 | contig 49749 bp, 44 predicted proteins | sample MGYA00521083_ERZ808246 | MGnify/ENA primary metagenome ERZ808246 (study PRJEB31516, sample SAMN03275577) | gut metagenome | biome: mammalia-associated habitat; material: feces | host: Papio cynocephalus | place: Kenya | collected 2012-07-07 ... | reverse complement strand
GCTCCTCCGCCATGGCGCGGCCGATCAGCTTGCCGAACTCCGAGTTCGTCCATGTACGATCCTGCTGCCCGAAGCGGCGGCGTTCCAGCGTGACCCCCAGTTCTTCGTTGCCCGGCAGCGCGTAGCGGGGATGAGACATCTTGTCGTGGAAAAATCGGATGGCGGATAGATCGGTCTTAATGGTGCTGGCGGACTTGCCCTGCTCCTGCAAATAGAGGACGTAGCTCACCAGATGCTTGCCACTGATGTTCTCCAGCTTTTGCAGATGGTAGTGAACAGCGAGATAGGCACAGAACCGCTTGACCGCCTCGTAGTAGCGGTCTTTCGTGCGGAAGCTGCCCTGACGGTTGTGGCGGGCCAGCTTGTTCAGCTGGGTAACGAGGGTGTGGTAAATACCGTTTGTGGTCATATAAAGAAATCTCCTTGAAATCAAAGTTGTGTTCAGATGGGCGCACTTCACCCGCTGACAGGGAGAGTCGTTTCCGGTGCTTCTCCGCAGAAAGGATAGACTGCCGCAGACGGAAAGCCTTGGTGCTGCGTGCTTTTCACGGCTCGCCTGTATGTCTGTCTCTCTTTACTTGTGCCAGGTCAGTACGCTGCGGTGTGGAGGTTTTGTCCTCTGCTCGTGTGAGCAACCGCGGACACCAGGCCGCTGAACTCGGCTGCGGAAGGCTCCGCCGGTGTCCTGTGATCCGCCCGGCGACGGATCGGGGGATGCGCGATACCCCGTATGACCGGCGCCGCACTCTGACTGCGGCATACAGGGCGGGAGCTTGCCTCTCCCTTGATGGCTGTCGTGCCGTGCCATCTCAACGGCTTTTACAAAGCTTCTTTTTCCTGATCTGCGCCGAAGCGATTTCGGCGCTCTTTCTTTTCCTGCGGTATCGCGGCGATGGCAAGTGCCGCGACAAAAACGGTAAGCAAAAACGCAGGAAGAATCTTCCTGCCATTTCGGCTTCATACGATCCTTCCTGCGTTTGCAGTATTGTTCAATTCTGATGACCGCCCGTTTTTTCCGGGAGGGTTCATTTTGACATACTTCGGGTTCTTAATCAGAGCGAAAAGCTGTTGATAATGCTTTCCACCCGTGCCTGCTCTGCTCCGACCTAAATGCTTGATGCCTTAAGTACAGACACATCATAGCACGGCGGCAAAGCGGCGTACAGGTGGAAAATGCCGCGAGAGAAATCTTCTCGCAGCATAGTCATTGAAATACGAGGGTGCAATGCCCTAATCTCAAACGGGAGCATGATGCTCCTCAAGTACAAACTTAACAACGTGTGCGATGCAGATCACAGACCTGCAAATGGTGCACAAATAACTGAATAATTTTTGTATACCACAATATACTGTATTTGTCAATACGTAAATATCAAAATGCTGTATTCAGAGAGAGCGCGGCCAAAAACGTAATACGCATTATCTCCGTATTAAATGCGTATTACGGAAACAATGCGTATTGCGTGCGTATTAAAGGTGTATTGGTTTTTAATAGAGGCTGCCCCTATCTTCCGCTGCACCGTGGGCACGCTCCACGAAACGGTGACGGGCAACGGCCTGACCAAGACCTCGCTGATCGTGGTGGGCAACTGTCTGGGTGATACCTATCTGCGCTCACTGCTGTATCACCCCAACTTTACAACGGAGTTCCGCAAGGGGGCGCAATGAGAGCAGCCCTGTTCACTTTCAGCCGCGGTGGCTGCGCCACGGCGCGGCGAATACTGGCGGCGCTGCCGGAGGATGCATGGATGTGCTATACCATGCCGCGTTTTGAAGAGCCGGGCTTTCTGCCGCTGGACAAGGCGGTATACGGCGCGTGCTTTTCCGCCATGGACGCATTGATCTTCGTGGGGGCCTGCGGCATCGCCGTGCGGGAGATCGCCCCCTATGTGCAGAGCAAAAAGACCGACCCGGCGGTGCTGTGCATCGACGAGGCGGGGCAGTTTGTGATCCCCCTGCTCTCCGGCCACATCGGCGGCGCCAACGCGCTGGCGGTGGAGCTGGCGGAAAAGCTGGGGGCCACGGCGGTGGTCACCACCGCCACCGATGTCCGCGGCAAATTTTCTGTGGACGCATGGGCTGCCCGACACGGCTGTGTCATCTCTGACATGGGGCTTGCCAAGGCGGTTTCGGTGGCGATCTTAGAGGAGGATATCCCCCTTTGCAGCCAGTTTTCTCTGCCCGCCCCCCTGCCGGAGGGTACGTTTGCCGGTGAGACCGGCCCGCTGGGCATTTTCATCGGCTGGCGCACGAAATCGCCCTTTGCCCGCACCCTGCGGCTCATCCCACGGGTACTGCGGGTAGGTGTAGGCTGCCGGCGGGGCATCTCCGCCGAGGCGGTGGTGCGTGCGGTGCAGATAGTGTTCGCGGAAAATGGGCTGGACACGGCGGCCATCTGCGGCGTCTGTTCCATCGACCTGAAGCAGGACGAGGCAGGCCTGCTGGCCGCCTGTGAGAAAAACAACTGGCCGGTGCATTTTTACACGGCGCAGCAGCTGCGGGATGTGGCGGGTGACTTCACTCCCTCCGACTTCGTCTGCTCCGTTACCGGCGTGGACAATGTCTGTGATCGGGCGGCGCTGCTGGATGCCGAAAAACTGATCGTACAAAAAACAGCGCGGGACGGCGTGACCGTCGCCGTTGCGGCGGAGCATTGGGAGGTGCGCTTTGGGTAAGGTAATTGTAGTAGGTATCGGGCCGGGCAGCTATGAGGATATGACCATTCGGGCGGATACCGCCCTGCGGGCGTGTGACGCCATCGTAGGCTACCCGGTGTATGTGGATCTGGTGCGGGATCGCTACCCCGGCAAGGAGCTTCACTCCACCCCCATGACACGGGAGGCCGAGCGCTGCCAGCTGGCGCTGGAGCTGGCGCGCAGCGGTAAGACCGTCGCCATGGTCTGCTCCGGTGACAGCGGCATCTACGGCATGGCGGCGCTGGTCTATGAGCTGCGGGGCGAGGCGCAGGAGCCTGAAATTCAGGTGGTGCCTGGTCTGACGGCGGCTTGCAGCGCCGCAGCGGTGCTGGGTGCGCCGCTGACCCACGACTTTGCGGTCATCAGCCTCAGCGATCGGCTGACGCCGTGGGAAACCATCGAAAAGCGGCTGGACTGCGCGGCGGCGGCGGATCTGACCATCGCCCTGTATAACCCGGCCAGCCACGGCAGACCCGACCACCTGAAGCGGGCCTGCGATATCCTGCTGCGCCGTCTGCCGGGAGAGCGGCTGTGCGGCATCGTGCGCAATATTGGCCGTGAGAGGCAGAGCAGCCGCATCCTGGCGCTGGCAGAGCTGCGGGAGGCGGAGGTGGATATGTTCTGCACCGTGCTGATCGGCAGCGCCGCCGTCAAAACGGTGGCCGGTCAACTGGTCACACCCAGAGGATACCGCAATGTGTAATATCTGCGTGTTTGCCGGCACCACGGAAGGCCGGGAGCTGGTGGAATTCCTGGCCGGACAGCCGGTGCAGGCTACGGTGTGCGTGGCCACAGAGTACGGCGAAACACTGCTGCCGGAGGCGGAAAACGTCACGGTTCTGGCGGGGCGTATCCCGGTGGAGGACATCATCCGGATGCTGCAAGAGACCCGGTTCGATCTGGTGATCGACGCCACCCACCCCTACGCCACCTCCATTACCGAGAGCATCTGTACGGCCTGCCGGGAGACGAAGACGGAATATCTGCGCCTGCTGCGGCAGTCCTCTCAGCAGAGGGAGGATGTGGTCTGCGTGGAGAATGCGGCGGCGGCCGCCGCATTTCTGGAGAGTACGCGAGGCAATATCCTGCTGACCACCGGCAGTAAGGAACTGGCGGCGTATAGCGGCATCCCCGATTTTACCCAGCGGGTATACGCCCGGGTGCTGCCCATGGATGCCTCGCTGGAGGCCTGCCGCGCAGCAGGGCTGAAGGCCGCCCATATCATCGCCATGCAGGGGCCTTTCTCCGAGGAGATGGATCTGGCTACACTGCGGTTTGCCGACGCCGCATGGATGGTGACCAAGGACGGCGGCGAGGCCGGCGGCTTTCCCGCTAAGGCATCCGCCGCCCGGAAGGCGGGCGCAGGTCTGGTGGTCATTGGCCGCCCGCCCCAGCGGGAGGGTCTTCCCTTTGCGGCGGTGCTGGATGTTCTGTGTAAGCGGTTCGGCTGCACCGTCCGGCCGCAGGTGCGGATCGTCGGCATCGGCCCCGGCAGCCGGGAGGCTATGACCCGTGAGGTCAGTGAAACCATTGAGGCGGCGGACTGTCTCATCGGCGCAAAACGGATGCTGGAGGCTGTGGCGCGGCCGGGACAGCACACCTGCGACGCCATTGCGCCGCAGGATATTGCGGACTTTATCCGCACCCACTGGGAGTACCGCCGCTTTGCGGTGGTCATGTCCGGCGATACCGGCTTCTTCAGCGGCACGAAAAAGCTGCTGCCCCTGCTGGAGGGCTGCGACACGGCGGTGCTGCCGGGTTTGAGCTCGTTGTCCTATCTGTGCGCCCGGCTCCGAACCTCCTATGAGGATGTCCGGGTGGTGAGTCTCCACGGGCGGCAACACAACATTCTGCCGGAGGTGCGGGCAACCAGCCGCCTCTTTGCGCTGGTAGGCGGCGAGCGCGGCATCAACGACCTGTGCCGTACGCTGACAGAGGGTGATCTGGGCCACGTCTCTGTGTATGTGGGCCAGCGGCTGGGCTACCCGGATGAGCGCATCGTGCGCGGCACGGCGGCGGAGCTGACGGATGGTGTCTATGCCCCTCTGAGCGTGGCGCTTATCGAAAACCCTCATCCCGACGCGGTGGTCACACCGGGTCTGCCGGATGATGCCTTCCTCCGCAGCGCGGAGGGAATGCCCGTGGTTCCCATGACCAAAAGCGAGGTGCGGGCGGTGTGCCTTTCCAAGCTGCGGCTGACGGAGCGGAGCGTCTGCTGGGACATCGGCGCCGGTACCGGCTCAGTGTCGGTGGAAATGGCCTTACAGGCAAAGCAAGGGCTTGTCTGCGCCGTAGATCGGCGAGAGGATGCCGCAGCGCTGCTGGGGCAAAACCGTAATCGGTTTGCATTGGAAAACTTACAGGTGGTCTGCGGCAGCGCGCCGGAGGCCTGCGTCGGCCTGCCAGCCCCCACTCACGCATTCATCGGCGGCAGTGCCGGCAATATGCGGGAGATCGTGGCGCTGCTGCTGGCAAAAAATCCCCATGTCCGCATCGTGGCTACGGCCGTTTCGCTGGAGTCCGTGGCTGAGCTGACGGACTGCCTGACGGCGTTCCCCTTTGCGGAGACGGAGGTGGTGTCCCTGCAAGCGGCGCGGGACAGAAAAGCCGGGAGCTACCACCTGATGATCGGACAGAATCCCATTTATATTTTTACGATGCAGGGCGGAGGAGGAACAGCATGATGTGGTCGCTTGCGGCACTTGTTATCGGCTTTTGCATAGACCTTCTGGTGGGCGACCCCCACGGCTTTCCCCATCCGGTAGTTCTGATTGGAAAATGTATCAGTGTGTTGGATCGGGGGCTGCGGTGCATATGCCCCAAAACGCCCTCCGGCGAGTGGGCGGCGGGCGCCATCCTGTGGGGCGCGGTGGTCATCGTATCCACCGCCGTCCCGGCTCTGCTGCTGTGGCTGAGCGGTCTGGTCAGCCCGTGGCTGCGTCTGGCGCTGGAAAGCGTGATGTGCTGGCAGATCTTGGCCGTCAAGTCCCTGCGGGACGAGAGCATGAAGGTCTATGACGCGCTGGAGATCGGGGATTTGGCCGCCTCCCGCCATGCTGTTTCCATGATCGTGGGGCGGGATACCGACCGGCTGGACGATGCCGCCGTGACCCGTGCCGCCGTGGAAACGGTGGCGGAGAACACCTCCGACGGCGTGGTGGCGCCGCTGCTGTTCCTGGCCATCGGCGGCGCGCCGCTGGGATTTTTCTACAAGGCAGTGAACACCATGGACTCCATGCTGGGGTATGTGGAGCCGCCCTATAAGAACATCGGTCTTGTACCTGCCAAGGCGGACGATGTGGTGAATTACATCCCAGCGCGGCTGTCGGCGCTTCTGATGCTGGCGGCGGGCGGCCTGATGGGTCTGGATACGGCGGCAGGCTGGCGGATCTTCCGCCGTGACCGCCGAAAGCACGCCAGCCCCAACTCAGCCCAGACGGAATCCGTCTGCGCGGGACTGCTGGGCGTGCGTCTGGCAGGAGATGCGTGGTACCACGGCGTGCTGCACAAAAAGGAGTATATCGGCGACGCATCGCGGGAGATCACCCACGAGGACATCCCCCGTGTGTGCCGCCTGATGACGGTCACAGCGCTTCTCACCCTGCTTTTGAGCTGCGGGGTCAAGCTGCCCTTTGCACTGTGAAGGAGACATAGATGCTGTATCAAGCAAAAAATCAACACGGCGGCGACGTGTACGGCGGCGGTATCACGCTGGATTTTTCCGCCAACACCAACCCGCTGGGTACGCCTCCCGGCGTACTGGAGGCGGTGTGCCGGGCTCTGCCCCGGCTGCACCGCTACCCCGACCCCTACTGCCGCCGGCTGGTGCAGGCTATCGCGAGCCATGAGCAGGTGCCGGCGTCCTATATTCTCTGCGGAAACGGCGCGGCAGACCTGATCTACACATACTGCGCCGCCCTGCGGCCCCGGACGGCGGTAGAGCTGGCCCCCACCTTTGTGGAATATGGGGCGGGACTGGCGCAGGTGGGTTGCCGCGTAGATCGGTATTTCCTGCATCAGGCGCAGAATTTCGATTTGGACGAGAGGTTTCTGTCCTTCTTAGAGGAGAAAAAAACGGAGGTGGTATTCCTCTGCACCCCCAACAACCCTACCGGACGGCTGCTGCCGCTGCCGCTGCTGGAGCAGATCCTGCAGGGCTGTGCGGCGTGGGGTGCGCGGGTGTTTCTGGATGAGTGCTTCCTCGATCTTACGGAGGACGGTGTCAGCGCCAGATCCCTTTTGACGGCGCACCCGGAGCTGCTGATCCTGAAGGCCTTTACCAAGAGCTACGGCATGGCGGGCATCCGGCTGGGATACTGCCTGTGCGCCGACAATGCGTTACTGCGCCGCATGGCGGCCGCGTCCCCGCCGTGGAACGTATCCACTCTGGCCCAGAGTGCCGGTGTGGCGGCGCTGGCGGAGCGGGACTTCCTGCAAAGGACGCTGTCCCTCGTCCGCACGGAGCGGCGGTGGCTCACGGATAACCTGACGGCGCTGGGCTTCTGGGTATGCCCGTCCCATGCCAATTACCTGCTGTTCCGTGGGCCGCTGGGGCTGCGGGAGGGCCTGCTGCAGCAGGGTATCGCCATCCGTGGCTGTGGGAATTACAACGGGCTGGGCGACGGGTGGTATCGCATTGCGGTGAGGCCTCACGGGGAAAATGAAGCATTGATAACGGCCATCCGGCAATTCTGCAAGGAGAAATCACTATGGCAATGAATATTATGATTCAGGGGACCATGTCCAATGCGGGAAAGAGCCTGCTGGCGGCGGGACTCTGCCGCGTTTTGAAGCAGGACGGCTACCGCGTGGCACCGTTCAAGAGCCAGAACATGGCGCTGAACTCCTTCATCACTAAGGACGGCGGCGAGATGGGCCGGGCGCAGGTAGTGCAGGCAGAGTCCGCCGGGATCGAGCCGGACACCCGCATGAATCCCATCCTGCTCAAGCCCACCACCGACGTGGGCAGTCAGGTCATCGTCAACGGACAGGTGCGGGGCAATATGCAGGCCATGGAGTACTTCCGCCGCAAGCGGGACTACATCCCCGCCGTGCTGGAGGCCTACAACAGTCTGAACTCAGAGTATGACGTGATCGTCATTGAGGGGGCAGGCAGCCCCGCGGAGATCAACCTCAAGCAGGATGATATCGTCAATATGGGCCTTGCCAAGCTGGTGGACGCGCCGGTGCTGCTGGTGGGCGACATCGACCGAGGCGGCGTGTTCGCCCAGCTCTACGGCACGGTGGCGCTGCTGGAGGAGGACGAGCGCCGCCGCATCAAGGGCGTGGTGGTCAACAAATTCCGGGGCGACCGGGCCATTTTGGAGCCGGGACTGAAGACGCTGGAGCAACTGTGCGGCATCCCGGTGGCGGGGGTCATCCCCTACGCCCATATAGACATCGACGATGAAGATAGCCTGACCGAGCGGTTTGACCGCTCCAAAGAGCGAAAACTTTTGGATATCGCGGTAATCCGTGTGCCGCGCATCTCCAATTTCACGGATTTCAGCCCCTTCGAACATTACGAAAACGTGTCGCTGCGCTATGTGGATCAGGTGAGCGATCTGCACCAGCCGGACATGATCCTGCTGCCGGGTACCAAGAGCACCATTGCCGATCTGCGGTGGCTGCGGCAGTCCGGTCTGGAGGCGGCCATTTTGAAGGCGGCTGACGCCGGCACGCTGGTTTTCGGCATCTGCGGCGGCTATCAGATGCTGGGACGCACCGTGTCCGACCCGGAGCAGGTGGAGGCCGCCGGAGTCACGGAGATCAGCGGCATGGGGCTGCTGGACATGGACACCGAATTCCGGGGTGAAAAGGTGCAGACCCAGACGCAAGGCGTCTTTCACGGTGTGGAGGGAATGCTCTCCGGCCTGAACGGACTCGCCTACGAGGGGTACGAGATCCACATGGGCCGCAGTCAGCAGCAGATGCCCGCCCTCACCGGCAGCAGAAACATATACGGCAGCTATGTCCACGGCATTTTTGACGCGCCGGGCATCACGGATACGATCCTGAAAGCACTGTGCGCCAGAAAGGGCGTGTCTTTTGACGCGCTGGCAACCTTTGACGCCTGCGGCTACAAGGAACGGCAGTACGACCTGCTGGCGGACGTGGTACGCGGCGGACTGGATATGTCCTTTGTCTACCGGGTGCTGCGCCGGGAAGTATAACGAAACAAGTTCCGATGGAAAAAGGGGGAGAGACTTGAGCAGGATATTATGCGTGATTGACGGCATGACGGATCCCCACTTTCAGGTGGAGCGATATGGCCATCTGGCGTCCATGGGTTCGGTGCGGTATGTGGATACCTGCGGCGGCTTCCCACCGGAAACACTGCACTGTGTACTGCGCCTGTTGGGGGTAACGGATCTGCCGGTACATCTCCGAGGCTATGTAGAGGCTCTGGGGGCCGGAATCCCCGTCCGGCCCGATGACCTGCTACTGCGGGGCAGCTGCTACACGCTGGATGGAGAGGGCTGCTGTACCATGCCTTGCTGTGCCCCGGCAAAGGTAGAGGATCCTGCATTTACCTAAGCTAAAGGCACAGGTACATTCCGCACGGCCATAAAATTTAGCCTTATTTTTAGCCTTATAACTTCAAAATTTGATAATACAGTCCGGCAGCATCTAACAGCATGATTTCCTGCAAGCCCTGTATTTCCAACACTTCCCGGCATCGGTCAACACAACGCAAGACCGCCCCACGGCGATTCAAATATTTAATTCACCGCCGATATTGCGCCGTCTGCAACCATTACTCCCCATGCATCTGCTGCGGCGGCGGAGGGCTTCGCCTGCACTGCCTCAGGCAGTACCGTGAGAACCATATATACCTTCTACCCGTCGGCAGTCGTTTGCTCCGCGAGGGTTATTGGCTCGCATAAAACACCGGACAACTTACCGGGCGCAACTGGCGCTTTGTAGTAATAGGTGTTGTTTTCGCCTTCCAGCCAATTTGCGGCATCAAAGTCTATCGCGGGAAGTTCTGAAGGAAGTCCTACTGTGTTTCCGTCTGCATCCGTCCAATAGGAGAAAAGGCGCACCCGTATAAAAGCGGAGATGTTTCCGGTGTTTTCCACCTTGATACCCGATTCTGTCGAGCCATGCCGCGCTCCGACGCCGATATATTCCGTTCCGTCCACCGTTTCGTAAAGCTGACAGGAGACCGAGCCGGGGACAAATCAGTTATCGACCAACGTCTTTTTGAGCATAAAGGCGAGCGTTGTGCCGACGGCGGCAACGGCAATTAGTGCCGCAAGAAAGATAAAGGGTTTTTTACGCTTCATCGCCGTCACCACTTTCTGTTTTCGGAAGGTGCGCCGTTGCCGCTGAGCCACTTATCTTTGACTGCCACGTCATCAAAGGTCACGGTTGTACCGTCTTCGGTAACGGTAACGGTTTTTTCGTATGCGTTATACACAGTACAGAAGCTTGACTCAGGTGACGAACTGGGTGAAGCTTAAGTTTGCTGCCATGAATCTGAAAAAGCTGGCGCTTCGGAAATGGAAGGACCATTTTCTTTTCTCTGGTTTTCACGGTTTCTGCGTTATATGCGCCCAAAACCCGGTTGCCGCTTAATGCGCAGCCGGGTTTCTCGACAGGCTGAGAAGCCCCGGCCATTGCGGTCGGGGCTTTTGTCATGCCTTGTATTGGAAGCGGTGCGTGACGCCGGAAGATAGGGATCTCGGTGGACAGACTAAGGCAGAACCTCCGCCGAGATGTCATCCCGGCGGAGGTTCTGCCTGTATTGAGGAGGAAGGTAGGGAAGTGCAAAGTTACGCTTGCAGCAGGGCATCCAGCGCGGCCTCGTCATGCTCACCCAGCTTGGGGCGCTCTTGCCGCACTTGTAGCGCTGTCCGTCGATACAAATCTACGCATAAATATATACACGTGTTCTAAAAATGTCAACTACTTTCTTTTCCTAACAGCGTTTTTGCTCTTTCCTTTTGAAAAAACGGGTCGGAGCGAAAAAGGAAACGAAGCAGCAAAGAGGATAATGGGCTGAATAGTTGTAAAAATGCACAATTTTTGTGAAGTACAATTGTAAATACGTAGAATTTTAATGCACGTGCCAAAGTACTGACAAAAACTGTTGACATGGCATGGTCACGTGTTTATAATTGAGGTCGAAGTCAGGCGTGGCGATTGATGCAGACGGAGTATGCAGTATGCGATCTCAGAACGTCCTCAGAAATCACATAAACCTGACAAGGCTGATGTGTAGAAATTATCTATGAAGGAGAGACAACATGAAGAGAAGATTCGCATTTCTGATAGCAGTTACCATGCTCCTGTCCTTGCTTGTGGGCTGCGGCAGCAAGGCGCAAGGTGATTCGGGGAATTCCTCTGAAACTATTACGTTGAAGCTGACGCACAATGCCGCGGATGGGCAGGCGATCAGCGACGCTTGCATTGACTTGAAGAACGAGATTGAGGAGAAGACCGAGGGGCGGGTAAAGATTGAAATTTACGGCAACAATATCCTTGGGGCGGAGGCTGAAACCCGAGATATGCTGCTGAATGGAACCATCGATATGGCGGCCATAGGCTACGGCTCTCTCAGCTCCTACTCCCCGGTTTGCGATTTGCTGATTTCCATGTATATTTTCCAGTCCACGGACGAGATGATGGCGATCATGAAGGGCGATTTCGGCAAGAAGTACTTCGACGACGCATTTTTGTCCGATCTGGGTATCCGCGTCCTTGACCAGTGGGCGACCGTCCCTCGGCAGACAATCTCCACCAAGCCTGTTCATTCCGTGCAGGATTTCCATGGCCTGAAGGTTCGTATTCCTACCGGAATCGCCATCTGGCAGGACTCTTGGGAGGCACTCGGTGCGATGGTGGTTTCTCAGGGCCTTGGCGATTGCTTCACCTCGATGCAGCAGGGCGTTATTGACGCTGTGGAAATGAGCGTGGACTTCATTTACAGCTATAAATTCCAAGAGCTTGCCAAGTACCTCACCTATACCAATCACAGTATGTATACGCAGGTCATGATGATCCGAGATGATGTCTGGCAGAATATTTCCGAAGAGGATCAGAAGATCATGACGGAGGCGATTGAAAAGGCCGGTATTGCGTGCCGGGAGCGTCAGGAGGCGGATGAAGCTAATCTGGTTGCGGATATGGAGCAGAACTATGGCGTTGAGGTGACGCACCTGACGGATGACCAGATTGCGGAGATGCAGTCTGTCACGAAGGGACTGCACGAGAAGTACATGAGTGTCTGGGGGCAGGAAGCGTATGACGATCTGATGTCTGCTCTGGACGCGTATCGCTCTGAATAATTTCGGTTATGGGTCGGCAGCGATGCGGAAAGATGCCCTTTTGCATCGCTGCCGACTTGTCAGCATCGCATTTTCGTAAAAAGAGAGGAAGTCCTATGAAAACAGCAAAAATCTTTGACAAGATAGATGCCGTCATTGCGCAGATTCTGGAATGGGCTTTGATCGTAACGGCGGCAGGCATGATCCTGCTGACCTTTTGGCAGGTGATCGCCAGATATGTGCTGGAGCTGTCTGTGCCCTACGCTGAGGAGCTGGCCAGACTTATGATCGTCTGGTGTATCTTCATTGGCGGCGCACTGGCGAATCGGAAGAGCGAGCATGTACGAGTAGAGGCTTTTGTGAACCTGATGCCGAAGTTACTGCAGAACATCCTGATGGTCTTATCGCATCTTCTGATTATCGTTTTTGCCTATGTGCTGACCGTGTATGGGTATCAGTATGTCCTGCGTATACTGCCGGATCACAGCACCAGTCTTGGGTACAGCAGAGCGTGGTTTTTCGTGCCCAATATAGTGGCCGGCGTAATCACAATCTTCTATTCCGTAGTAAATCTGATCCGCGATATCCGCGGCTTTTTCAAAAAAACATCTGAGGAGGTGCTGTAAGGTATGGGGGCTTGGGTTATTGTGATCATGTTCGCGCTCATCCTTGTGGGCGTCCCAATTACGTATTCGCTGGGCATCGCCAGTCTGGCTTTCTTCATCACGTCCGGCTTGCCGTTGGATACCTTCGCGCAAAAGCTGGCGGTCAGTGTGGACAACTTCACACTGATTTCGCTGCCTTTCTTCATTATTGCAGGTAATGTGATGAATCATGGCGGTATTACACGCCGTTTGTTTGCGTTCTTCAATGAGCTGTGCGGACATATCAAGGGCGGCCTGAACTATGTCACGGTGTTTACCTCATTGATTTTCTCCGCAATGAGCGGTTCTGCTCTGGCCAACGCTGCGGGCATGGGCACTCTTCAGATTAAGGCCATGGAGGAGCAGAAGTACGACAAGGATTTTGCGGCGTGCCTGGTAACAACAGCGGCCGTATTAGGACCGATTATTCCCCCCAGCGTGATAATGATCGTCTATGCGGTCACGGCTGGCACCAGCATCCAGAAGATGTTTATGGGCGGTTTAATTCCCGGATTGCTCTTTGCCATTATGCTGCTGGTCATGTGTCGGTTCTATGGACGGAAATTCAATTTCCCTCAGGGGGAGAGACCCAATCTCAAGAGACTGTGGACGACCTTCAAGGATGCGTTCTGGGCAATTCTTGCGCCGGTTATCATCCTGTGGGGTATCTTTTCCGGCATATTTACCGCCACGGAGTCCGGCGCAATCGCGACCATTTATTCTATTCTGGTCAGTATGCTGATCTATAAAGATCTGACGCTGAAGGACATCAAGAAGGTGCTGTTGGATTCCGCGAAGACCACCGGCGGCATTCTGTTTATCTCTGCTACAGCTACCGTGCTGGGCTTCTGCCTGTCTATCGATCAGGTGCCGCTGAAGCTGGCGAACTATCTGGCGGGCGCAATCAGCAACAGGTACATTTTGCTGCTCATCCTGACAGTTGTATACCTTTTCCTCGGCTGCATTATGGACGGCTCTGCGATCGTTATCACTACGGTGCCGATCTTCGCGCCACTCTGCAAGCTGATGGGAATTGATTTGGTATACCTCGGCGTACTGGTAGGCATCCTGATGAGTGTTGGTACCATTACCCCGCCTGTTGGCATTGCTATGTTCGTTGTTAGCAAGAATACCGGTATACCCATCGAGCGATTCACAAGGATCATGCTTCCATGGTACCTGCTTATTATCGCGTTCCTGCTGATTTTGATATTTATACCTCAGATCGTGACCATTTTGCCGCAGCTTATTTACGGATCAACAATGTGAAGCCACTTGCAAAATAAGAAACAAGGAGTCTATTATGATTTTACAGGGAATTACATGGGATCATGATCGGGGGATCCTTCCCCTGCTGGCTGTCAGCGAGGAATACCACCGAATTTATCCGGATATTGAGATCCACTGGAAGAAACGCAGTCTGAAGGACTTTGAAGATTTCCCTATTGAAAAACTGGTCAAGGACTATGACCTGATCATGGTCGATCACCCGTTCATGTCGGAGGCTCGCAAGGAGAAGCTGCTGCTGCCGCTGCAGGAACTGCTTTCGGCTAAGTGTATGGATGACCTGAAACGGGAGAACATTGGTCAGACATACGACAGCTATTGGGTAGACAGCAATCTGATGGCGCTGCCTGTCGATGCGGCCACGCAGGTTTCGGCGTATCGACCCGACTATTTTGCTGAAAAAGGGCTTTCTGCACCTCGAAGCTTTGAGGAAATATTCAAGCTTGCAGCTTCGCTTGAAGCGGGAAAAGCGATTGGCGCCTGTATGAACCCGACGCATATTTTCAGCACCTATATGAGTCTATCCGCACAGCAACTGGGAAAGGATTATTTTGATCGGGAACGAGGCATTGACGAAAATGTCGGTGCTTTTTCGGCAGAATGTATCTATCGGCTCAAAAACGTGACTGCCCCCGCAACATTTGACATGAACCCGATCCAGTGCCTGAATGCAATGGCTGGTGACGGGAAGATTGTTTACGCACCCTACATATATGGGTATGTCAACTATTCCCTGCAGGGATATTCCAAGCACCGCTTGAAGTTTACGGATGCACCCCTGCTGCGTGAGGACTGCTCAGCATCAACGCAGGTGGGGGGAGTAGGCCTTGCCATCACAAGCCGTGTGGACGGAAATGTTTTGGATGCCGCGGTGAAGTTCGCGGAATATCTGGTTTCCCCTGAAGTGCAACGCACAACCTATACGAGGAATGGCGGCCAACCCGCCGCCATGTGCGCGTGGCTGGACGAAGAAAACAACGAAATGGCTCTTGATTTCTTCAAGGGAACGCTGAAGACGCTGGAGAAGGGAGTTCTGCGCCCGAAGGTTGTGCACTGGAATCTGTTTCAGGAGGCTGCCTCTAATCAAATGTTCCGGCAGGTACAGGACGGCGTTGACTGCAGGGAAATTGCACGGAGCTTCAACCGAACGTATCGGGAGATCGTGGGACCAACACTTTAACCAATGCTGTTTCTGCGGCAGATACGCATATTTGGAAAAAGTGGAAAAGGAACAGCAAAAATCGGCAGTCTTTCCGACTGCCGATTTTTACTGCTTGAGAAATCAGGTATTGATGCGGAGGACGCTCTCCCGCATGTACAGTTCCACATCGGGAATCACGTAATCGCGCTGGGAGGCGTTTCCAATCTCCACCAGCTCGATGAGCCGCTGAACCGTTTCCTTGGCAGCGGATTCGCAGGATGCAGCCACGATAGACAGCGGCGGCGTGGTGTACATGGCCATATCCACCTCGTCGATGCCGATGAGGGAAATGTCCTCCGGCACCCGCAGACCGCAGTCGCAAATGGCGCTGAAGGTGCCCATCAGCATGGAGGCGGATGCGGCGCACAGCGCGGTGGGGAGGTCGTCCTTGTTGCGCTGCAGCAGAGTCATGGCGGCATCATAGCCGCCGCTGCGACGGTTGAACGCACCATGCTCCAGATATTTCTCGCGATCGAAAGGGATACCGGCGCAGGTCAGGGCGGTCTCGAAGCCGTCCAGACGATCCTGTACGGTGATCTTATTGATCTCACCGGTGATAAGACCGATTCTGCGATGCCCCTGATTGACCAGCGCCTCACCGGCCAGACGGCCGCACCTGAAATTGTCGTTGTTAACGGTGATGATATTGGGAGCCGGACTGCGGCGAACCTGGTTATACAGCACCAGCTTATACTCATGAACGGCCAGACGAGCAAGAACGGACTGGTCAACGTGGTCGCCCATCAGGATGCCTCCGGCGATGCTGCGGCTCTGGAACAGGCGGTCAATATCGCTCATGTTCTCCTCGTGAAGAATAGTGACCATAAGGTTATAGCCGTGGCGGTTGGCAATATCAATGGCGAAGGCGATATAATCGTAGAAGAACTGCGAGCGTGAGATTGTGTATTCATCCTGTGCGGCGGCCAAATCTACAATAAAAAGGCCGAATACCTTGCTCTGCTTTCCAACAAGGTTCCGCGCTGCGGCATCGGGGAAAAAATGGTATTCATTTACGATACTCTCCACCCGCTGCCGGGTCTTTTCGGAGACGTTGGGGTGGCCGTTCAGGACCCTTGAAACAGTGGTTCTGGAAACGTGCGCCAGTTTGGCAATCTCGGATGTATTCATGGCAACTCCAGTGTGTAAAAATGATACATCTATCATACCGATTTTTTTCAAATTGTCAATTAGTTTTGGCAAATTATATAAATTTGGTTGAGTTAAATCGCCAATTTGCAACACGTGTAAAAACTACTTGCACAACTCATTTCTTTATGTTACAATGTGCTCACCTGAAGGCATGGGATGCCAGAAAGCGCTGTTTTCGCCCTCCGTGCGGTATAAAGCGGAGGGAGCAGCAGGAGAAAACTGAACGCGGGAAAATTTTTGCGTCAAAAAGGACACGTGTTCATTTTTAGAATGGCAGCCCTGCGACACGAAAAGACAAGGCTTTCAAACAGAAGATTTTACAAGAAAGGATCGATCAGTTTTATGCAGGAAAAAGGTAATGGCGTCATAATCTCTCTGGAGGGCAAGAATGCGATTGTCACCGGCGGCGGCGGCGGTATGGGCCGCTGCACGGCGCTGACCCTTGCCGCCGCAGGCGCGAACCTGCTTGTTTCCGATGTGAATGCGGAGGCCGCCGAGGCCGTGGCCAAGGAAGCCGAGCAGTACGGCGTCAAGGCCGTGGCCATCAAGTGCGATGTCACCGTGAAAAGTGAGGTGGACGCCATGGTGGAGCTGGCCGTCAAGACCTTCGGACGGATCGACATTCTGAACCATGTGGCCGGTGTGTTCGGCGCTGTGGACTTCCTTCAGGCGACGGAAGCCGACTATGACAAACAGCTGGACATCAATGCCAAGGGTACATTTTTTGTGGACCAGGCGGTGCTGAAGGTCATGATCCCCAACCGTGCGGGCAAGATCGTCAATATGTGCTCGCAGGCCGGTAAGTACGGCTTCCACACCAATGTGGCGTACACCGCCTCCAAGTTTGCCGTAGCCGGCATGACCCAGTCCATAGCGCAGTACGCCGCGCCCTATAACATCAACGTCAACTGTGTGTGCCCCGGTGTGGTGCGCACCAACATCTGGGAGCGTGCGCTGGATGACATTCGCCGTCAGGGCGGCGACGCCGAGGCGTATTTCCAGTCCCGGCTGCAGGATATCCCCCTCAAGCGCGCACAGACGATGGAGGATGTCGCGCATATGTTCCTGTACCTGTCTTCCGATTTCGCGGACAACATGACGGGTCAGTCCATCAACATCACCGGCGGCAAGATCATGCACTGACCGGCCGGCCCAAAATAAACGGAGGAATTGCAAGATGAATCAGATCATGGATAAGTTTTCTCTGGCCGGTAAGACCGCGCTGGTCACAGGCGGCTGCTACGGCATCGGCTTTGCCATTGCCACCGCGCTTCACGGCGCCGGTGCGAAGGTGGTGTTCTGCGCCACCAGCGACGCTTCTGTGGAGAAGGCGCTGAAGGCCTATGAGGCCGAGGGCATCACCGACGTGAGGGGCTATGCCTGCGACGTCACCGACGAGGAGAAGGTGAAAGCGCTTATCGCCGCCATCGAGACGGATGTGGCTCCGCTGGATATTCTGGTGAACAACGCCGGTATCATCAAGCGCATCCCCATGTGCGACATGGACGTGGAGGACTTCCGCCGCGTGGTGGATGTAGACCTGGTGGCGCCCTTTATCGTGTCCAAGGCCGTGCTGCCTGGCATGGTGGAGCGTGGTCACGGTAAGATCATCAACGTCTGCTCCATCCTCAGCGCTGTGGGCAGAGAGACGGTGGCGGCCTACGTTGCGGCTAAGGGCGGCCTGAAGCTGCTGACCCAGAACATCTGCTCCGAGTTCGGCGGCAGGAACATCCAGTGCAACGGCATCGGCCCCGGCTACATTGCCACCCAGCAGACCGCGCCCCTCCGTGAGCGTCAACCCGACGGCAGCCGCCATCCCTTTGACCAGTTCATCGTGGGCCGCACACCCGCCGGCCGCTGGGGTGAGCCGGAGGACCTGATGGGCCCTGCTGTGTTCCTCGCCTCCGACGCATCCAACTTTGTGAATGGTCAGGTGCTGTATGTGGACGGCGGTGTGCTGGCCTACATCGGCAAGCAGCCCTGAGCAGGCGCAGCTTTTCCTAAATCTATACAGTCAAGATCGATCAGATGAAATCGAGGTAATGGGCAATGAAACATAAAGCTGTTATGGACGGCAACACCGCTGCGGCGTATGCCTCCTATGCGTTTACTGAAGTGGCGGCCATCTACCCCATCACCCCCTCCTCCCAGATGGCGGAGGTGGTGGACGAATGGGCTGCCAAGGGCAAAAAGAACCTGTTTGGTCAGCCGGTGAAGGTCATCGAGATGCAGTCCGAGGCGGGCGCCGCCGGTACCTGCCACGGCAGCCTGCAGGCCGGTGCGCTGACCACGACCTATACCGCATCTCAGGGCCTGATGCTGATGATCCCGCCCATGTTCCGCATTGCCGGCGAGCAGGTACCCGGCGTGTTCCATGTCTCCGCCCGCACCGTGGCCCAGAATATGTGGGCCATCTACGGCGACCAGTCCGACGTAATGACCTGCCGTTCCATCGGCCTTGCCATGCTGGCGTCCGCCAGCCCGCAGGAGGCCATGGACCTGGGCGTGGTAGCGCACCTGTCCGCCATCAAGGCCCGTCACGCCTTCATGCACTTCTTTGACGGCTTCCGCACCTCCCACGAGATGCAGAAGATCGACGTGCTGGACTACGAGGATCTGCGTCCGCTGGTGGACTTCGACCAGATCGACGCTTTCCGCCGGAACAGCCTGAACCCCGAGCATCCCAGCATCCGGGGCACCACGGCCACCGGAGAGACGTTCTTTCAGGGACGCGAGGCCTCCAACGGCCATTATGACGCGATCCCGGGTGTCGTGGCCCACTATATGGACGAGATCAACAAGCTCACGGGCCGTCACTATGCGCCCTATGAGTATTACGGCGCGGCCGATGCCGGCGAGTGCGTGGTGGCCATGGGCTCCGGCGCGGAGACGCTGCGGGAGACGGTGGACTACCTCAACGCCCGCGGCCGCAAGGTGGGCATGATCTCCGTGCATCTGTTCCGGCCCTTCTCCGCTGCGTATTTTCTGAAGTCTCTACCGGAGACTGTGACCCGCGTGGCTGTGCTGGATCGTACCAAGGAATCCGGCTCCGCCGGTGAACCGCTGTATCTGGACATCAAGTCCGTTCTGGTGGATTCCGGCCGAAGGTTCGACGCCATTGTGGGCGGACGCTTCGGCCTGTCCGGCAAGGATACGACGCCCGGCATGATGAAGGCGGTGTATGATAACCTACTGCTGGACAAGCCCAAGAACAGCTTTACGATCGGCATCGACGACGATGTCACCTTTACGTCCCTGCCCTATGAGGAGATCGACACCAGCGGCAGAAACATGGTGTCCTGCAAGCTGTGGGGCGTGGGCGGCGACGGCACCGTGGGCGCCAACAAGAACTCCGTGAAGATCATCGGTGAGGCCACCGATAAGTACACACAGGCCTATTTCTACTACGACGCCAAGAAATCCGGCGGCGTGACCCAGAGCCATCTGCGCTTTTCCGACGAACCCATCCACTCCACCTATCTGGTGCAGTCTGCGGACTTCGTGGCTGTCCATAACGCCGCGTATCTGGAGAAGTTCGACGTATGCAGAGAACTGAAGCAGGGCGGTACGTTCCTGCTGAACTGCCGCTGGAGTGCCGATGAGCTGGATGAGAAGCTGCCTGCCGCCCTGAAGCGCCAGCTGGCAGAGAAAAACGCCCGCTTTTATACCATTGACGCCTCCGACATCGCGCTGAAGCTGGGACTGGGGAACCGCACCAACACCGTGCTGCAGGCCGCTTTCTTCCAGCTGGCCGACATTATCCCCATGGATGTGGCGGTGAAGGCCATGAAGGACGCCATCAGCAAGACCTACCTGGTCAAGGCCGGTCAGAGGGTGGTGGACATGAACTGCGCCGCCGTGGACGAGGGCATTCGCGCCCTGCACCGGGTGCAGATACCCGACAGCTGGAGGAATGCACAGGAGGCTGCCGCTGCGGCGGATAAGCCCACCGACTTCCTGCACGACCTGATCGAGCCCATGAACCGTCTGGAGGGTGACAGGCTGCCGGTGTCTCTGTTCCAGAAGTATGGTACCGTAGACGGCACATGGCCCAGCGGCACCTCTGTGTACGACAAGCGTACCGACGCCGTACTGCTGCCCAAGTGGGACGCCGCCAAGTGCGTGCAGTGCAACCAGTGCTCCGTCGTATGTCCCCACGCGGCCATCCGCGCTTTCCTTCTGACGGAGGAGGAGTGCGCTGCCGCACCTGCCTCATTTGAGACGGTGCCCGCCCGCGGCGCCGGTCTGGACAAGTACCGCTACCGCATCCAGGTGTCCCCCTACGACTGTCTGGGCTGTGGCCAGTGCGTTACCAGCTGCCTTGCCAAGGATACGGCGCTGACCATGGTGGGCGCGGAGACGATGATGGCCGACCGTGACAACTGGAACTACGCCTTCGATCATGTTTCCATCAAGGAAGACGCGGTCAATAAGAAGAACCTCAAGGGCCTTCAGTTTGCCCGTCATTACTATCAGTTCCCGCCGGCCTGCGCCGGCTGCGGTGAGACGGCCTATGTCAAGATGGTCACGCAGCTGTTCGGCGACCATATGTATATTGCCAATGCCTCCGGCTGCACGGCCGCCCACGGCGGCTGCCTGCCCAGCACTCCCTACTGCAAGGACGAGCGGGGCTTCGGTGCACCCTGGGAGCAGTCCCTGTTTGAGGATACCGCCGAGTTCGCCTACGGCTTCCTGCAGGCGCACGATACCATCAACACCGAACTGGAGAGCTCCGTGAGGGAGCTGCTGGAGGCCGGCGTGGCCGCCCGGGAGTGCAAGGTCTATCTAGAGAGCAAGGGCGATGCCCAGGCCAGCCGTAAGGCGGCCGACGAGCTGCTGGCGGCCCTGCGCGCCGTGGAAAAGGGCAGCAAGCACGACACTGCCGTGGAGTACATCCTGAAGAATCCCGAGTTCCTCAGCAAGAAGTCCGTGTGGGCCTTCGGCGGCGATGGTTGGGCCTACGACATCGGTTTCGGCGGTCTGGATCACGTTCTGGCCGCCAACAAGGACATCAATATGCTGGTCATGGATACCGAGGTATACTCCAATACCGGCGGACAGGCATCCAAGGCCACCAACATGGGCGCTACGGCACAGTTCGCTGCCGCCGGAAAGCGCACCAAGAAGAAGAACCTGGGCGTGATGCTCATGAGCTACGGCTACATCTACGTGGCGCAGGTAGCCATGGGTGCCGATCCCGCCCAGACGCTGCGGGCCATCCGCGAAGCGGAGTCCTATCCCGGCCCCGCCGTAGTGATCGCTTACGCCCCCTGCACCGCCCACGGTATCCCCGGCGGCATGAGCCATGCACAGCAGGAGATGAAGCGCGCGGTGGAGGTCGGCTACTGGAGCCTGTACCGCTACGATCCCCGTCTGGCCGCAGAGGGCAAGAACCCCTTCCAGCTGGATTCCAAAGCGCCTACCGGCGACTATGTGGAGTTTGTCAAGGGCGAGCGCCGCTTCGCCGCTATGGCCGCTAAGTTCCCCGAGGAGGCGGAGAAGCTGTTCCGGCACGCGCAGAAAGACGCGCAGGATCGCTACGAGACTTACGCCGCCATGAGTCGACAGAAATAAGCCGTAAGGGCGAAAAAGAAAGGATACCGTACAGATGAAAACTGCACAGGAATATAAGGATAGCCTTCGCCGGCGGAAGATCAAGGTCTATCTGAAGGGCGAGCTGCTGGATCCCAAGACACTCATCGACCATCCCTTCATCCGTGGTCACGTCAACTCCGCCGCCATGACCTATGCCCTGGCGGGCATGAAGGAGTACGAGGAGCTGATGACTGCCACCTCTCATCTGACCGGCAAGAAGATCAACCGCTTCACCCACATCCATCAGTCCACCGAGGATCTGGTGAAAAAGGTGAAGATGCTGCGCATGATCTCCCAGAAAACCGGTACCTGCTATCAGCGCTGCGTGGGCTTCGACGCCATGAACGCTACCTACTCCGTCACCTACGAGATCGATCAGGCCATGGGCACCAATTACCATGAGCGGTTCAAGAAGTATCTGGAGTATGTGCAGGAGAACGACCTGATGATCGCCGGCGCTATGACCGACGTGAAGGGCGACCGCAGCCTGCGGCCCGGTCAGCAGAAGGACCCCGACCTGTTCGTCCATGTGGTGGAAAAGCGGGAGGACGGCATCGTCATCCGGGGCGCCAAGGCCCACATGACCGGCATGGTCAACAGCCATGAAATGCTCATCATGCCCACCATGGGCATGAAGGAGGACGAGGCGGAGTACGCGGTGTGCTGTGCGCTGCCCGTGGATGCCCCCGGCGTCATCCATATCTTCGGCCGCCAGACCAACGATGACCGCAAGTGCGGCGGCGATGTGGATCAGGGCAACGCCCGCTACGGCATCGTGGGCGGCGAGTGCCTGACGGTGCTGGACAATGTATTTGTTCCGTGGGAGCGCGTATTCATGTGCGGCGAGACGCAGTTCTCCGGCCTGCTGGTGGAGCGCTTTGCCTGCTATCACCGCGCTAATTACGGCGGCTGCAAGAGCGGCGTGTCCGATGTGGTCATCGGCGCGGCGGCTCTGATGGCTGATTACAGCGGCTACGGCAAGGCCGGCCACATCAAGGAGAAGCTCAATGAGATGATTCACAAGGAGGAAACGCTGTACGCCTGCTCCCTGGCCTGCTCCTGCGAGGGAAAGTGCACGCCCTCCGGCGCGTACTTCGTCGATCCGCTGCTGGCCAACGTGGGCAAGCACAATGTGACCCAGCTGATCTACGAGATCGACCGCTTGGCGCAGGACATCGGCGGCGGCATTATCGCCACCATGCCCTCTGAGTCGGATCTGAAGAGTCCCGAGGTGGGCAAGTATGTGGAAAAGTATCTCCACGGCGTGGAAGGCGTTTCCACAGAGAACCGGATGCGCGTAGCCCGTCTTATTGAGAATATGACCGGCGGCACCGCGCTGGTGGAATCCATGCACGGCGCAGGCTCCCCGCAGGCGCAGAAGGTCATGTATTCCAAGCTCTCCAATCTGGAGAATAAGAAGCAGTTCGCTGCCCGCATCGCCGGCGTAGAGAAGGATAAGGACGAGGAGTGCTGACCTCTGCGCCGCAGGCATCCGCCGCTGCCGGCGGGCAGATATAGAAGGGAGTATGTTGTTTTATGTCCGGAATCGCACTGGATCACCGACAGGTCATGGAGATCCTGCCCCACAGGACTCCGATGCTGCTGATCGATGAGGTCGTTTCACTGGAGCCCATGCAGCGCATCGAGGCAAAGCTCACCATCCGTCCGGAATGGGATATCTTCAAGGGCCATTTCCCCGGCAGCCCCATTTTCCCCGGCGTACTGTCCGTGGAGTGCATGGCGCAGGCGGCAGATATCCTCATCATGACCAGCGAGAGGTACGCGGGTCTGACGCCGTTGTTTGCCGCTATCAACAGCGCCAGATTCTTCAAGGGCATCCTGCCCGGCGACGTGGTGACCGCCCGCGCCGAGGTGGCGGAGATCAACGAAGCCAAGGCCAAGGTGGTCTGTCGTACCGAGCTGCGCAAGGAGAACGGGGATCTGGCCGCCACGGCGGAGGTCACCATCGCCATGCGGTAAGCCAGAAAACGACAAATATATCAAGAAAGGATAGCATATGGATTTTTCTTTGAATCGTGAGCAGGAACTGATCCGCAAAATGATCGCGGTATTCACCGAGAACGAGGTCAAACCCATCGCGGCTGAGATCGACCGAACCCACGAGTTCCCCGCCGAGAACATCAGGAAAATGTTCCAGCTGGGCATCATGGGCATGACCGTTCCCAAGGAGTACGGCGGTGCAGGCGCCGATCAGGTGTCTGCCACCATCGTCACGGAGGAACTGGCCAAGGCATGCGCCTCCACCAGCGACATCGTGGCCGGCCACACGCTGTGCTGCGTGCCCATTCTGGAGCACGGCACCGAGGAGCAGAAGCGCAAGTATCTGCCCATGCTGACCGAGGGCGGCGTGCTGGGCGGTATGGGCATCACCGAACCCAACGCTGGCTCCGACGCCTCCAAATCCCAGACGGAGGCCCGTCTGGAGGGCGACCACTATGTCATCAACGGCGCCAAGATCTTCATCACCAACGGCCCCGAGGCTGGTGTGTTCGTGATCTTCGCCATGACAGACAAGTCCAAGGGCACCAAGGGTCTTTCCGCCTTTATCATCGAGAGTTCCTTCCCGGGCTTCTCCGTGGGCAAGGTGGAGAACAAGATGGGCCTGCACGGCGTCCACACCTCCGAGATCGTGTTCACCGACATGATCGTGCCCAAGGAGAACCTGCTGGGCCAGGAAGGCAAGGGCTTCAAGATCTGCATGCAGACGCTGGACGTGGGCCGTATCGGCATCGCCGCCCAGGCGCTGGGCATCGCCGAGGGCGCCATGAAGGAAGCCGTGGAGTATACCAAGACCCGCGTGCAGTTCGGCAAGCCCATCAGCAAGTTCCAGAACACCCAGTTCACCTTCGCCGATATGGCACTGCGCTGCGAGGCTGCCCGACTGCTGACCTATCAGGCAGCATCCCTGAAGCAGGAAGGTAAGCGCTGCAGCCGCGAGGCGGCCATGGCCAAACTCAGTGCCTCCGAGACGGCCATGTGGGTCACCACAAAGGCGCTGCAGATGTTCGGCGGCTACGGCTACACCAACGACTACCCCATGGAGCGCATGATGCGCGACGCCAAGATCACCGAGATCTACGAGGGCACCAGCGAGGTGCAGCGTATCGTCATCGCCGGCAGCATGGGTCTGTGAGCCACGACTGCTGATTATACCCGAAGGAGATAAACATGGATTTCAAACTGTCCAAGGAGCACGAGCTGCTCCGCAAGATGTATCGGGATTTCGCCCAGAATGAGGTCAAGCCTCTGGCTGCCGAATTGGACGAAGAGGAACGCTTTCCCAAAGAAACGATCCCCAAGCTGGCCAAGCTGGGAATGCTGGGCATCCCGTTTCCCAAAAAGTATGGCGGCGTGGGCGGCGATAATCTGGCATACGCCATCTGCGTAGAGGAAATTGCCAAGACCTGCGGAACAACATCTGTCATTATCTGCGCGCATACCTCCCTGTGCAGTTATCCTATTTACGCCTACGGCACCGAGGAGCAGAAGATGAAGTATCTGCCTGATCTGCTTAGCGGCCGCAAGCTGGGTGCCTTCGGCCTGACCGAGCCCGGCGCCGGTACCGATGCCTCCGGACAGCAGACCACTGCCGTGCTGGAGGGCGACCATTATGTGCTCAACGGCACCAAGTGCTTTATTACCAATGCTACCGAGGCGGAAACCTTCGTGGTGTTCGCCATGACGGATAAGTCCAAGGGCAACCACGGCATTTCTGCATTCATTGTGGAGAAGGATTTTCCTGGTTTCTCCGTGGGCAAACACGAGAAGAAGATGGGTATCCGCGGCAGCGCTACCTCCGACCTGATCTTTGAGGACTGCATCGTCCCCAAGGAGAACCTGTTGGGACAGGAGGGGAAAGGCTTCAAGATCGCCATGGGTACGTTGGACGGCGGCCGCGTAGGCGTAGCTGCACAGGCACTGGGTATCGGCGAGGGCGCTATTGATGAGGCAATCGCCTATACCAAGGAGCGCGTACAGTTCGGCAAGCGCATCTCCCAGTTCCAGAACACCCAGTTCCAGCTGGCCGACATGAAGGCCCGCGCAGACGCGGCCCAACTGCTGGTCTACCGCGCTGCCTGCGCCAAAGATGACGGTGATCTCAAGTGCGGCTTCTATTCTTCCATGGCCAAGCTGGTTGCCGCGGAGATGGCCTCCGATGTGACCCGCCGCGCCGTGCAGCTGTTCGGCGGTTACGGCTACACCCGTGAGTATCCCGTGGAGCGCATGATGCGCGACGCCAAAATCACCGAGATCTACGAGGGCACCAGCGAGGTGCAGCGCATGGTCATAGCCAACAATTTGGGCGTTAAATAAGAAGGAGCGAAAAAGACTATGAAAATTATCGTCACTGTTAAGCAGGTCCCCGATACCTCCGGTAAGGTGGCCGTCAATCCCGATGGCACTCTGGACCGTGCGTCCATGCAGACCATCATCAACCCCGACGATCTGAACGCCGTCGAGGCCGCCCTGTCCCTGAAGGACGAGCTGGGCTGCAAGGTCGTGGCGTTCACCATGGGTCCTCCTCCCGCAGAGGGTATGCTGCGTGAGCTGATGGCCATGGGCGTGGACGAGGGTGTTCTGGTCACCGCCCGTGAGTTCGGCGGTTCCGATACCTACGCTACCTCCCAGATCATCGCTGCCGCTATCGATACCTACGGCATCGAGAAGGACGACATCATCCTGGCTGGCCGTCAGGCCATCGACGGTGATACCGCTCAGGTGGGTCCCCAGATCGCTGAGAAGCTGCATCTGCCCCAGGTCACCTATGCCGGCGAGATCACCAAGGACGGCGACACCCTGACCGTCAAGCGTATGCTGGAGGACGGCTACATGACCATCAAGGTCAAGACCCCCTGCATGATCACCTGCATCAAGGAGCTGAACACCCCGCGTTACCTGTCCGTGGGCGGCGCGTTCGAGTGCTACAGCAAGCCTCTGGTCACCATGACCTATGAGACCCTGAAGGATCACCCCCTGATCGACAAGAGCACCATCGGTCTGGCCGGTTCTCCCACCAACATTCTGACCTCCTTCACGCCTCCTCAGAAGGGCGCGGGCATGATGCTCGAGGGCGCTGACAAGGCTACCACCGACAAGCTGGCAGGCATCCTGGCCGCCAAGCACATCATCTAAGGAAGGAGAAAGAAACAATGGCTTTTAATAGTGCTGATACCGCTGCCTTCAAAAACGTATGGGTTTTCTGCGAGCAGCGTCAGGGCGTGATGATGCCCACCACCTTTGAACTGATCTCCGAGGGCCGGAAGCTGGCCGACGAGCTGGGCGTTGAGCTGTGCGGCATCCTGCTGGGCGACAACGTGGACGGCATCGCCGCCGAGCTGGGCGAGTACGGCGCGGACAAGGTCTACGTCTACAACTCCCCCCTGCTGAAGGACTTCACCACCGACGCCTACACCAAGGTCATCGTGGAGGCCGTGGAGGAGCTGAAGCCCGAGGTGCTGCTGTTTGGCGCGTCCAACATCGGTCGTGACCTGGCGCCCCGCTGCGCGGCCCGTCTGCACACCGGCCTGTGCGCCGACTGCACCCACCTGGACATCGATATGCCCAACTACAAGGGCTTCCTGAAGGAAGCCTCCACCCTGCCCGAGGACCGTATCGAGAAGCTGGGCACGGTGATGATCAACAAAGAGCCCCACGATGTGTCCCGCGACCTGAAGATGACCCGTCCGGCCTTCGGCGGTCACCTGATGGCCTCCATCATCTGCCCCCGCTTCCGCCCCGCCATGGCCACCGTTCGCCCCGGCGTTATGAAGAAGCGCGAGTGCAAGAAGAACGTGGAGATCCTGCATCCCGCGTTCGCTCTGGAAGCCTCCGACATCAAGACCGAGGTCGTGGATACCGTCAAGGCCGCCAAGAAGCTGGTTGACCTGATCGGCGCCGACTTCATCGTGTCCGTGGGCCGCGGCATCAGCAAGGATGTCGAGGGCGGCATCAAGCTGGCCGAGGAGCTGGCTGAGGTCCTGGGCGGCGTTGTGGGTTCCTCCCGCGCCTGCGTGGACGCCGGCTGGATCACCGCTGACCACCAGGTCGGCCAGACCGGTAAGACCGTGCATCCCAAGGTTTACATCGCTCTGGGCATCTCCGGCGCTATCCAGCACAAGGCTGGTATGCAGGATTCCGAGTGCATCATCGCTGTGAACAAGAACGATACCGCCCCCATCTTCGAGGTGGCTGACTACGGTATCGTCGGCGACCTGTTCAAGGTCGTTCCCGAGCTGATCGAGTCCATCAAGGCTGCCAAGTAACAACACCGTTTACCCTCTCACAATACAACAAAGGTGCGGCAGTTCACTGAACTGCCGCACCTTTGCGTTATCCCGCGCTGCGTAAACGTCCGGGCAGACATCCCGCTGGAGAGCGTGTGGAAACACCTTGCTCCGTGCTGCTTTTGTCGTCTCTACCGCATCCAGAGCGTCATGGCCGCCAGCAGGACGACCAGAAAGCCGAAGCTGATGGCGGAGAACAGCGCCATGAACCGACCTGTTTGGTCCTTGATGTGCTTTGTGTACTCCCGGAAGGTGATGAGACTGGCTAGCGAGGCCACCAGCGTCCCCGCGCCGCCGATGTTCACGCCCACCAGTAGTCTCCCGGATAGTCATCGATGAACCGGCTCAGCAGAATGGCGGCAAGCACGTTGCTGATGATCTGACTGGTCAGCGCCGCCACCGGCATGACCCCGTGCGCCAGCAGCTGCCGGAACAGCTGGCGCACCGGCTCCATCCGCGCCATGTTCCCCGAAAAGGTGAAGAACGCTGCGAACGTCACCAGCAGCCCCCAGTCCACGCCCAGCAGTGCCCGGCGATCCAGCACCAGCAGCGCCGTCACGATGACGACCAGCCCCAGCCAGTAGGAGGGGATGCCCCGCAGCACCATGGCCACCGCCACACAGAACAGCGCGGCGTATATCACGGTCCGCCGCTTGTCCGGCAGCGTCTCCTGATGGGGGACGGTCAGGCTTTCGCGGGGCAGGAACAGGCAGCACAGTAAAATCAGAACTGTGGACAGCAGAAACGGCGGCAGCATGATGGACAGGAACTCCCCGTTGGGGATGCTGTAGTGGTTGAACAGGTACAGGTTCTGGGGATTGCCGAAGGGCGTCAGCATATGATGCCCATGAGCGTGGACATCGCCGCTGAAGTAGGCGGCAACGTCAACCCCGTGGCGCTGATGGTTGCCGTGGGCGCGGGCGGCTCTCTGTCCGGTGTTTCTCCCCTCTCCACCGGCGGTGCGCTGATCCTGGCTGTCCTGGGTACAGCGAAGAAAGACTTCACCGGCCCGGAGGAGCGCAAGACCTTCCTGCAGCTGTTCGTCATGGCCGCCGTTGGCCTGTTGGTGATCGTGGTGGTCTCCATTCTGCTGTACAACCCCATCGCCAACCTGCTGTATAAGGCGTGATGCCCGTCAATTCCCCCAAGAAAAGGGCCTCTGGTTTCTGACGAAACCAGAGGCCCTTTTCGCGCACGTCCGGCTTAGTAGGTGCCCCATTTTTGGCTTTCCTTTTGCGTGTAACATTGACTTTGGGTAATGTGGTACATTCCGCGCGGCCACAAAATTTAGCCTTATTTTTAGCCTTATAACATCAATATTCGATAATACAGTCTGGCAGCATTTAACAGTATGATTTCCCATAAGCCCTGTATTTCCAACACTTCCCGGCACCGGCCAACACTACGCAAGGTCGCCCCGCGGCGATTCAAATCCGGGTGTCACCTCCATATGAATGAGAGCCGCTTTTCGAACATTTTTATCGAAAAGCGGCTCTCTTCACGTCTTCAAAGCCTTGAAAAATCAAGGCTTTTTCTTGTATATAGAAAACCACTCGCTGGGCGAGTGGTTCAAAAAAGGCTGCTGCCGATGAGGAAAAATAAAACTCCCTCTGTTATAGTAGAGATGCGGTCTGGCAACTGCAAACTACAAAACAAAGGGAGGCCATTCAAGAATGAAGTGGCAAAAACAGTTTAGCAAGTTGTGTGATAGAAGTAAAGATTGCTGTTGAGATAATTAGGCAGAAGAAAAAGCGTAAGTGTTAGGGATGACGGCTATATAAGAATGAAAAGATGCCGGACTCATACCGGTGTGGGTAGGACAGCCTATGCAAATGGCAAGTCGCGCTAACGCCGCATGAGGCGTGGCTGGTAACATAGGGCTTCGCCCGCATAAGAAATACCCCCGGCTTCGCCGGGGGATATTTATTTTTGCCGCTTTCCTTTTATCACTTCAAAACTCTCGAAACGCAAAACGAATATTTTTATGTAAGGTCGGTATTTGAACACAACTTTTGCAGGAGCTCTGTAAATGCAGCTGAGGTATACTGTTTTCCGCGGTCACTGTGAAAAGTGAGGCCGCTGGGATCGCCACGTTCCCGAAAAACGGCCCGGAAAGTGCTGTGACTAAATTGGTGCTTGCGTTGCGTGATACCCGATAGCCGACGATCTTGCGGGAGAAAAGGTCAAGGATGACGCAAAGGTAGACCCAGTAGTTATTGACCTCAAAATATGTAATGTCACTGACCCGGATCTGGTTGGGGCGATCTGCGGTGAACTGCCGTTCCAACAGGTTTTGCTTTTCATTATATTGTTGTTGTTTCTTGTATTGCTTCTTGGCGTCAGGACGGATGCTGTGCAGGTCCAACTCCTGCATGATTGCCGCAATGCGCTTGGTGCTGACCCGGACACCGATCTCAGCCAGAGTAATACGGATCTTTTCAGCACCGAATCGCTGAGAACTGTCATCGAAGACCTGCTGCACCAGCCGCATGAGTTGTTCTTGTTCCCGGTCGCGTTCGCTGGTGTCAGCCCACCGAAAAATGTGATTGTAGAAGGTACCGTGGGTAACGTCCAACGCTTCGCAGAGCTCATGGACGTTATACGGATTGTCCGGCTTTTGGTAGAGGCTCTCCAAGAAGGCCAGCTTTTTCTGTAAGGGCACTTTTGATATGTACCCAGCGAGCCGAATAATCTCCAGTTCATGCTCTAACCGCGCCAGCCGCTTCGAAATAGTGTCAAATTCTTTCGGTGTGTAGGTATGGAGCTTGTACGAACGCCATCCAAGTGGTATACTTTTCGAAACGCCCCGGAAAGGACTGAGTGTATGGACCGCACAGCCGACCTGCGGACTTTGGTCAGCAATTTAAAAAATGCCGCTTACGATGAACCGGTACATATTCTGCAAGCGCTGGGCAATAAGCTTATCAATGATTGCCGCATCGAGGTCTTTGACGTGACCATCGAGCCGCTGTGGGTGGAGGCCTACTGCTATGATGAAACGCGTTTTCCCGACCACAATACCCACCGCCGCAGCAAGCAGAAAAACCGGTTTGGACAGCTGTATTTTCATGAGCGAGGCCACGGCGGTGTGGATATCTGCTTATCAAATTCGGAGGATCTTTGCCTGTCCTTTCTGCTGAAGGCTACCCTCGCCAACGGGCGCTTTCTGACGCAGACACAGCTTCCGCGCGTATTGTTGAGCACCGGCAAAACGAAAGCGGACTTCGAGCATTTGGAGGATATACTTCGCCCTGCGGACGCCCATCACACCATCTGCCACACGACCCGTGTGAACTTGGCCAAGCCCTGTTACAGCGACGCCCCGCTGACCTCATTTGCGCTGGACGCAATTCCCAAGTATGATTTCCGGTTCGCCCGGAAAAGCCTTCGAGAGAATGTACAGGCGTATATGTTGGCCTATATGGCCGCGCATCCAGACTGTACCGAACAAGAATGCAGGGCAGAGTGCCGCCGTGTGTTCGGATGGGTGCCCAATCTGGTGCGGACATGGGTGCACAACTGATGTGCAGCTTGTTATTGCTCCGGCTGCCGTAGGAACAGCACGCCCAGGGTGCCGGGGCCGCAGTGTGAGGACACAGTGCAGCCAGCCTGAGTGACGAATACCTCCTGGAAGGGTGCCAGTTCCCGTACCAGCTTCGTCAGTTCCTGTAGAGTGCCCTCCGCCACCTCGCCGGAGTGTGTGATGAAAGCGTGATCAGTCACCACCGTCTTGTCCGCCAGCCGTTCGGCGACATACTGGCGGTAGACCTTTTCCATGGCGCCGCGGTACTTTTTGCTGACCACCAGCTTGCCCTCCCGCATTTCAAGGCAGGGCTTCAGCTTCAGCATATTGGCGCCCAGCGCCGTCACGCCGCTGCAGCGGCCGCCCTTCCACATATACTCCAGTGTGTCCAGTACGAAGCTGGTATCGCTGTAGGGTGCCAGGCGGCGCAGCTCCGCGGCGATGTCCGCCGCTGCCATACCGCTGTCCCGTAGCTTGGCCCCCTGTAGTGCCAGCAGCCCGCCGCCGGTGGAGAGCTGGCGGCTGTCCACCACGTGGATCTGTCCTTGCTCCGTCAGCTCCTGTGCCGCCAGCACCGCGTTCTGGCAGGTGCAGGACAGCTCCGAGCTGATGTCGATGTGGACGATGTCATAGCCCTCCGCCAAAAGCGGGGAGAAAAATGCCTTGAACGCCTCTGGACTGACCGCTGTCGTTTTAGGCAGGATGCTGTTTCGGCGGTAATCGGCGTAGAGCTCCGCCGAGGTATAGCTTCCGTCATCAGGAAAGACGCGCCCCCCACTCTGGATAGTCAGGGGTATGGTGCGGATATGGAAGCGCTCCAGCAGCCGGGGCGTCAGGTCGCAGGTGCTGTCGTAGGTGATGCAGACAGGTCTGGGCATGGGGTGTTCCTCCTATTTTTCCTATGGTAACGGCAGTATACCGAAGAAACCTCAACGCAAGCTCAAAAACTCTCGATTTTTGAGAGCAGGTGTGATAAAATCCAAAAAACACAAGGGAGGGATGGCCATGTTCCGCATTCTGGTGGCCGAGGATGATGACAGCGCCAGGTTTTTAATGTGTGAGATACTGCGGCGGGCCGGGTATGAGCCGTGCCCTGCGCAGGACGGTGTGGAGGCGCTGGAGGTGATGGAACACTATCAGTGTGATCTGGCGGTGGTGGACATTACTATGCCGCGGATGGACGGCATCACCTTCACCCAGACGCTGCGGGAGGGAAACTGCGATCTGCCGGTGCTGATGGTGACGGCCCGCGTGACCCAGGAGGACAAGCGCCGGGGATTCCGGGCGGGGACGGATGACTATATGGTCAAGCCAGTGGACGAGGAGGAGATGCTTTGGCGTATCGAGGCCCTGCTGCGGCGGTATTGCAGTCGGGCAGACCGACGCCTGACGGTGGGAGCCACGGTGCTGGACCGCGGCTCCCTGCAGGTCATCACGCCACAGAGTACGTGGCAGCTGTCCGCCAAGGAGTTTTTGCTGCTGTACAAGCTGTTGTCTTACCCCCGGATGCTTTTCACAAAACGGCAGCTCATCGATGACATATGGGATCTGGACAGCGACGTGGACGAGCACACTGTGGAGGTTTACATCTCCCGGCTGCGGGAGAAATTCCGGGACAATCCGGATTTCGAACTGCGGACGATTCGGGGATTTGGCTATATGGGAATGCCCCGGGAGGACGGCGATGGTCAGAAATAAGGTAAAAAAAGAAAAGCCGCCCGTCCGGCTGCTGGGCACCATGTTCCTGCTGGTGCTGGGGCTTGTGGTGGTGTATGCGGTGCTGGCGCTGGGCATCGCTGCACTGGTGCGGCGGCTGGTGCAGCTGGAGGAGCCCGGGTATACCCTGCTGTGGCCTATCCTCATCCTGACCATCAGCGCCGCTTTGGGCGTGCTGCTGGCCATATTCATTTTCCGTGGGTATCTGGCACCGCTGTCACGGCTGATGCAGGCAACGCAATCGGTGGCGGAGGGAGATTATACCGTGCGGGTGGAGATGCGGGGTGCCCGGGGCGAGGTGGCGGAATATATCCGCAGCTTTAATAAGATGGCGGAGGAGCTGTCCAGCGTGGCGCTGCTGCGGATGGACTTTGTGAATACCTTTTCCCACGAGTTCAAAACACCGCTTATCTCCATCCGGGGATTTGCCAAGCTGCTGCAAAACGACGACCTGACACCGGAGCAGCGGCGGACCTATACGGACACCGTGGTGCAGCAGTCCGAACGGCTGGCTGCCATGAGCACCCACATTCTGGAGCTGGCCCGGTACGAAAACACCGAGATCGTGTCCGACAAGACGCTATACAGCCTGGATGAACAGCTCCGCCGGTGTGTTCGCCAGCAGGAGAGGGAGTGGCTGAAAAAGAACCTGACCGTGGAGGGTGACCTGGACCCGGTGGACTATTACGGTAATGAAGAACTGGTGGAGCACATCTGGTCCAACCTGCTCTCCAACGCCATCCGGTTCACGCCTGCCGGCGGGCAGATCACCGTGGTGCTGCGGCGGGGCGAGGGAGAGGTCACCGTGTCCGTCTCCGATACGGGCATCGGTATGGACGAGGAGACACAGCGGCACATTTTTGACAGGTTCTATCGCGCCGCACCGTACCCGGACGACCGGGGCAACGGCCTGGGCCTGTCCATTGTCCGCCGGGTGGTAACGCTGTGCGGCGGGCGGGTGACGGTGTTCTCCCGTCCTGGAAACGGCTCCACATTTACCGTGACGCTGCCCGCAGAGGAATAACGGCGCGATTTGCCGGGTCGTGATGTGCATAAAAGGCGCTTTTGGCTGGACAGTACCCGCCGCGAAAAAGGGAACGACCGCCCAACGGGCGGTCGTTTTGCTTATCCGGATACAGCCGGCCCCTGAAATGCCGGAAGCCCGGCCCGGCACAAGGCCGGACCGGGCCCCGGCGCTGGAGGGGACCAGCACCGTTCGCTGAGGGGTCCAGGGGGGGTAAACGCACAAAACGCGGGAAATGTCAATGCAGGGGGATTACGTTATCGTTGTGTTATGCTGTGTCAGCCGTTACTTGGCAGCCTTCTTGGCTTCCTTGGCGGCCTTGTCAGCCAGGTAGTACATACCGGGAGTGTTGTAGTACTCCTTCTGCAGGTCCTTCACCTGCTTGCACATCACCAGCAGGCCGATCATGTTCAGGATGACGATGACAGCCATGAAGCCGTCGGTGATCATGTACATGGTGGTCACGTTGGAGAACGCGCAGGCGATGCCGATGAACAGGGGATACATAAACACCCAGATCTTGGAGAACTTACGGCCGAACAGGATCTCAGCCTGGATCTGGCCGAAGAAGCCGGCGGAAATGATCGTGGAGAACACGAACAGGAACACCGTCACGGCGACGAAGATGGCGCCGAAGCTGCCGAACACGGACCGGAAAGCAGCCAGGGCCAACTGGCCGGAGCTCAGGCCCTCCTGGGTCCACACGCCGGAGGACAGAACGGCCAGGGCGGTGATGGTGCAGATAACGATGGTATCCATGAAGACTTCGAAGATACCGAACTGGGCCTGACGGATGGGGTGATCCGTATCGGCGGTGCAGTGACCGGCGATGGTGGAGCCCACGCCCGCCTCATTGGAGTACACGCCGCGGGCAGCGCCCCAGCGGATAGCAGCCATGATGGTGGCGCCGGCGAAGCCGCCCACAGCGGCGCGGCCGGTGAAGGCATCTTGGAAGATCATGCCGATGACAGCGGGGATCTCGCCCACGTTGGCGAAGATGATGACCAGAGCGCCCAGCACGTACAGGCAGGCCATCACGGGAACCAGGATATCGGTGACGCTGGACACGCGCTTGAAGCCGCCGGCCAGGATGATGCCCACCAGAACGGCGATGATGATGCCGGTGACGGTCTGGTTTGCGCCGAAGATGTTGAACTGCTCAGCAGCGGAAACGCCCTGAGAGGCCAGGGAGGGAACCAGCTCGATCATGAAGAAGAAGGCGTAGCCGACGCCGAACACGACGCCGATCTTCTTGCCCAGACCGCGCAGGTAGTAGGCGGGGCCACCGACCCACTCGCCCACGTCGTTCTTACGACGGTACTTGATGCCCAGCGCGACCTCGCAGTACTTGGTGCACATGCCGAGGATAGCCAGGATCCAGATCCAGAACACGGCGCCGGGGCCGCCCAGAGCGATAGCCACGGGCACGCCGACGATGTTGGAAGCGCCGACGGCGCAGGCCAGGGCCGCGAACGCGGCGGAGATGGGACGGACCTTGCCCTCTTCCTTCTTGGCGAACATCTTGCCGAAGGTCTGGCTCATGGCATAGCCGAAGTGACGGATCTGGGGGAAGCCCAGATAAATGGTCAGGAACAGACCGCCGCCGCCGATGAGGATCAGAATGGGAATGCCCCAGAACCAGTTACCAAAATCTTGGATAGCTTGCAGTATAACCATACTTTTCTCCTTTCACGCGAAACAATAGGTGATTTTCTCTGTGATTGCGCTTGTGCGTTTTGCGTTTTGTGCTTGGTGCGTTTTGTGCGTTCTGACAGGGTCTCTCAGCGTAGGGGGGATAACTCAGCTCAGCAGACGCTTCACCGTTTCATAGGTGATATTGGGAACATTCTGGAACGTCTGCCGCATATCCACGCGCTCGGTGAGCATATGTCCGTCGCGGCCGAAGGTACCGATATTGACAACGGGGACGTCGATCTGACGGATCTTATCCACCGGGTGCGTGTATTTCACGCCGTACTGGGGCATATTCGTCTCCAGCGCCTGGATAGCCAGGGTGTCGTCGCACACGGCCATAAAGCTGGAGTCGGAGATGTAGGGGTAGAACATACGGGTCTTGATCTGGCGCTGGGCCTCGGGCCGCACCACCTCGATGGCGCTCTCCACCGCGTCCAGCAGAGCCTTTTCCTTGGCCGTGCGGCCGGTCATCTCGATACGGGCGCTGAAGATGGAGCCGAAGAACACCACCACGGCGGGGGACTTATCCTCGGACCACTTCCAGGCCTCCTGCACTACACGCAGACCGAACAGCCGCAGGTCCAGCTCGGGATCGTCCTCGTGCAGCTTCACGGTGAACTCGTGAATGGCTTTCTTGAAGGCCTCGCCGTGCGCCGCTGCCAGCTCGTTGTAGAACTCGCTCCAGGTGTAGACGCGGGTCTTCCAGGGCAGCTGGTGGAAGTCCACCTTGCTCAGCTCGCAGAAGCGCTTGTACTGGGCGTTCAGGTATTCCACCGTCTCGTCGAAGGCCTCTACGGCCATCTGCTTGCTCTTTTCCAGCACGATGGCGGGGTCCCAGCCGTGGGTGAAGAAGTTATAGTAGCCGAAGGCCGTCAGCGCCGTCTGCACGGTGTAGGGGCCCTTGGTGTCCATCTGCTTCAGGGAGATGGGCGGAATGGCCACCTCACCCTGGGCGATGTCGCACAGGTCAGTGTTCAGGGACATCTTGCGCGTGATGTTGGCCAGCACCAGGTTGGGATCCAGCGCGCTGAAGGCCTGGCCCACATGGGCTTCCTTGCCGAACACGGCAAAGCAGGGCAGCAGCTTGCCGATGCTGCCGTAGTAGATGTAGCGGTTCTCGTCGCCGGGAGCGTAGTTGGTGGAGTAGTCGGCGTTGATGCACGCCACGTACTCGAAGTGCTCCTTCTCCTTCAGCTCCTCCAGCAGGTCCAGGGCGGTGATGATGCCCTTGGAGTTGTCCTCCTCGTCGCATTCGCCGATAGCCAGCAGATTGCCGTCCAGCTCCTCGGGATGCTCAGAGAAGTACTGGATCAGGTACATATGGCCTGCCACACCGGACTTCATATCCAGCGCGCCGCGGCCGAACAGATACTCGCCGGACTCGATATCGTCAATGACCTCCTGGGGCAGCACGAACGTCTCGCGCAGCTTGGCGGGCAGCTCCTCGCAGCGGAACGCGTACTCGCGGATGGTGCCGAAATCGTCCACGCCCACGGTGTCGATGTGGCCGATGAGGATGACCGTGCGGTTGGATTTGCCCTTGGTGCCCTTCACATAGGCCAGCGTGCTGTGCCGTACCACAAAGTCGTTCTTGGTCTGGAAGCACTTGACCTGCTCGGGATGTGCCTGGAAGTAGGGCAGGGACATATAGAAGTCCTGCACATAGCGGGCCACGGCGCTCTCGCCGCCCGGCTCCTTGTTGATGCTGGGGATGGCGACCATCTCTTCCGTCAGCTGCTTGACCTTGTCAAAAGAATTTAATTTCATGTCTTAGCTCCTTTGTTATGCTGCGCGTATCAGTCGCGGTGATATCTCTCAATGCCGGCCATATAGGTGTTCAGCACCTGGATGTCCTTGATGTCGTTTTCGGGGATGTGGAAGATGTCGCGGTCGATGACCACCATGTCGGCGAACTTGCCGGCCTCGATGGTGCCCATCAGGTCCTGGTCGCCGTTGGCATAGGCCACGTTCTTGCTGTACATACACACCGCGTCATACACGGATACCTTCTCGTCGGGGTGATAGCCGCCCACGGGATAGCCGTCCATATCCTGACGGGTCACGGTGGCATAGATGCCGATCCAGGGGTTGAAGCTCTCCACCGGTGCGTCGGAGCCGCCGGCCATGATCAGTCCCGCGTCCAGATACGTCTTCCAGGGATAGCTCAGCACGGCGCGTTCCTTGCCTACGCGCTCCTCGATCCAGTGCAGGTCGGTCATCAGGAACGTGGGCTGGATATCCAGCACAATCGGCAGCTTCTTCATGCGCTCGATCAGCTCCGGCGTGGCCATCTGGGCGTGGATGATCCGGAAGGGGAGACGCTTGGCCTGCTCCTCCGGCGTCATGCCGTCCTTCAGCCCCTGCTCAAGGCAGTACTCCACCGCGTCCAGAGTGATCTCCAGCGCCTTGTCGCCGATGCAGTGGGTGGCAGGCTGCAGACCGTGACGGTACGCCTTGTACATTCTCTTGGCCAGATCCTCGGGGCTGATGACCAGAATGCCGGTGTTGCCGGGATCGTCCGCGTAGTCGGTGTACAGCTTGGCGGAACGGGAACCCAGGGAGCCGTCAGAGAAGCTCTTGAAGCTGCCCATCCGCGCGGCACGATAGGGATCATTCCGCTGCTCGGGTGTCAGGTTTTCCGGGTCGAACATATAGTCCAGACACACGGCCATACGCACCGGCAGCTCGCCGCGGTCGCTGCGGGCCACATAGTCGGCGAAGTCCTCGTCATAGTGCCAGATCTCCGCGGCGTAGGTGTGCATCATGGTCACGCCCAGGCTGGAGGCCAGCGCCAGGCCCTTCTTCATGCACTTCTCACGGGTGGCGGGCACCAGGAACGGATCGGGGATCAGATTGTCGTAGATCTTGGAGGCCTGCTCACGGAAAATGCCGTTGGGGTTGCCGTCGGCGTCCAGCTCCACCAGGCCGCCGGGACCGTATACGTAGCCGTTGGTGATGTTGGCCTTCTCCAGCGCCATGGTGTTGGCCACCGCCGTGTGCAGGCACACGCGTTTGATGACGATGGGGTGATCGGTACTGGCCTCGTCCAGGTCCAGACGGGTGGGCAGCCGGTCCTCGCAGTCCTTCCACTTGGACTGGTCAAAGTTGGAGCCCTTGATCCACTCGCCCTTAGGCGTCTCCGCCGCGCGGTCACGCAGCAGCTGCAGTGCCTCGGCGCGGGAGGTGGCGCCGCCCAGGTCCACCGTGGTATAGGTCTGGCAGAAAGCGAAGAAGTGCAGGTGGGAGTCGCCCATGCCGGGCAGCACGGTCTTGCCCTGCAGATCAATGCACTTCGCACAGTCAAAGCGCTCCAGCGCCTCTTCCTTTGTGCCCACATAGGCAAATTTGCCGTCCTTCAGCACCACCGCTTCCTTGCAGACGCCCGGCGCTTCCATCGTGTAGATCTTGCCGCCATAAAACAACGTATCAGCTTTGACCTTCATTTTGTACACCTCTCCAATTTCAACGTAGTATTATTGTGATTTTGTACAGTTTTGCGTACGTAAGGTTTACCTTAGTTGCCATTATAACGGAAAATGGACCGGGTGGCAATTTGCCGCCTGTTCCCCCTGCGGAACAATTTGTGCAAATTATGTTTCCTGTGCGGAACGTTTGTTGACATATTTGACGTATTTTGCTATAATCGTTAAAAATCAGTGCAAAAATGAGTCTGAATTGATTTTGAGGAAATCACCTATGGACACTGCAAGAGAAAATATCACAAGAGAAGTCGGCAGCCGCATCCGCTACGCCCGCAAAAGCCGGGGTATGTCGATGGACGAGCTGGCTCAGGCCATTTACAAGACCCGTTCGGCCATCTCCAAGTACGAGAACGGACAGATCTCCGTGGATATCGCCACGCTTTACGACATCGCCAACGCCCTGAAGGTCAGCATCTATGATCTGCTGCACCGCAATACACCGGATATTGACCAGGAGTACAACGCGGAGGTGCCCGCCTTTTTCCGGGAGGTCTCCCAATTATATATGTACTTCTTCGACGGCCGGGTCAACCGCGCCCAGTGCACCGTGATCGATATATTCCCCACGGAGGAGAGCAGCACGGCCGAGGTGCTCATGTATATGAACATCAAGGACCTGGCCCACTACCGGGTCTGTGAGAGCACCTACCACGGCACCCTGACCCACTACGAGGCGTTCAGCGCCATGCTGTTCCAGAATGACGATATGCCCATGGACAAATACCAGATCGGCATTCCCCAGCCCTATATGGACGACGACCGGAAGTGGGTGCTGACCTATGGCATCTCCTGCCGCCCGCTGATGCCTACTGCCGCCAAGCGCCTTCTCAGCAAAAAGCCGCTTTCCATCGACAAGGCGCTGGTCCAGGAGCTGAAGATATCCAAGGAGGATATCCGCCTGATGAAGCATTATAATATGTTCGTCATGGTGTAGCCGGCATCGCCCGTTGTATCTGTATGAACAGTTTTACCCGAAAAGGACGCCCCGGCGTCCTTTTCCCATAGGGAAACGCGGTTTTTGAAAAAATTTTCGGTTTCCATGTCCGCATTTGCTCCGCTGCGCCGTTTACAGAGTGAAGACGCAGGACGGAGACACACTGTCGTCCGCACGCAGCTGCAGTACAGAAGGGAGGAGAGCCTATGCTGCTCTATACCCAGACCATAGAGGATCCCCGGCAGGCCCGGCAGTTCGAGGACATATACACCACCTGCCGGGGCCGTCTGCTGGCCCTGGCCCGCCGGAAGCTCTGCGGCGGCGCGGAGGCCGAGGACGCGGTGCACCAGGCGTTTCTGGCGCTGGCGGAGCACTTTCCGCGGCTGTGCCGCCTGCCCCGCCCCCAGCTGGAGGCGTATCTGGTGGTGGTCACGGAGCGCAAGTGCATCGACTGCCTGCGGCAGCAGGCCCGCCGTGACGGCGCGCCCTTTGACGAGAACGCCGTTCTGGTCACGCCGCCGCCCTGCGGCGACCCGGTGTCCGACGCCATGGGGCGCCTGCCGCCCCGCTGCCGTGAGGCACTGCTGCTGCGCTACGGCTGCGGCTACAGCACCCGTGAGACGGCGTCCCTGCTGGACCTGTCCTTTGCCGCGGCCCAGAAGCTCCTGCAGCGGGCCAAGGCCGCCCTGCGTACAGAACTGGAAAAGGAGGGCATATCTGTATGAGCATCCTGCTCAATGAGGAGGCGCTGTGCTGTGGCGCGCGTCGGCTGGCTGTGCAGCTGGCGGCGGCGCTGCCGGAACCGGAGGATGATTTTTCCCCGGCCTTTCAGGCGGACATGACGGCGCTGACGCGCTGTGTGACCCGCCGGCAGGCGGCCCGACGATGGGGGCAGCGTGCGGCGGCTGCCGCCCTGACGGCGCTGCTGGCCTTCGGCGCGGTGCTGGCGGCCAGTCCCACTGCCCGCGCGGCGGTCAGCCGCTGGTTCCTGCGGATGACCAGCGTGACCACGGTTTACGACATCACGCCGTCAGCGGAGGAGCCGACGCCGGGGGACTATACGCCTGCGGCCCCGGCGGGGTATACGCTGACAGGCGACTTTACCGGAGGCTATGACGGCGAAAAGGGGAATGGTGTCCGGGTGATGCGCTGGACCTCCGCGCAGGGGGATCTGCTGTTTGAAGCCGTGCCTCTGACCGGCAGCGCACAGATCCGCGCGGAACTCCGGGACGGAAGCACCGGCGGGATATACAATACCGAGACCGGGCAGCGTCCTATGGGGGAAGAGGGAACGCCGGAGGGCTATGATGCGGCGCCGGTGACGGTGCACGGCATCTCCGCGCGGCTGTACCGCTTCGCCCCTGCGGGGCAGAGCGCTTCTCCGGCACGCCGCGGCTATGGCCTGTGGTTCTACCGCGGGGAGGACACGGCGCCGTTCCACTATGTGGCTGTACCGACAGGCGCGTCGGCGCTGGTATGGGTGGATGAACAGGCCAACTGCCTGTTCCTGCTCACCGGCGGCGAGACACAGAGCGAGCTGCTGTCCGTGGCAGAGAGCGTGTATCAAAGCGAAAGGAGCGAATGAATATGAAAAAGTATACTGTGATCGCGGCGCTGCTGGCCCTGCTTATGACGCTGGCCGCCTGCGGCATCCAGACCCTGCCCACCGATGAGGACGACGTTCCGCCGGTGGAGGGGATCTCCCAGCCCGAGGAAGACGGGCAGACCGTTACCAAGGTGGTCTATGTCCCCATGTGGATGCAGGACTACTCCGTGGTGTACTACGACGCCGACTTGAACCGCACCGTTGAAAAGGGCGGCGATCTGACCGAGGAGGAGATCAACAGCCGGGAGGATATCGATCCCGCGCAGATGTACGGCGATGTGCTGGCCGAGCCCAACACGAAGGTGGAGTACGACCTCCATGGCTTCATCCAGAACATCTACTACCGGGGCGGCGACGGAAAATACTATTTGGACCCGGCCACCGCTGCCGCCATGCAGCCGTAAGCTCTGATGGAACATCGAGGATGCCGTCCCCTACGCGTGGTTTTTGAAATTCTCGTTGCTGTTTACGATGTTATGTGTTAAATTGATAATACCCTATATCCACATCATCAGTTGGAGGTGATCACCATGCGTCCTTATCTCCGCCTACAGCTTATTCTATCTATTGTCCTTCTTCTATGCATACTCCTGTCTGATTTTGGAATTCTATTTCCTTCATCAAATAAAACCGCGCGTGTTCTCCTTCACATAAGTGCCATTATTCTTGTTGCTTCAACGGTGATCCAATTGCGCTCAAGAAAATAAGCGCAAAGGCCCGCCCCGCAGGGGCGGGCCTTTTTGTGCCTCCTTATTGCTGCGCCAGTGCTGCGGCCACAAAGCCGCGGAACAGGGGATGGGGCCGGTCCGGCCGGCTCTTGAACTCCGGGTGGAACTGGCAGCCCACGAACCACGGGTGGCCCGGTATCTCCACCATCTCCACCAGCCGGCCGTCCGGCGACGTGCCCGCTACCCGCAGGCCCACGGCCTCCAGCTCCGGCCGGAACACGTTGCTGCACTCATACCGGTGACGGTGGCGTTCCCATATCTCCCGCTGGCCGTAGGCCTCCCGGGCCTTTGTCCCCTCCGCCAGTACACAGGGATACCTGCCCAGCCGCATGGTGCCGCCCTTGGCGGTCACGCCCACCTGATCCGGCATCAGGTCGATGACCGGGTGCGCCGTCACGGCGCTGAACTCTGCGCTGTGGGCATCCGCCCACCCGGCTGCGTGCCGCGCGAATTCGATCACCGCGATCTGCATCCCCAGGCAGATGCCCAGATAGGGGATACCCTTCTCCCGCGCGTACTGCGCCGATAGGATCATCCCCTCAATGCCCCGGTCGCCGAAGCCGCCGGGCACCAGAATGCCGCTGCACCCGCAGAGGGTCTCCGCGATGTTCTCCGCCGTCAGGTGCTGTGAGTCCACCCACCGGATGTCCACCTGCGCGCCGCAGGCGGTCCCCGCGTGGAACAGCGACTCCGCCACGCTGAGATAGGCGTCGTGCAGCTCCGTATACTTGCCCACCAGCGCGATGGTCACATGGCGCTGCTCCGCCGCGTGTATCTGCGCCACCAGCTCCCGCCAGTGCCGCATATCCGGCTCGCCGGCGCCCAGTCCCAGCTTGCGGCATACCACCCGGCACAGACCTTCTTTTTCCAGCAGCAGGGGCACCTCATACAGGGTGGACGCCGTCAGGTTGGGGATAACGCAGTCCTCGCTGACGTTGCAGAACAGTGCGATCTTCTTCCGCATATCCTCGGGCAGCGGACTATCGGTGCGGCACACCAGGATATCCGGCTGGATGCCCACGCTCAGCAGCTCCTTCACCGAGTGCTGGGTGGGCTTGCTCTTCAGCTCGCCGCTGCCGGGAATGGACACCACCAGCGGCACGTGGATATACAGCACGTTCTCCCGTCCCTGCTCCGCCGCCACCTGGCGGATGGCCTCCAGGTACGGCTGGCTCTCGATGTCGCCCACCGTGCCGCCGATCTCCGCGATGACCACGTCCGTCTGGCCGTCATCCATGGCGTACAGCCGCCGCTTGATCTCGTCGGTCACATGGGGGATGATCTGCACCGTGCCGCCCAGATAGCCGCCCTGCCGTTCCCGGTTCAGCACCGACCAGAAGATCTTGCCGGAGGAAACGGAGCTGTCGCCGGTCAGCGCCTCGTCCACGAAGCGCTCATAGTGCCCCAGGTCCAGGTCCGTTTCCGCCCCGTCGTCGGTGACGAACACCTCGCCGTGCTGATAGGGGCTCATGGTCCCCGGATCTACATTCAGGTACGGATCGAACTTCTGGTTTCGCACCCGCAGACCGCACTGCTTCAGCAGCCGCCCCAGCGATGCCGCGCAGATGCCCTTTCCCAGACCGGACACCACGCCGCCGGTCACAAAAATATACTTCATCCCGCTATCTCCCCTGTAAAAAATATGTTCCGATGGTACACCTCGGTGCCCCCTGCTGTCAACGGTGAAAAACGCAGATATTTCCAGCCTTTTTTCGCCGATAATGGCCTGTTTGATAGAAATCTTTGCGAAACCGAAACTTTTTCTTGCATTGCTGCGCCGATGGTGGTATGGTAGAATTGGACTCACCTCAGGAGAGGTTCCTCACAGGAAAAAATAAGCACCCGGAGGCTTATGCCTCCGGGTGCTTCTTCTTATGTCTCGTCGGTGGTCTCGCCGCCGGACGCTTCCCGCCGGACCACCTTGATCTCGCAGGTACGGTGGTTGTCCACCCGCGTCACCAGCACGTCCAGATCCTGGCAGCTGAACCGGTCGCCTACCTCCGGTACCCGGTCGCACTGCTCCATCACCCAGCCGCTGACGGACGTCATCTCCGTCTCCTCGTTCAGATGGAAGAACTCGGCAAAATCGTCAAAATCCATAGCCGCGTCCACCAGATAGGTGTCCTTGTCCACCTTGTGGATAAAGACCTCCTCCTCGTCGTGCTCATCCCAGATCTCGCCCACCAGCTCCTCCAGAATGTCCTCCATGGTCACGATGCCGCAGGTACCGCCGTACTCGTCCACCACCACAGCCACCTGGGTCTTGGCCAGCTGCAATTTTTTCAGCAGCAGACTGATGGGCTCGTTTTCCAGCACGAACATGACCGGGGAGAGTATCTCCTCCAGCGGCTTATCCGTCACGCCGCAGCCCACATAAAAGTCCTTCTGATGTATGGTGCCGATGATGTGGTCGATGTCCTCCCGATAGATCAGCAGCCGGGAATACTTCGTCTGGGTGAACAGATCCGCCACCTCTTCCTTGGTGGCGTCCACCGGCAGTGCCGCCAGGTCCACCCGATGGATGAGAATGTCCTGCGCCTCCTGCTCGGAAAAGCCGATGGCGTTCTTCAGCAGGTCGCCCTCGTCCTTGTCGATACTGCCCTCCTGCTGCACCTCGTTCACCAGCATCAGCAGCTCCTCCGGGGACATCTTGCTGTCCGCGCTCAGGTGGAACATCCTGGCCAGCAGCTTTTTCCACAGGGAGAACAGCGCGTTCAGCGGCATCAGTAGCCAGATCAGGCACCGTAGAAACGGCGCGGCCGTCATGGCCCAGCTCTCGGCGCAGTCCTTGGCGATGCTCTTGGGTGAGATCTCGCCGAAGATCAGCACCACCACCGTCACCACAATGGTGGACAGCGTAGCGCCGGCATCGCCGAAGCTTTTGACGAACAGTGCCGTGGCCAGGGAGGCCATGGCGATATTCACGATGTTGTTGCCGATAAGAATGGTGGACAGCAGCTTGTCATAGCGCTCCAGCAGCCGGCACGCCAGCGCTGCCCGACTGTTGCCTTTTTCCGCCAGCATTTTCAGCCGCGTGACATTGGCCGAGGAGAACGCCGTCTCCGTGGCCGAGAAATAGGCGGACAGCAGCAGGCATACCGCCATGATAATGATATATGTAGTCGTTGACACGATCAATAGCTCCTTTTTCTGTCGTCTGTTTCTGTGCTCCGCGCCGGTCTAAAGGCGCAAAAAAGCACGTCTGCCCCGCGTCGGGCGGCGCAGATATGCCGCAAAAAACAGATGGCAGCCCGGCAAGTTCCCGGGATGGTCGCCGCTGTCGGTATCCATATCGCCCCATATCCTCCTTTTTAAGATAAATCCCGCTTATTATATACAAAACCACCCGCCCTGTCAAGTCCGCCCCATTTCCGCAGATCACGAAGCTGACTGGACAGCAAAAGGGCTTCCCTGTGGGAAGCCCTTTTGAATGCGCGTGTGCGCTACAGCGCCCGCAAAAACTCCGGCTTCAGGTCCCGCCGGCCGTCCAGCGCCGCGGCGATCTGCCCCAGCAGCGCCTCCCGGTCGCCGTTCAGTGTGCCCTTCAGCGTCAGATAGTTGCTGGCGTGGTTAGCCCGGAACACCGTGCCCTCGCTGTCCACGTGCTGCAAAAACAGTTCTGTCTCCTTCAGCACCTCCAGGGGGCTGAGCAGCGTAAAGCTGCCCTCCCGCACCCATGTCTCCAGCGGCGTTCCCGGCTCCACCATCAGCGTCAGCAGCCCCAGATAGTCCGGCTTCATTTCGCTGACGGCTCTGGCCGTGTCCGCGGCGTGCTCCCGCCAGTGTGCCACGCTCCCCAGCCCGGAGATGGCCGTCACCGACAGCGCCAGCCCGCACCGTCGGGCCTTCTGCCCCGCCGCCACGATCTCCGCCGCCGTGTGGCCCTTCTGCATCTTCTCCAGCACCGCGTCGCACCCGGACTCCAACCCCATATACACCATCTGCAGGCCCTTGCTCCGCAGCAGGCGCAGCTCGTCCTCGGATTTGATCTGCAGGCTGGTGGGGGAGGCGTAGCACGTTACCCGCTGGCACTCCGGGAACAGCCCGTAGACCAGCCCCAGTATCTCCACCAGGTCGCCGGTCCTCCGCATCAGCGCGTCTCCATCCGCCAGAAAGACACGCTCTACCCGGCGGTATACCCGCCGTGCCAGCTCAAAGTCCTCCCGGATCTCGTCCATGGGCCGCATGGCAAAGTGCTTGTCGTCGTACATATCACAGAAGGCGCACCGGTTGTGGCTGCACCCGTAGGTCACCTGCACGATCAGGCTGTACGCCTCGCTGGGCGGCCGGTAGACCTTTCCCTTATAACGCATGGTCATCACTCCTTTTGCTGTATTATGCCATACTTTGAACGCTTTGAAAAGGGGGCATATTCCCGCCCCGTCCCACATAGGCTGTGACATCTCAACAAACGAGGTGTACTATGGAGCTGAATTACAACCGCGTGGAGCTGCGGGGCGTGGCCGAGGACGCGCCGGTGCTGTCCCATGTGAACCACGGCTGTGCGTTCTACCGCTTTACCCTGTCCGTCCTGCGCCTGTCCGGTCAGGCGGACAAGCTGCCCGTCATCGTCCCCCGGCCGCTTCTGCTGCTGACGCCGGTGTCCCCCGGCGACGGCGTACATATCACCGGCCAGCTGCGTTCCTTTAACAATAAAAGCGGCCAGGGCAGCCGTCTGGTCATCTCCACCTTCGCCCAGACGCTGACCCATGACGGCGGCGAGCCGCTGAACCGCATTTTCCTCAGCGGCGTGCTGTGCAAGCAGCCCGCCCTCCGCCGTACGCCCCTTGGCCGCGAGATATGCGACATGATCCTGGCGGTGAACCGCCGCTACGGCCGCGCCGACTACCTGCCCTGCATCGCCTGGGGCGCCGTGGCGCAGCAGGTGTCCCTGCTGCATACCGGCGCCCGGCTCACCGCCGAGGGGCGGGTCCAGAGCCGCGTCTACTCCAAAACGGAGAACGGCGTCACCACCGACCGCACCGCCTATGAGGTGTCCATCATGCGTCCGGCGGACCGCGCGGAATTCCCGGAATAACGCGCCTCCGCCGTCCATTCCCGCCCATTCTGCGGCGCTGTCCGCGCCGAAAAACCGGCATTCTCCCTGTTGCGCCCCGGCTGGTATTATGGTAAAATTCCTGTAAAGAAGTATGTTACAAGGAGAGCCTCCATGCGCCATTCCAGCCATCTGCATCTGCATTTCCACACCCACCACCGCGCCGCCCGTTATGACGTGGACATGACGAAGGGCAGCATCACAAAGCACCTGATCAACTTTGCCCTGCCCCTGATGGTGGGCAATCTTTTTCAGCAGCTCTACAATATGGTGGATACCTGGGTGGTGGGCAACTTCGTCAGCAACGAGGCCTTTTCCGCCGTGGGCACCGTCACGCCCATTATCAACACGCTTATCGGCTTTTTCCTGGGCCTGTCCAGCGGCGCCGGCGTGGTCATCAGCCAGTATTACGGCGCCGGCCGCGAGGATAAGGTCCGTCAGGCGGTCCACACCTCCCTGGTGCTGACGCTGCTGATGGGCGTGGTCTTCACCGCCGCCGGCATCGCCATGACGCCCCTGATGCTCCGCTTGATGAAGACCCCTGCCGAGGTCGCCCCGGAGCAGACCACCTACCTGACCATCTACTTCGCCGGCGTCATGGGCCTGCTGCTCTACAACATGGGCTCCGGCATCCTTCGCGCCGTGGGCGATTCCCGCCGCCCCTTCTACTTCCTGCTGGTGTCCGCCGTGCTGAACACCGGGCTGGACCTGCTCTTCGTGCTGAAATTCGGCATGGGCGTGGAGGGCGTGGCCTACGCCACCATCATCGCCCAGGCGGTGTCCGCCGCGCTGACCATCTGGGTGCTCATGCGCGCCGGCGGCTGTATCCGCCTGGAGCTCCGCGCCCTGCGTATGACCTGGTCCGTCCTCCGTCAGATCGTGGCCGTGGGCATCCCCGCCGCCCTGCAAATGGCCATCACCGCCTTCTCCAACGTGTTCGTGCAGGGCTATATCAACTACTTCGGCCCGGATTGTATGTCCGGCTGGACGGCCTATACCAAGGTGGACCAGCTAATGATCCTGCCGGTCCAGTCCATCGCCATGGCCGGCACCACCTTCGTGGGGCAGAACCTGGGCGTGGGCGATACGCCCCGTGCCAAGAAGGGCGTCCGCACGGCGCTGTACCTGTCCTTCGCGGTGACGGCGGTGCTGCTGGTGCCGGTGCTGCTGCTGGCCCCGGACCTGACGGCGTTCTTCAACAGCAAGGCCGAGGTGGTGTCCTACGGCGCGCTGCTGCTGCGGCTGCTGTCGCCCTTCTATTTCTTCTTCTGCATCAACCAGATCTACTCCGCCGCCCTCCGCGGCGCGGGCAACAGCCAGGTGCCCATGTGGATCATGCTGGGCTCCTTCGTGGTCTTCCGCCAGATATACCTCTACCTCGTGGCCAACTATGTCTCCAACGAGATCATCCCCATCGCCCTGAGCTACCCCGCCGGCTGGTTCATGTGCAGCGTGGCCACGCTCATCTACTACCGCTTCTGTAAATTCGACAGCCACCGGCTGGTGGAGGACGTGTGATGGACAAGTGCGAGACCTGCGTGTGGTACGTCTATGACGAGGACTACGACGATTATATCTGCGGCATGGACCTGGACGAGGACGAGCTGGCCCGCTTCCTGGCCGCCGATACCCGTTCCTGCCCCTATTGGCGTCCCGGCGACGACTATATCACCGCGCGAAAGCAGTAAAAAGCACCCCCGGACCGCCGGGGGTGCCTGCCTGTTCCGGCGAAAAGAAACACCACCCATGGGGTGGTGTTTCTTATTTCCTGCGGAGCCGCGTCAGTCCTCGCGCTTGCGGCGGCGCAGCAGCGCCGCGGTGCCGGTGTAGCTCATC
>ERZ808246.228-NODE-228-length-49937-cov-5.693597_pt1 | contig 49937 bp, 36 predicted proteins | sample MGYA00521083_ERZ808246 | MGnify/ENA primary metagenome ERZ808246 (study PRJEB31516, sample SAMN03275577) | gut metagenome | biome: mammalia-associated habitat; material: feces | host: Papio cynocephalus | place: Kenya | collected 2012-07-07 ... | reverse complement strand
ATTAATGGAAACGCTTACGCGTTTCGGCGGGCGGCAGGGGTTGAAGTAAGAAGTAATAGGTAAGAGGTAATAAGTAATTATAATCCGCACGATGTGCGGAAAAACATAGGAAAATGCTTCGCATTTTGGCGGGCGGCAGATTGCCGCCCCTACGAAGTGAAAACGAAAACCGCGTTTTATCATTTTTACATTATAATAAAACGAACCTTGTGAACGGATATATTTTCCGTTTGCAGGGTTTTTGTTTGTTCCGCATAATATATAAACCCCGTGAACGGATTTTGTCCGCGCGCGGGGTTATGTAAAATTTTGATTTTATATGGTTTTTTCCACGCAAAAACTTCGCATTTTCCGCGGCGATTTCCCTATCGTTCCCGTAGGGGCGGCAACCTGCCGCCCGCCGGAACGCGTGAGCGTTCCCACGGCTCCCGCGCAGCGGGTACAATTGCTAACAGCTAACAGCCAACAGCTAACGGCTCGTGCGGCTCTGCCGCACGCTGGCAGCTAACAGCTCTCTTGACAATCCGCCGAAAAAATATATAATATTACACAATATATATTCCGCAGTATACATACTGCACAAAAGGCGATAAAAAATGACTAAAACAAATCCTTTTACAAACAAACCCGCACGTCCGCCCAAATCACGCTATGCCGCGGCGCGGCGCGCGCTGATTTTCTGGACTCTTTTTATTGGTATCGGCGCCGTTGCAGGCGCTTTGGGAATGATTCTTGACCCAAGCGGCAAAAACATGGGAATGGACGCGATGCTGCCGTATTTTCAGGTGCTGCCCTTTTCCGATGTCTTGTTTTCAGACCTGCTTTTTTCGGGCTTTGCGCTTTTAATTGTCAACGGCATTACAAACATCACGGCGGCGGTGCTTCTTCTTTTGAAAAAGCGGGCGGGGGTAATTCTCGGCGGCATTTTCGGCGTGACGCTTATGATGTGGATATGCATTCAGTTTTATATGTTCCCGCCGAATTTTATGTCAACAATATACTTTATTTTCGGCTTTTTACAGGCGGTTACGGGCTACGCCGCATACGTCTTTTTAAAGCAGGAGACTTTTTTTGTCAATCCCGACGATTATAAAAACATCGGCACAAACAAAAAAAGACTGGTGATATATTTTTCACGCATGGGTTATGTCAAAAAAGCGGCTTTTGACGCCGCCGAAAAAACGGGCGCGTGCATTTATGAAATTAAAACCCCTGAAATGACCGAGGGCACGCTCGGCTTTCTTTGGTGCGGGCGCTTCGGAATGCACCGTTGGGATATGCCGACGGTGCCGCCCGAAACAGACCTTTCGTCTTTTGAGCATGTTACCGTTTGCACGCCGATTTGGGTGTTTTCTTTGGCGCCGCCCGTCCGCGATTTTTTAAGAAAGTCAAAAGGTAAAATTAAAAGCGCCGATTACATTTTGCTTCATCACACAAACGGCGTGTATTTAAACGCGGTTAACGAAATGGACAGCCTTCTCGGCATTAAAAACAGCGGCTTTGTGAGCATCAGGTGCAGAAAAGGGAAGTTTAAAATCAGCTGTTAGCTATTAGCCGTTAGCCATTAGCTACGCGGCTTCGCCGCGCATTATATTCCGCACGTTGTGCGGAAATGTTAAGGAAAACGGCGTTGCCGTTTTGGCGGGCGGCAGGGGTTTGAAGTAATAGGTAAGAAGAAAGAGGTAATAAGTAATTATAATCCGCGCAGAGCGCGGAAAAATATAGGAAAATGCTTCGCATTTTGGCGGGCGGCAGATTGCCGCCCCTACGGGAACGATAGGAAAATCACCGCGGAAAACGGTAGGTTTTTGCGTAGAAAAACCTATATTGCGTGTTTATTGACGGGCAAATTACAGTACCGAAATAAATCTATAAATAATCAAATATTTTAATTTTAAATGACAAACCCGTATTCGGACAAAATCCGTTCACGGGGTTTATTTTTTGCACAACAAAACCCTGTGAATGAACAAAATACAATCCATTCACAGGGTTCGTTTTGTTATAATGTAAAAATGATAAAACGCGGTTTTTGTTTTTACTTCGTAGGGGCGGCAACCTGCCGCCCGCCAAAACGGCAACGCCGTTTTCCTATATTTTTCCGCACAACGTGCGGATTATAATCACTTATTACCTCTTACATCTTACCTATTACTTCAAATATCTGCCGCCCGCCAAAATGCAAAGCATTTTCCTATAATTCTCCGCGTTTACGCGGAATACAATCGCGGCAACGCCGCGCAACGGCTAATTATTGAAAACAATATAAAAATGATAATACGCAAGCCGCCGCCACGCGCGCTAAAAGCTAACAGCTAACGGCTAACAGCTAACATCATTTCTCTATTGCCGCAATTTTTGTATTTATGCCGTAAAGAATCTTGCTGTCGAATTTTTCGGTGCGGTCGTAGTTATAAACGCCGTTTTGCTCCTGCTCAATATCGGTAAGCTGTGTATAGCAAAAGCCGAGCATTTTCGGGTTGTCAAGAAGCGCTTCGGTAAGCCCTTTGTAGCGCGCATAAAACTCGTCAAGCGTTTTCGGTCCGTTGCCGTAGCCCCACCCCTCGACGGTGTTTTTGTTTTCAACCGACCAACGGATTCCGCCGTATTCGCTCATAAACACAGGCTCGCCTTTCCAGGTCTGTTTTTCGTCGTGGCGGTCAACAAGCACGTTTTCGCTGACAAGCTTTTCATAATTCGTTCTGAACACGTCGGGATCCTGCTCATAATCGTGAACGTCAAAAATATCGGTTTCGACGTGATAGTTGCCGCTTGTGTCGATGCACGGTCTTGTTGAGTCAAGCGCCTTTACCGTTCTGTAAACTATGCGAAGCGTGTCGTCATCCTGCTTGCAGCCGTGTCTGTCCCACGTTTCGTTATAGGGGCACCAGCCGATAAGCGCAGGGTGGTTAAAGTCGCGGTCTATTTCCTCTTCAAACTCAAGCAGGAAATATCTTATTGAGTCAAAGCGCGTCCAATCAAGACCCCAGTTGCCGTGCTCGCCCCAAACGATGTAGCCCAACTCATCGCAATAGCGCAAAAACAGCGGCTCGAACACCTTTTGATGAAGTCTTGCGCCGTTGAAGCCGACCTTTTGCGAAAGAAGAATGTCGTTTTTAAGCGCTTCTTTTGTGGGCGCGGTATAAATGCCGTCGGGATAAAATCCTTGGTCAAGCACAAGGCGCTGGAAAACGGGTTTTCCGTTGATTTCGCACACACCGTTCTTTAAAGCAACCTCTCGCAAGCCGAAATAGCTTTTTACCTTGTCGCCGCCGAAAGAAAGCTCAAGGTCGTAAAGTCCGCCCTTGCCGACCTCCCAAAGGTGTTTTTCTTTAAGCGGAACTGTAAGCGTTACGCTGTTACCCGAAGTTTTTGTTGAAGCCTTGCCGACCTCTTTGTTATCCCAAAAAGCGGCAAGAGAAAACTCGCCTGAGCCCTGAAGCTTTGCTGTAACGGTAAGAGAGCAGTCGTTTATGTTCGGGTAATATTTTACGCTTTTTATGTAATTTTCTTCGCGGAATTCAAGATAAACCGTTTGCCAGATACCAGTTGTGCGCGTGTAGTCGCACGCGTGTGAATAAAACTCTTCGCTCTGCTTGCCGCGCGCCTGAAGGGGACTTCTTACGTCGTCCTCGGCATAAACGGTAACGGTGTTTTCGCCCTCTCTTAAAAGCTTTGTTATTTCTGTTTCAAACGAAATATAGCCGCCGAAGTGCTCGCCCGCTTCTTTGCCGTTTACATAGACAATTGCGTGAAAGTCAACAGCGCCGAAAATAAGAAACGCTCTTTTTTCAAGCTCCTCTTTTGAAATATTTACCGTTCTTTTGTACCAAACGGCAGGAATAAAATCCTTATAGCCTATTCCCGAAAGCTCGCTTTCGGGGCAAAACGGAACGTTTATTTTCTTTGAAAACAAAGCGTTCTCTTCATACATTTTTCTGTCGCGTCCGCTGTTGCCGAAATCAAATTCAAACGACCATTCGCCGTTTAAATTTCTGTAGTTTTCGCGCATCATTTGGGGGTTGGGGTGTTCGTTTCTGGGTATCATAAAAATCCTCCGTAAGATTTATTGTTTGTGCTTTCTTAAATATATCATAAGCACCGAGATGTCTGCAGGCGAAACGCCGCTTATTCTCGAAGCCTGTCCGACGGTCCTCGGGTGAACCGCCGAAAGCTTTTCGATTGCTTCAAGCCTTAAATTTGTAATATCGCCGTAGTTTATGCCGTCGGGTATCGGCTTGTTTTCAAGGCGTTTTTGCTCTTCTATTTGGGCTAACTGCCTTTTTATATATCCCTCGTATTTAACGTTTATTTCGACCTGCTCAAACACCTCGCGGCTCTCTTCTGGGCGGTCTTTGTCAAACGGCGCAAGAAGCGCATATGAAAGCTGAGGCCTTTTAATCAAATCGACAAGCCTTGCGCCCGTAACAAGCTCCGACGTGCCGACGGACAAAAGAAGCTCGTTAAGCTCTTTTGACGGCGCAATTACCGTGTTGTTTATTCTTTTAGTTTCCTCTTCAATTCGCTTTATTTTTTCGCGAAGCTTTTTAATGCGCTTTTCGCTTATAAGCCCCAAGGCATAGCCTTTTTCGCTTAAACGCAAATCGGCATTGTCTTCTCTTAAAACAAGGCGGTATTCGCTTCGCGAGGTCATCATTCTGTAGGGGTCGCGGCAGCCCTTTGTAACAAGGTCGTCTATTAACGTGCCGATGTAAGACGTGCTTCTGTCAAGCACAAATTCGGGTTTGTTTAACGCCTTTTGCGCGGCGTTTATCCCCGCGATAAGTCCCTGCGCCGCCGCCTCTTCATAGCCCGAAGAGCCGTTAAACTGCCCCGCGCCGAAAAGCCCCGGAAGCGCCGTAAATTCAAGCGTTGAATTAAGGCTTAGCGGGTCAACGCAGTCATATTCTATAGCATATGCCGTTCTCATCATCTCGGCGTTTTCAAGCCCTTTTATGCTTTTTACTATTTTTAACTGAACATCCTCGGGAAGCGACGACGAAAGTCCCTGTAAATAAAGCTCTTCAGTCTCAAGCCCGCAAGGCTCAATAAACACCTGATGGCGCTCTTTTTCGGAAAATCTTACAATCTTGTCTTCAATGCTCGGGCAATATCTCGGCCCTGTGCCCTCAATTTTGTGCGAATAAAGCGGCGAGCGGTCAAGATTGTTTAAAATAATGTTCTTTGTTTCTTCGCCCGTGTATGTAATGTGGCAAACAGCCTTGTTTTTGAGCCTTGAGCTTTTTGTTTCAAACGAAAACGGCGTAATATCTTCGTCGCCCTCCTGAATTTCAAGCTGTGAAAAATCAACGCTTCGGCGGTTAATTCTGGGCGGAGTGCCCGTTTTAAAGCGGCGAAGCGGCGCGCCGAGAGACTCAAGGCTTTTTGAAAGCGCGTTTGACGGGAACATTCCGTCGGGCCCGCTTTCGTAAGAAACATCGCCTATATAAACCCTGCCTTTTAAAAACGTGCCCGTCGCTATAACGACGCATTTTGCTTTATAAACGGCTTCAAGGCGTGTGCAAAGCTCCCAATTGCCGTCGTCCGCTTTTTTTAGCGAAACTATTTCACCCTGTTTCAAGTCAAGATTTTCCTGCTTTTCAAGGCAGTGCTTCATATATTTTGTATATTCTTTTCTGTCTATCTGCGCCCTTAAAGAGTGCACGGCAGGGCCTTTTCCCACGTTTAAAACGCGGCTTTGAATAAGCGTTTTGTCTGCGGCTTTGCCCATTTCGCCGCCGAGAGCGTCAATCTCTCTTACGAGATGCCCTTTTGAAGTGCCGCCGATTGACGGGTTGCACGCCATATTTCCTATCCAATCAAGGTTTACGGTAAAAACAACCGTTTTGGCGTTAAGCCGCGCAGACGCAAGCGCCGCTTCGATTCCGGCGTGACCCGCGCCTATTACGGCAACGTCATAATATCCTGCAAAAAATTCCATCTTATATACCAGACTTTAAATAAAAATTTGTAATCGCATTTTTAAATGCCGCTTCTTTCGGATTTCACTGTGAGAAACGCCGTCTGCATTCTGTTTTCGTCGGTTGTCGGCTCGGGCGAAAATGCGTTTTCGATTCTTATATCTATCTCGTCGCCGACAAGCTCTTTTAAAATTTCGTCGCGCTTGTCAAGATAATATTCCGAATCCGTGCCCGCGTCGCCGCGCGAAATAAGGAAAATATATTCCGAAGTGCCTATAACCGAAGCTTTTCGCGCTTCAAGCGACTGCACCTTTTCAAAAAATCCCTCGGGGTAGCCCGACTCGCCGCGCTTTAAAACCGCTGTTATTACAGAGCTTGTGTAGCCGGTTTCGGCAAGAAACTCCGCCGCTTCCTCCATTGTTTTTTCGCCCGCGTTTATAAGCGACGCCATATTCTGAAATTTTAAAATAAGCGCCTCTTTTTTAGGCTCGTCAAAATATTGCGTAAGCCCGTTTTGGTCAACGTATGTGAAATAGCCGCTTACGCTTCTGAAAACGACATAGTTTGTTCTGAACGCGGCGTAAAGCCTTGCAACGCTTATTTCGTTTTCGCCGCCCTCGCCGTAATAGTGAATAAGAAGCGCGTCGCGGTATGCGTCGGCTGTAAAGACCTTTGTTAACGTCTCTTTACTTACGCCGATTGCGGTATAATACTCTTTATAAACGCCCCAATACGCATTGACTTTTTCTGAAACCTTTGCTTTTTCAGCCTGAGAAAGTGAAACGTTTTCGGAATGTGCAAGCGTGTTTTTCTTAAAATAAGACGCGCAAAGCTCCGTGGCGCGCGCCGTTACCTCGTCCTGCGAAGCGCCGTCGGAAAGCTCGCAAAACGCGGCGTCGATGAAATAGTTCAGAACGTCGTCCGAAATTTCAACGCCGTCTAACGAGAGCGCCCCTGTTTTGCGTTTTTCACAGCCCGAAAAAACGAGCAACAGACCGAAGCACAAAGAAACAGCCGCCGTTACCGCTGTGAATCTTTTAATTTTTTCAAATACCGAATACATACAGTCACTACCGTTTTATTTTGTTATTTCCTGTTTTGAAGCTTCTTCGTCATGCATATTCGCGTGGCGTTTGATTTTGTTTGTAGTCGTTTTTATAAACTCGTTTTCTCTTATGTCAAAACGCCTGATATGCTTGTATTTGGGAAGCTTTTTGTTTACTTCTTTAACGACCTCCGAAATGGTCTTTAAAACCTGCTCCTTTGTGGGCGGCGTCTGATTTTTGAATTTTGCCATTATTTCGGAAATATCGGGGAATATCTTCGCTTCAACGCGCGTCCCCTCATCCGCTTCGTCGCAATCCGTGCCGAAAACAAGACTTTCGCTTATAAAGGGGTTTTTGTTAAGATAATATTCAACCTCTTCGGGATAAATATTCTTGCCGTTTTTTGTGACGATAACGTTTTTGCACCTGCCGACTATTTTAAAGCGGTTTTCGCTGTCAACCGTGCCCATATCGCCCGTTTTAAACCAGCCGTCCTCTGTAAAGACTTCTTTTGTAGCCTCTTCGTTATTATAATAGCCCATCATAACCATAGGGCCTTTTACGAATATTTCGCCCACGCCGTTTACATCGGGCGCGTTAATTTTCGCTTCGACCCCGGGAAGCGGCACGCCGACGGAATCAGGCAGCTGCAATCTGTCGTTGTTGCCTATAACAAGCGGCGAGCATTCCGTAAGACCGTAGCCTATGTAAACGGGCAGCCCGAAGGTTTTAAAATCCCTTGCAACCTCGGGATTAAGCGCCGCCGCGCCCGTGATTATAAGACGAAGCTTTCCGCCGAACTGCTTTTTAACCTCGGCAAATATTTTTTCGGTAAGACCGGCAACAAAGCCGTCGCCGCCGCTTTGAGCAAGCTTGCCGAGCGAAAGCGCAAAGCGCCCCATCTTTTTTTCGCTTACCTTTTTTAATATGCGCGCGTGGAATTTTTCAAGCATAAGCGGCACGGTTACAAATACCGTCGGCTCAAACTGCTGCATATCGCGCTGAATATACCTAAGCCCCTCGCAAAAGCAAAGGCAGCCGCCGCTGTACATAAGCATTAAAAAGCTCAGCGTGCATTCATATGTATGGTGAAGCGGCAACACGGAAAGAATCCTGTCCTCGGGTGTGATTTTTACGACCGACGACACCGCGGTTATGTCGGAGCAGATGTTTCTTGCGGAAAGCATAACGCCCTTTGCGTTGCCCGTTGTGCCCGATGTAAAAATTAAGCTCGCAAGCGCTTCGGGGTCGGGCGTGATTTCAAGAAAGGTTTTGTCGCCCGAATTAAGAAGCTCTTCGCCCTTTTTTAAAAGAGAATCAAGGCTTTCGCCCGAAAGAGCTTCGTTCATTTCGCCGTCAAGCGAAATAAGAATAATATCCTCGGGGAGTTTTTCTTTTATTTCAAGAAGCTTTTCGCCCGCCGCCTTGTCAAAAAACAGCGCACGGCAGGAGGCGGCGTTTATTATCCCCGCAATATCGTCGGGCATAAGCTCTTTATCCATAGGAACGACAACGCCCGTGCCGCAGGTTATTGAAAGATATGCACAGCACCACTGCGGCGAATTTTTGCCCATAACGGCAATTTTTTCGCCTTTAAGCCCCAAAGAGCAAAGCGCCGTTCCGAGGGCGTTCACGTTGTTAAGAAGATTTCTGTAGGTTATTGAATAAATCTCGCCGTTTTTGTCGCGCCCCATAAGCGCCGGGCGCATCGGGAAAAGCACCGCGCTTGACTTCAGCATATCTTTAAAATCGGTTATTTTTCTTGTTTCGTAAAAAGCTTCGTTAATCATTAATTTCTCCGTTCCGCGGTATGCGTTATATGCCGCTTCCGATTAATCGGCAGTTATTTTGATTTATAGTTTACCGCAAGGCCGCCTTCGCTTGTTTCACGGTATTTTTTCCCCATATCCTTACCCGTTTCATACATTGTTTCGACAACGGTGTCGAAGCTTATTTTTCTTGTTTTTGTCAAAAAGTTTGCCAAAGAAAGCGCATTTATTGCGCGCATTGCCGCAACGGCGTTGCGCTCTATACACGGAATCTGCACAAGGCCGCACACGGGGTCGCACGTAAGCCCCAGGTAATGCTCCATAGCGTTTTCTGCGGCGTATTCTATCTGTTCAAGGCGCATCATATGAAGCTCCGCAAGACCTGCCGCCGCCATTGAGCACGCCGTGCCGACCTCTGCCTGACAGCCGCACTCGGCGCCGCTTATCGAGGCGTTTTGTTTCACTATGTTGCCGATTATTCCCGCCGCGGCAAGCGCCCTGACAATATCTTTATCCGAAAAATGCTTTTTTTCCTGCATATAATAGAGCACTGCTGGCAGCACCCCCGAAGCGCCGCAGGTGGGCGCTGTGACTATAACGCCGCCGCCAGCGTTTTGCTCGCACGCGGCAAAGGCATATGAACAAACAAGCCTGTTTTCGCGCGTTTCGGGCGACTCGTCCATATGATGCTGCATAAAAAGGTATTTTGCCTTTCTTTCAACGCCCAGCCCGCCGGGGAGAACGCCCTCACCGGCGAGGCCCTCTTTTATTGTCTGCCTCATTCTGTGCCAGATGTTTTCAAGATAATTTAAAATATCCCCGCCCTCAAAATGAACGACATAATCGCAAAGGTGAAGCCCGTTTTCGCGGCAGTATGTTTTAATTTCGTCAAAATTTTTATGCGGATAAACCTCGGGCGGCTCAACGTTCGGCTCGCCCTCTATTCTGATTTCGCCGCCGCCTATGCTTAAAGCGCGCACGGTTTTTATAAGAGCGCCGTTTTTATAAACTTCAAAATCAAGCGTGTTCGGGTGCGGAATATCCTTTTTTTCTTTGTCAAAAACAACCTCATTTTCTGCCTTTAACGTCTCCTTTAAAACGGTGTGCGTTCCGTGGCCCTCGCCCGTGAGCGCCAAAGAGCCGTAAAGAATAACGCGGACAAAATCGGCTTCGGGATATTTTTCGTTGACAAATTCAGCCGCATACTGCGGACCCATGGTGTGCGAGCTTGACGGACCCTTGCCCGTTTTGTAAAGCATCCTGAGAGATTTCATATGCGTTCTCCTTTTTGTGAATACATAATATATAATCAGAAATTCTTAGTTGCCAAAGCCTATATGTGCGCGCGGTATTGAGCACACATATACATATTAGATAGTATCACACATCTCTTCAAAAAGCAAATTATATTTCTTTATTTTTCTTTGTTTTTTCTTGTTTTCGGCTCTTGCTTTTTTTCTGAAAATGGTGTAGAATAATCACAGAAAGAATTAAATTAGGTCGGTATTGGCATTTTCGGGGAAAATGCTTTATATTTTTTGCCTTATTTCAATTTTAAACTTTTTGTTAATTTTTCCCGTTTGCCCACTGTTTTGAAAGGAAGGATTGTTTTGTCCGCAGATTTGCATTGCCACACCCGTTTATCAAACGGCTCTTTAGGCATTGAAGACCTCATTTTGCTCGCGAAAAAACGCGGCGTTGAAACAATAGCCATAACCGACCACGATTGCCTTGCCGGTACCGTAAGAGGAAAGGTTATCGGCGAAAGGCTCGGCATAACCGTTATCCCGGGTGTTGAGCTTTCCGGTACCGATAAAACCAACGGTCAGGAAATTCACCTGCTTTGCTACAAGCCCGACTTTCCCGACAGGCTTGAGGGTCTTTGCAGACGAAGCTCTTTAATAAGAAAAAAGGCTTCGCACATTATGATGCTCAAGGTTGCCCAAAAATACCCCGTAACGCCCGAATTTATTGCTAAATGCGCCTCGGGCTCGACAAACATTTTTAAAGCGCACATTATGCAGGCGCTTGTCGAAACGGGCTTTACCGACAGAATTTACGGCGAGCTTTACGACAAGCTTTTTTCAAAGACCGACAAAAACTCATTCGACGTCGTGCCGCAGTATGAAGATATTTTCGACGTGCTCACGGCAATTCACGACGCAGGCGGCATAGCCGTGCTTTCACATCCGCTCCGCTGCAAAAACAAAGAGCTTCTCGGGCAGCTTGTCGAAGCGGGCCTTGACGGAATCGAAGTGTTCATTTCGGGCGTCGGCGACCGCGACCGCGAAGAGCTTTTGCAGTACGCAAAAAAGCACAAGCTTCTTACAACGGGCGGCACAAACTTCAAGGGCCTTTACAATAAAGAGGTTATAACAGTCGGCGATTGCGACATTCCCGAGGAATGCGTAAAAGAGCTTTTGACATATAAGTCACGCAAGAAAAAAGCCGCGCGCCGCAAAGAAACCCTTGCCGCACAGGAAAAGCTTCAGAAAGCTATCGAAGAAGCAAAAGCCAAGTGAGCTTGTAGCCGTTAGCTTTTAGCTGTTAGCTTTTAGCCGTTAGCCATTGTACCCGCTGCGCGGAAGCCGTGGGAACGCTTGCGCGTTCCGCCCCTACGGGGTAGCCGGTAACTATTAGCTTTTAGCTGTTAGCCGTTAGCCGTTAGCCATTGTACCCGCTGCGCGGAAGCCGTGGGAACGCTTGCGCGTTCCGCCCCTACGGGGTAGCCGATAGCTATTAGCTTTTAGCTGTTAGCCTTAGTGACGGTCACTTTGTTTTTTCATTTTACATTGTTATTTTTTGAACCCCGCAGATTGGTTAGCCCAATTGCGGGGTTTGTTATTAGCTGTTAGCTATTAGCTATTAGCTTTTAGCTGTTAGCACGCGGCTTCGCCGCGATTGTATCCGCGCAAAGCGCGGTGTATAGCGGAAAATGCTGCGCATTTTGGCGGGCGGCAGATATTTGAAGTAATAGGTAAGATGTAAGAGGTAATAAGTGATTATAATCCGCACGTTGTGCGGAAAAATATAGGAAAACGGCGTTGCCGTTTTGGCGGGCGGCAGGTTGCCGCCCCTACGAAGTAAAAACAAAAACCGCGCTTTTCTTTTTCAAATCATTATAAATCAAACCCTGTGAATGGAATAAATTTTGTCCGCTCACAGGGTTTTTGTTTGTTCAGCATAACAGACTCCGTGAACAGATTTTGTCCGTTCATAGGGTTTTGTTGTGTAAAAAATAACCCCCGTGACTGGGTTTTTGTCCGTACACGGGGGTTGTCATTTAAAATATTTGATTGTTTATAGATTTATTTCGGTACTGTAATTTGCCCGTCAATAAACACGCAATACAGGTTTTTCTACGCAAAAGCCTACCGTTTTCCGCGCAGATTTTCCCATTATTCCCGTAGGGGCGGCAACCTGCCGCCCGCCGAAACGCGTAAGCGTTTCCCTTAAAATTTCCGCACAACGTGCGGATTATAATCACTTATTACCTCTTACATCTTACCTATTACTTCAAAAAACGCCTCCCGTCAAAACCACGTTTTTTGCAAAAAATTCCCACCCTTTTTTGGGCGGTTTTTCGATTGACAAGAAAATATCAATATGCTATTATGCAGGCAAATAAGACTTTTGAAAGGCGGTTTTTTATGAAAACCAAAAAGATTCTTTCACTGCTTTTGGCGGTTATCGCCGTAATCTCTCTTTGCTCGTGCAAAGGCAAGGGCGGCGACGCTTCATCAACCACCGAAGCCCCCGCCGAAACAGACGCAAACACCCCTGCAAGCGAGGCGTTTTTGAACACCGAAACGAACGCTTCCGCCGAAACGGAGGCAACGACCGCGCCTTCCGGCACAAAGCCCACCGAAAAACACAATTCGGCGCCCGCTACAACCGAAAAACGCACCCCCGCCCCCGAGACCACTGCAAAACAGACCGAAAAACAGACCGAAAAGCAAACAGAAGCAAAGCCCACTTTGCCCGCACCCACAAACGACTATGAAAAAGTCAGATATGAATTCAGGGCGCAGATAGACAAAAACAACTCTGCTTCGGCAATGGTTCTTGCAACGTCTTTAAGAAGCGCGTCGGGCATTCGCACATTCCCGAAAGCTGTTCCCTCTTATTCCGAAAAGGGCGGCTATTATGTAATGCCCTGCAACGATTATTACGTTTCGACAAGCGACTGCAAAAGCGCTTATATGCTTGAGCCGTTAAACGCAAACCAAAGCGCCGCCATTCTTTATGTTTTTGAATGCACCAACGAAAAAGCAGCCGACAAAGTGGCGTCGTCGCTCAAATCCAACGTCAATCTCGGCTACAGAATGTGCGGCATTTTTGCCGACGACTATATCGTTGACAGCTACGGCGCGCGTGTTCTTCTTTTTGTAAAATAAATTGAATTTATCGGGGGCAAACGGCGCGTATAGGCATCTTTGCCCCCTGTTTTTTTAGATAAGTTTCCGTATTAAAAGGAGTGTATGTTTTGCTGTTTTCAAGCCTGCCATTTTTATACTATTTTCTTCCGGCGGTGCTTTTGCTGTATTTCATTGCGCCGAAAGCCTTAAAAAACACCGTTCTTTTGCTTTCAAGCCTGATTTTTTATGCCTGGGGCGAACCGAAATATGTTTTTTTGATGATTGCCACAATATTTTCGGGCTACATTCTCGGAATTTTAACCGAAAAAGCGCGTACAAAGCGCCTTTCGCATTTTTTCCTTGCGCTTGCCGTGATAATCGACCTCGGCGCGCTCGGATTTTTTAAATATGCAAACTTTTTTATCGACAATTTTTCCAAAGCCACGGGCATTGAGGCAAGCGCGCTTAACATTGCCCTGCCCATAGGCATAAGCTTTTATACTTTTCAGATATTAAGCTACAACATCGACGTTTACCGCGGCACTGTGGCGGCTCAAAAAAATCCCATCGACCTCGGTGCATATATAACGATGTTTCCGCAGCTTATCGCGGGGCCGATTGTCCGTTATTCCGACATAGCGCCCGAGCTTAAATGCCGCACACATTCTCTTGAAAAATTTTCGCTCGGCGCCCGCCGCTTCACAATCGGTCTTGCAAAAAAAGTGATATTGGCAAATTCTCTCGGCGAATTTTGTGCGGCAAAGAACGCTTCGCCGGCACCGTCTGCGGCGTTTTGCTGGGCGGCGGCCGTTGCATTTTCACTTCAGATATATTTTGATTTTTCGGGCTATTCCGATATGGCGATAGGGCTCGGCGAAATTTTCGGCTTTCATTTCCCCGAAAACTTTAACTACCCCTACATATCAAAAAGCGTTACGGAATTTTGGCACCGCTGGCACATCTCGCTCGGGACGTGGTTTCGCGACTACGTTTACATTCCCATGGGCGGCAACAGAGTGTCTAAGCCGCGTTGGTTTTTCAACATTTTCACGGTGTGGTTCTTAACGGGCTTTTGGCACGGCGCTTCGTGGAACTTTATTGTTTGGGGACTGTTTTTTGCAGTGCTTCTTGTTTTTGAAAAGCTCAGGCTGTTAAAGCTTCTCAAAAAGGGAAAAGTTTTGCCGCACATTTACGTCCTCTTTGCCGTTCTTATAAGCTTTGTGATTTTTGACGCCGACAGCATGGGCGAAGCGGTTAAAAACCTTTGCGGAATGTTCTCGCTTTCGGGCGGATTTTTAGGCGCGGAGGCTCTTTATTACATCAAAAGCTATTTTGTTGTATTCATTCTTGCCGCAATCGGCTCAACGCCGCTGCCCAAAAAACTTTATAACAAATTTGCCGCGACCGGCTTCGGCGAAAAGGCTCTTTATGTTTTAGAGCCGCTGTTTTTAGTCGCGCTTCTTTTAACAGTCACGGCGTTTCTTACGGACGGCTCGTTCAATCCTTTCCTTTACTTTAGATTTTAAGGGGTGACATTATGAAAAAAGAAATGCTCAAGCCGCTTTGCATAACGCTTTCGTTTTTGCTTGTCATATCGGTTTTTTCTGTTTGGGCTATAATAAAACCCGCCGACGAATACTCCGTATCGGAAAGGCGAAAGCTTGCTCAATTCCCCAAAGCTTCTTTCGACAGCGTTAAAGACGGGCGATTTTTTGAAAGCTTTGAAAAATACGCCGCCGACCAATTCCCGATGCGCGACAAGCTGCGCGCTTTAAAAGCAACGGTGTCATACGACTTTCTTTTAGAGCGCGACAACAACGGTCTTTATTGCTACGACGATACAATTGCGAAAATCGACTATCCGCTCGACCCGTTTATGATAGACAATGCGGCAGACCTTTTTGAAAATATAACCGAGCTTTATTTAAAGCCGGCAAACGCAAAAGTTTATATTGCCGCCATTCCCGACAAAAACAAATATCTTGCCGAAGAAGCGGGACGTCTTTCGCTTGATTTTGACGCACTGAAGGCGCGCCTTTTTGAAAAAACGCCCGATATGACGCACATTGAAATAGACGGTCTGCTTAATTACTACAACTACTATTACACCGACACCCACTGGAAGCAGGAAGAAATTTATCCCGTGGCAAAGCATCTTGCAGACGAAATGGGCGCAGAAATTCCCTCGTTTAAAAGTTATACCTTAAATGTCATAAGCAAGCCGTTTTACGGCGCTTACAGCGGACAGTTTGCAAAAGAATGCAAATACGACTCGTTTCGCTTTCTCTCTTCGCCCGTAACCGACGGTCTTCGCGTTACCGTTTTTTCGTTTGACGAAGAGACGGGCGACCTCACCCCGGAGAACGGCGTTTTATATGACAAAAAAGCATTCTCCACCGACGATATGTATAACTTCTTTTTAATGGGCTCGGTGCCGCTGATAACAATGGAAAACCCCGCGGCCGAAAACGAAAAAGAGCTTGTCATTTTCCGCGATTCGTTTTCTTCAAGCCTTGCGCCGCTGCTTGCGGGCGGCTACAAAAAGGTTACGCTTGTTGATTTGCGCTACCTTCCGTCGTATGCCGTGGGCGATTATGTCTCGTTTGAAAACGCCGACGTGCTGTTTTTGTACAGTACACTTGTTTTGAACGACAGCTTGCAGTTGAGTTAGCCGTTAGCTGTTAGCCTTTAGCCGTTAGCTGTTAGCTTGCGCGCCAAAGGCGCGATTATATTCCGCACGTTGTGCGGAAAAATCAAGGAAAACGGCGTTGCCGTTTTGGCGGGCGGCAGGTTGCCGCCCCTACGAAGTAAAAACAAAAACCGCGCTTTTCTTTTTCAAATCATTATAAATCAAACCCTGTGAATGGAATAAATTTTGTCCGCTCACAGGGTTTTTGTTTGTTCAGCCTAACATAACCCCGTGAAAGGGTTTTTGTCCGTACACGGGGGTTGTCATTTAAAATATTTGATTGTTTACAAATTTATTTCGGTACGATAATTTGTCTGTCAACAAACACGCAATACAGGGTTTTCCACGCAAAAGCCTATCCGTTTTCCGCGCAGATTTTCCCATTATTCCCGTAGGGGCGGCAACCTGCCGCCCGCCGAAACGCGTAAGCGTTTCCCTTAAAATTTCCGCACAACGTGCGGATTATAATCACTTATTACCTCTTACCCATTACTTCTTACTTCAACTCCTGCCGCCCGCCGGACCGCGAAGCGTTCCCCTTAAACCTTCCGCACACCGTGCGGAATATAATCGCGGCAGCGCCGCGTGCTAACAGCTAACGGCTAAGAGCTAACGGCTCGCACGGCGAAGCCGCGCAACAGCTAACGGCTAAAAGCTAACTTGACAATCCGCCTTTACGGCTTTATAATGTTATTAACAATTTTTACTGATTATAAGGAGATTTTTATGGAAAAACGCACAAAATCACCGCTTGCGGAAAACAAGCTCTCCGCGCGGATATGGTTCAACCTTTGCCTGTTCGGTTTTACGGGTCAGGTGGCATGGAACCTTGAAAATATGTACTACAACACGTTTATGTACAACACCGTTTATGAGGGCGGCACTGTTACAGGCTCGCTTTCTTCTATGACGGCAATCAGGCTTATGGTTGCTTTGAGCGCCGTAACGGCTGTTCTTACAACGTTTATTATGGGCAACCTTTCCGACAAAATGAACAAGCGCAAGGTCTTTATTTCTGCAGGCTATGTCGTTTGGGGTATAATTACCTTTGCGTTCGGCTTTATCACAAAAGACAATGTTTCGGCGCTTTTCGGAATTTCGGACCCCGTTAAAGCCGTTACCGCAACCGCGATTGTAATTATCGTTATGGACTGCGTTATGACGTTTATGGGTTCAACCAGCAACGACTCTGCCTTTAACGCGTGGGTAACGGACGTCACCACGGCTAAAAACCGCGCCACGGCTGAAAGCGTGCTTGCCATTTTGCCCGTTGTTGCAATGGTTGTGGTTGTTGCCTTCGGCGGAATGATTGACGCAATAGGCGGCTATCCCGTATTCTTCTTTGCCATCGGCGGATTTGTTATTCTTTGCGGAATTATCGGTCTTTTCACGCTTAAAGATTCACGAAGCGGCGAAAAGAAAACAAATACAAGCTATTGGGCAGACCTTGTTTACGGCTTTAAGCCCTCTGTTGTAAAAGAGAATTCAAAGCTCTATCTTGCTCTTTCGGGCGTTTGCATTTTCCAGACAGCCGTTCAGGTGTTCTTCCCCTATCTTCTTATATATCTTGACCACTCGCTCGGTCTTAAAATCGAAAATCTTTTGGGCTATCTCTTTAAAGAGGACGGCTCTCTTAACGTCGGCGTTGTAATAGGCGTTGTAATCGGCGTTGCGGCTGTCGGCGTGGGCATTGTTCTTATGGGCAAGCTTATTGACAAAATCGGCAAAAACGTTCTTCTTTTCGTTGCGGTTGCGCTGTTTGTCGGCGGCCTTATCGGCGCTTCGTTTGCGCACACCATAAAAACATTTGTTATTGCCGCAGTGCCGCTCTTTGCGGGATACGGGCTTCTCGGAATTATGATTAACGCAACCGTGCGCGACTATACCCCCGAGGATAAAACAGGTCTTTTCCAGGGCATCAGAATGATTTTCTTTGTACTTATCCCCATGGTTGTCGGTCCTACGATAGGCGACGCTGTGTGCAAGGCGGCGGCTTCGGGCTCATATGTGGGCGACGACGGACTCAGAAACTATGAGCCGTGCGCCGAAATGTTCCTTGCGGCAGGTCTTTTTGCAATACTTATTTTAATCCCCTGCATTATCCTCAGAAAAAAGGGAATCGACAAAAAAGAAGCATAAGGAGAAAACATAATGAAGCTTAGGTTGCTTTCTTCTCTTACAAAGGTCTTTTGCGACAAAGAGCCGAATTTCTTAGAATTTACGGAGTTTTCGGCGCTTAAAAACGAGGTCTTTTCGTTTCAGCTTGCGCTTTTCCCCGAAGAGGACAGCGAAACGGTTGTTTCTCTTTCTTTGGAGTCGCGCCTTAAAAACCGCACATCTGTCTATTATGTTAAGGCAATGCCCTCGTGCCTTTCGCACAGCGAAAATCACGACTGCTTTTATTATGAAAAGCGGAGCGAATACCCCGACCTTTTACTTCCGATAAAAAACGAAGCCGTTCTTAAAAAGAACGAATGGAACGCGCTTTGGTATGAGTACTCGCCGAAAAAGTCCCTGTGCGGCAAACGGCGCACAAAAATAACTGTTACCTGCGCCGACGGCACGGCGTATGAAAAGGTATTTGTTTTAAACATTATAGACGCTCTTTTGCCGCCGCAAAAGCTTCTTTACACAAACTGGTTTCACAACGACTGCCTTTGTACCTATTATTCGGTTGAGCCTTTTTCAAAGGAATACTGGCAGATTGCCGAAAACTATATTGAAAACGCCGTAAATCACGGAATGAATATGATTCTTACGCCGATTTTCACGCCGCCGCTCGACACCGAAGTCGGAAAAGAGCGCCCGACCTTTCAGCTGGTTGACGTGAAGCGCGACGGAGAACATTGGTATTTCGGCTACAGAAAGTTTGAGCGCTACATAAAAATGTGCCTTAAATGCGGCATAGAGGCGTTTGAAATTTCGCATCTTTTCACGCAGTGGGGTGCAAAAGCCGCGCCGAAAATCGTTGCCGAAGAAAACGGCGAATTAAAGCGTGTTTTCGGCTGGGAAACCGACGCCGCCGGCGCAGAATACAGAAGCTTTCTTGAGCAGTTTGCCGCTTCTTTCACGGGCGAAACCGAAAAACTCGGCATAAAAGACCGCTGTTTTATGCATGTTTCGGATGAACCCGGCATAGGCGACCTTGAGTCATATAAAAAAGGCGCTCTTCTTTTGCACAGTCTTTTCAAGGGCTTTCGCTTTATCGACGCTCTTTCTGACCTTGAATTTTTCAAAAGCGGGCTTGTTTATACGCCGATTCCCTGCGAAAATGAGGCTGACGTTTTTCTGCCCGAGGTCGAAAACTTTTGGACGTATTACTGCTGCGGTCAGGTAACGGACTTTTTGCCGAACAGGCTGTTTTCAATGCCTTCGCAGCGAAACCGCGTTTTGGGCTTTTTGCTTTACAAATATAACGCCGAGGGCTTTTTGCAGTGGGGTCACAACTTTTGGTACTCGCAGTATTCAAAGCGCGCTTTGAACCCGTTTGAAGAAACGGACGCCGGCGAAGCGTTCCCGTCGGGCGACTCGTTTGTTGTTTACCCCGGCGAAAACGGCACGCCCCTTAATTCGCTTCGGCACGAGGTTTTTTATGAGGGCATTTGCGACCTTCGCGCATTAAGACTTCTTGAAAGCCTTACTTCAAGAGAGCACGTTTTAAAGCTTTTGTCGCTCGGTCTTGACACAGAGCTTACTTTCCGCGACTATCCGCACACGCAGAAATGGCTTCTTGAAACACGCGCGCGAATAAACCGCGAAATTGAAAATCATATTTCATAAAATAAAGAGGTTTTTTAAAATGGCAAAACAAAAAAAGGTAAAAAAGAGACAGGCAGAGCCGCACACAAGAAAAATTGCGTGCTCGGGCGCCGACAGATTTTTCTTCTATCTGTGGCAGTTCACTTGGGGGCTTCCCGTGAACATTTTCGGATTTATTGCATATCTTATTATGTATAAGGGTCACCGCCACGAAAAATTCTGCAACGCGTTTATTACATACGTTCCCAAAAACTTCGGCGGCGTTTCGCTCGGACTTTTCATATTTATCCGCGAGGGCGGCAGCGACGAGTGGACTCACGACACGCGCATTCACGAATACGGCCACACAATTCAGTGCCTGCTTTTAGGGCCGCTTTACTGGCTTGTGATAGGGCTTCCGTCGGCAACGTGGTGCAACTTCCCCTATTTTGTAAAAATGCGTAAAGAGAAAAACGTTTCTTATTACAGCCTTTATTGCGAATCATGGGCAAACGCCTGGGGTCAAAAGTGGAGCGGATATAAGCAGTTTAATATGAAATAATAACCTTGCGAACCGCGGCAAAATTAAAAATTTTGACCGTTTCGGAGAACTTGAACAGCTAAATTGCGCGGCTTTCGCCGCCGGCACTTTGTCCCGCCCCTGCCGCAGGGCAATTTATGATATGATGTGAAGTAATAATTAAAAAACCGCATTCCGAAAAGAGTGCGGTTTTTTATATTTTCCCCTTACAAAACTTTTTTGACGCAGTAACGGCGAAAAGCGGGCGGTTTAAAACTGTACCGGTTCAACGCTCTTATGCCAAAGACCAAACAGCCGAAAACATCTCTTTTAAAAATGCATTTTTCACGGAAAAGCTTAAAATGTGAAAACAACATTCTCAAAAACCCCTGAATTTGTGCAAATAACGCCCTCAAAAAAGCCTAAAATCGTGCAAATAATGTGCCGAAAAAAGCCGTTATTTGTGCAAACAATAGGCAAAATAACACCCGAATTTGTGCAAGTAATTATATTTTCGCCTTGATATTCAAAAAAAAGCGTGGTATACTTTAGGTATCGGTTCGGCTCTGCAAGCCTTAATTTTACCGATTGTCGGAGGAGTTATGGAACGCAACGCTTTAAATCAGCTTGTCGCCTGGAAAAACAGCGAATACCGAAAACCGCTTATTGTCTGGGGCGCAAGGCAGGTCGGAAAAACATATCTCATAAAAAATATTTTTGCCGAAGCCTATTATAAAAGCAACTATATTTATATAGACTGCAAAATAGAAGATGAAATCGCCGCTTTTTGCGCCGAAACGGCAAATGCAAAAAAAATCATCGAATATATTTCGCTTTTAAAGAACAGACAAATCGACGAAAACACACTTTTGATTTTTGACGAGGTGCAGGAATGCCCCAATATCATTTCGTCACTTAAATACTTTTGTCAGGATTTTGAAAATATCCCCGTTATCGCCACCGGCTCTATGGTTAGAATTAAAATTCAGCGCGAAACCGACAAACGCGGTGCGCACGGCAAATTTCTTTTCCCCGTGGGAAAAATCAATCAGCTAACCGTTTTCCCGATGAGCTTTGACGAATTTTTGCTTAACAGCAACAAAACTCTTTATGAAAAAGTAAAAACGGCATACGACGAAAAAAAACCGCTTGAAACTAAAATTCACGAATTGGCTCTTGAGCAGGTCTACAAATATCTGCTTGTCGGCGGAATGCCCGAAGCCGTGCGTATCTTTGTTGAGGACGGCAATCTTTTACAGTCGCGGGAAACGCTCGGCGTGCTTTATGAAAACTATCTTTCCGATATGGAGCTTTATCAGGCAAGCCGTGAAGCGCTTCTTCGTTCGCGCAATCTTTTTTCAAATATATATAAAGAGCTTAACAAGGAGTCTAAAAACTTTTCACCCGGGCTTATTGAGAAAAACAGCAGAACGCGTGACTATGAAACGTCAATACAGTGGCTTTCAATGGCTCATATCGTCAACCTGTCGTTTCAGCTTAAAGAGCACATTACGTTGCCGCTTATGCAGGACTCCGACAGCCTTTTCCGTCTGTTTCTCGGCGATATAGGAATGTTTTCTTATCAAAGCGGCATAAACGCCGCCGCGTTCATTTCAAACGAACGGGATGTTTCGCTTTCGGGTATATTTTTTGAAAACTTTGTCGCAAACGAGCTTGTTGCGAAAGGTCACAAGCTTTTTTATTGGCGCGGCAAGCTTTCTTCGGAGCTTGAGTTTATTACAGAATCAAACGGCAAGCTTTATCCGATTGACGTAAAAAAGGGCAAAGGTACTCTTAATTCGCTTGAAAAGTTTTCAAACCACAACAAGTTTGATTTTGCAATTAAGGTTTCAAAAAACAACTACGGCTACAGCGAAGCGCAAAAGTTGCTTACCGTTCCGTTCTATTTTATCCCCTTTGTTGCAAAAGACCTTAAAGACGGTACGCTTTCACCGAAATAAAAACAAAAACCACTTACCCATTGTTTTTTGAGTAAGCGGTATTTTCGTGTTTTGTGCGTTTATCGCATTTCTTCGATGTAATAGATATAGTCAAGCGAGCTTATCGCTTCGACGATTTCGCGGTGGGTTTTGTATTTTTTCAGTTCACTGCTGTTTATTGTAAACGTTATTGTATAAACGCTCAGCCCCGAGCCGACATAAGCGCCGTTCATTTCAATATCGTCTATTCTAAGCCCCAGCCGTCTGCTGACGGTTACAAAATCCCTTAAATATTCGCTGCTTTTAAGCTCAAGATGTATTTCAAAGTGGTTCGAGCGGTTTTTAAGATATGTTTCTATCGACGGGAAGCCCGCAAGAATGCAGAGCATCGCAAAAAAGACTATAAGCGTTACCGTATAAAGTCCCGCGCCCGCGGCAAAACCGAGCATTGTGCACGCCCAAAGCCCCGCAGATGTTGTAAGTCCTTTTATCTGACTGCGCGAGCTGAAAAGAATTGAGTTTACGCTGACAATCGCGGCTGAAATAAGCGTTGCGGCTGAAAGCAGCGGCATTCCGAAAGAATAGGCGCTCATAAGAAAAATATCAAGCATTATTGTGACCGTTGAAGCGAACGAAATAAGAATAAACGTCCTAAGTCCCGCCGAATGGCGCTTGCTTGAGCGCTCGCACCCGATGACAGACGAAAGCACGATTATTAAAACAATTCTTAAAAGAGCCGAATATACGTTAATTCCCTTTGACCAATCGCCCAAAAGCTCGGCTATCGGGTCAAGGGCGACGGCGCCGTTTAAAATATTCATCTAAAAGACCTTCTTCCTCTTCTTTTTTGCGGCAGTGCCGCGTTCATCATGGCAAAATGCTCTTCTGCGCCCTCCGAAAACGCCTCTTCATCTTCATAATAAGGGTCGGCGTGCTCGGGCAGTTCTTTCTGAATGGCATTTATTTTTTCAATAAGCCGCTCAACCTCGGTCTTTTTCTTTTCTTCGCTTTCGGGCGCTTCGTCGGGAACAATGTCTTCAAGCTTTGTCGAATACGATTTTGAAAGATAAAGCGAAAGCTTTGCGCACGCCGGGCCTATCAGCTCATACAAAACGCTTGACGCAAGAATTATCGTTTCAAGCGAGTTGCCCGCTTCGCCGCCGAGCGTTCTTGCGCCCATTGCGGCAAGGCCTATTGCAACACCCGCCTGAGGCACGAGCGCAAGCCCGAGATAATTTCTTACGCGCCTGTCTTTTTTTGTTATTAAGCAGCCGAGAAACGCGCCGAGATATTTGCCGACAATTCTTACTAAAAAGTAGACCACGCCGACCGTAAGAAGCGAAAAGCTGCCAACGCTCCCCGAAGGGTTGAAAAGCGCTTCAAGGTCAAAATTAAGCCCCGAGCGGACGAAGAAAAGCAGCAATATGGGCGGCGAAAAATAGTTGAGCTGTTTAAACAGGCGTTCGTCGTCGGTGATGTTTATATAGACCATGCCCATTGACATACACCCCAAAAGCGGCGAAACGTCAAACAGCGTGCAAATTCCGCAAAATGCAAACAGCAGTGCGATTGAAACTATAAGGCGGTTATCCGTTGAGCGCTTTTGCAAAAGAAGCTTTAAAAACAATCCGAAAAGCGCGCCGAGCGCAAAAACGGCAACGTTTGCGACTATCGGTTTTATTATATCGCCCGCGCTGAATTTGCCCGTAAGAGATGCAAGCGCAATTGAAATCGCCGCGCTGTAAGCCACAAGACCCACAACGTCGTCAAGCGCAACCACCTGAAGAAGCGTATCTACAAAATCGCCCTTTGCCTTTGTCTGTCTTATTGTCATTACGGTCGAGGCAGGCGCGGTTGCAGACGCAAGCGCCGCTATTACAACAGAAAAATTAAGGTCAAGCCCCATTATGCAATAAGTCACGACAAACACCGCCGCAGAAGCGAGGCACGCTTCAAGCACGGTTATTACAACAACCTTTGCGCCGTTCTTTTTAAGAGTTGATATTTTAAAAAACTCGCCCGTTGAAAAAGCGATGAACGCAAGCGCAACGTCGGCTATAAAATCCATTCCCTCAATAATCGCGTGCGGCACAAGGTTAAGGCAAAACGGCCCTAAAATTATGCCCGCGGTTATATACGCCGTGACGTTCGGCAGTCTTAAACGTTTTGTAAGGCGCGTCATTAAAAATCCGCCGAAAAGCATAAGCGCCACAGAAATTATTATCTGCGACACGGTTGAGTCGATATTGAATTTTTCAAATATGTCGGTCAACAAAAACACTCCCGATGCAATATAAAAAGCCGCCCCCGAGGCGACGTATTTTTGATATTTTTAATATATGTATGAACAGCTCTTGAAAAAGAGTACCGCTATATGATATACTTGAATAAAGATAAAAGCAAATTATATTTATTTTGCACACAATAAATTTTCTTTATGGTGATAGTATGCTCGGCAACAAAATAGAAACGCTTCTTTCAGTGGCGGAGCACCGCAACATAACGCGTGCCGCCGATGAGCTGTCTTTAACTCAGCCTGCGGCAAGCCGCCACATAAAGCTTTTAGAAGATGAAATCGGCGCACCGCTGTTCGTTCGCGGGCGCGACGGGTTAAAGCTTACGCCGCAAGGCGAAATTGCGGTAAAATATGCGCGCAGATTTAAGTCGTTAAACGAAAAAATGCTGCTTGAAATCAAAAATTCCGAAAAGCATATTTCTGTTCTTAGGGTGGGCATTACGCACACCTCCGAAAGCAATTTAACGGCAGAGGCTCTTGCAAAATACGGCAGTGAAAAAAGCGGCACAAAAATAATACTTTTTACTGATACCATAAATAATCTTTATGATATGCTCGGCAATTACGAGATTGACCTTGCCGTTGTTGACGGTTCTTTTTCGGACCCGCGCTATAATTCAATGCTTCTTGACACCGACTGCCTTATGTGTATAATGGCAACGGGCAATCCGCTTGCAAAAAAGGGCGTTGTAACGTTAAGCGACTTAAAAAAGCAAAAAATGATTCTTCGCACGCCCTCTTCAGCCACGCGAAAGCTTTTTGACTCGACGCTTGAAAGCAACAACGTGTCGGTCGGCGATTTTAACATAATGCTCGAAGTTGACAACATTGCGACGATAAAAGACCTTATAAGAAAAAATCTCGGCGTGTCAATCCTCCCGGGGAGCGCGTGCATGGACGAAATTAAAAAGGGCAAAATCACCGCTTTGCCGATTGAAAATCTGAGTATGGTGCGCGAGACAAAAATCATTTATAACAAGGATTTTGCAAACACCGACCTTTTGTCGGATATAATAAAAACTTACAGAAGTTTAGGTATAAAGCAGTCAAACCCTGCACGGTTTTGACTGTTAAACAGGGAAAGAGGTATTTATATGAACAGAAAATACGATTTTACAAGCGTTCCCGACCGCAGCCGCGACGGCGCCGCAAAATGGACCGAGGGCACAACAAGCGAATTTGTTCCGCTTTCGGTTGCGGATATGGAGTTTTACACCGCGCCCGAAATAAAAACCGCGCTTAAAGAGCTTGCGGAAAACTCGATTCTCGGCTATACAAACCCCACCGAGCGCTATTTTGACGCGGTAATTTCGTGGCAGAAGCGCCGCCACAGCTTTGACGTTAAAAAAGAGTGGATTGTTACTACGCCGGGCGTTGTTGACGCACTGGAGCTTTTAACAACGGCGGTTACAAACGCAAACGAAGCCGTGCTTATTTTAACGCCCGTTTACTATCCTTTTGACGTGTCGGTCACGGCAATGGGCAGGCACATTGTTTATTCAGAGCTTATTAACAAAAACGGCGTTTATGAAATCGACCGCGAGGATTTTAAGAAAAAAGCCGCCAGAAAAGACGTAACCGCGCTTCTTTTGTCGAACCCACACAACCCCGTCGGAAAGGTCTGGACAGAAGAGGAGTTAAAATTCATTGCTGACGTTTGCTGTGAAAACAACGTGTTTGTAATCGACGACGAAATTCACAACGACCTTATTATGCCCGGGGTAAAGCACACGGTGTTAGCGACACTCGGCGACGAAATCAAAAATAACTGCGCCGTTTGCACCGCGCCCAGCAAAACGTTTAACCTTGCGGGGCTTCAGTGCTCAAACATAATTATTCCGAACAAGGCTTTTCGTGACAAAATGAAGCTTGCCGCCGCAATCAACGTGCATTTTCACCTTAATATTTTTGCTTATACTGCGTGCGAGGCGGCATATAACAAGTGCGAAGACTGGCTTTTGGAGCTTTTGCCCGTAATAAAAGAAAACGCAGAGCTTGTTGAAAGCTTTATGAAAGAGAACTTCCCCGAGGTCGTCTGTTCGCCGCTTGAAGGCACATATCTTCAGTGGATAGACGTGCGCGGACTCGGGTTTACACACGAAGAAATGCGCGAAATTCTTGAAGGCGAAAAAATATTCCTTGACAACGGCGAAATGTTCGGCATTGCGGGCAGGGGCTTTCAAAGAATTAACCTTGCCTGTGCAAAAAACACGCTCGAAAAGGCGCTTTTCCGCTTCAAACGCGGTGTTGAGCGCCGCAGAGAAGAGGAAAAAGAACACGGCAGACCTATTCACATTACGCTTGAAAACGGCGTGATTTTCAATGATGCGGGCGACGAAAAATGCAAAAAGCTTGTTGCGTTTTCAAGACCCGTCGGCTCTGTATTTTCCGAAGAGCTTTTCACATTCCTTGACAAAATTAAAGAGAAAAAAGATAATAAAATAACCGTTTTTGTGCCGTCAAGCGAAGAAGAGGTCGAAAATCTTCGCGCGCTTCACGACTACACCCTTATTGCCGACCCCGACGGTAAAATCTTTTCAAAATATAACTGCTTTACTTGCAATTCGGGCGTTCAGCTTGTTTCGGGCGACAAGGCGTTTTATGAAATTGCGGATAATTCTTCAAACAGACCGATTTTTGACGAGGAGCTTTTAAAGCTTGTTTTCGGAATGAAAGAAAATATGAAAAAACGCGAGCTTCAGCTTCCCGTTTTTGCAGAGCTTGACGAAAATAACCGCGTAACATTCGCCTATTACGGCAAAACTGCAACGGATTTTCCGAAAGGATGAGCGCGCACGACGAGCTGTTAGCTTTTAGCACGCGGCTTCGCCGCGATTATATTCCGCACGTTGTGCGGAAAAATATAGGAAAACGCTCCGCGTTTTGGCGGGCGGCAGATTGCCGCCCCTACGAAGTGAAAACAAAAAAACGCGTTTTATCATTTTTACACTATAATAAAGTGAACCCTGTAAACGGATATGTTTTTCCGCTTGCAGGGTTTTATTTATGTCGATATAAAAATCCCCGTGAACGGGTTTTGTCCGAATACGGGGTTTGTCATTTAAAATGTTTGATTGTTTATAGATTTATTTCGGTACTGTAATTTACCCGTCAATAAACACGCAATATAGGTTTTTCCACGCAAAAACCTGCCGTTTTCCGCGCCGATTTTCCCATACTTCCCGTAGGGGCGGCAATCTGCCGCCCGCCAAAAACGGCAACGCCGTTTTCCTTAACATTTTCGCACAACGTGCGGAATACAATCACGGCAATGCCGTGCCAATAGCCACCGTCAGAAAGACAATGTAAAAATGATAAAACAAACTGACCGCCACGCAGGCTAACAGCTAAAAGCTAACGGCTAACGGCTCAAGCGGCAACGCCGCGTGCTAAAAGCTAACGGCTAATGGCTAACAGCCAACGGCTAATAGCTACCCCGTAGGGGCGGCAACCTGCCGCCCGCCAAAAACGGCAACGCCGTTTTCCTTAACATTTTCGCACAACGTGCGGAATACAATCACGGCAATGCCGTGCCAATAGCCACCGTCAGAAAGACAATGTAAAAATGATAAAACAAACTGACCGCCACGCAGGCTAACAGCTAAAAGCTAACGGCTAACGGCTCAAGCGGCGAAGCCGCGCGCTAACAGCTAACGGCTTAATCAAACATTCCCTCAAGGAATTTTACCGCGGTTCTTATATCCTTTTCGGGGGTGTCGCCGACCTCGCGTTCGATTGTAAGGAAGCCGTTGTAGCCGATATCGCAAAGCGCTTCAAGGTACTCTTTAAACGGCACGCTGCCCTCGCCGAGCGGCACTTCGATAAACGAGTCGCCGGTTACTATTACGTCGGGCTTCATTCCGTAAATTATTTCGGGGTCTTTATAAAACAGCTGTTTGCCGTCTTTTGCGTGCGTGTGGACGATATATTTTTTAAGATTGTGAACAGCCTTTACGGGGTCGTCGCCCGTAACCATCACAAGGTTTGCGGGGTCAAGGTTTACGCCCACGCCCGTGCTTTCGAGCGAATCAAGAAATCCCTTTAACGTTGCGCTTGTTTCGGGGCCTGTTTCAATGGCAAAATGCGCGTCTATAGAGTCGGCATATTCGGCAAGCTCATGGCATGCCTCCTGCATAATTTTGTATCTGTCGTGATTTTTGTCCTCGGGAACAACGCCGATGTGAGTTGTAACGACGTTTGTTTCAAGCTCTTTTGCAAGGTCTAAAATGCGCTTTGATTTTTCGATTTTCTCGGGATTTTTTTCGGGATGCGTAAAGCCGCCCCCGCCGAGGTCGCCGCAAAGAGCCGAAATGATAAGTCCGTTTGACTTAACAAGGTCCAAAAACTCGCGTCTTTTTTCCTTTGAAAGGTTTTCGGGAGCCATTTCGCCGCTCGTGGCATAGACCTGAATGCCCTGCGCGCCGACTTCGGCAGCCTTTTTAACGGAGGTGGGAATATCCGTTCTGAAGCTGTTGATAATTACGCCTATAGGAAATCTTTTCATAAAAAACACCTCTTGCCCGTGGGCTGTATTTAATATTTTTTAATACCGTTACATCATTAAGCCGCCGTATTTTTCTTCATACTCGCGCAGCTTCTTTTTGTTTTTTACATATTTGCAAATAAACACAATTGCAATAACGGCAATTACGGCTGTCGGAACTATGAATATAAGCGACATAACAACCGCCGCGAAAACATCAAACGTATCATCGTAATCGTCGGGGTCTATTGCGCCGAAATCCTGCCGCGCGCCGTTGCCGAAAACAGCCTCGTCATAAGCTGTAACGTCGTTTTCAAGAGCGGCAGAGAGCGGGAACGCATCTGTAAAATCGCAGTGATTTTTTTCTTTTTCACCGCCGAAGCGCTCGTCGTTTGCAGAAAAAGATTCCATAACGGTCGTAATGTCCTCTTCCGGGAACACGCCGTAGGACTCGAACTTAATTAAATAAATATTACTTTTGCACGTTATTATGTAGCATGTGCCCATGAGCTCTTCGTGGTCGCCCGAGTCTGTAAACGAATCGGCAACAAGACAGGTACAGCCGTTTGCGTCAAGCTCATAAACCTCGCTTATTCCGAAATCGTCGTCATAATCCTTAAATGATTTTTCAATAATATCATCGGCAAAATCAAGCTGTTTTTTTTGCGAAGAAAGCGCAAGAGCGTTTATGCCGTCTTTGTTGTCGAAGCAATAAAAACTGATGTAATAAGTGTCAACCGCCCTGTCCGACATAAATATATAATTGTTCTTGTTGTAGCAGATTATATAATTTTCGGGCACGACGGCATAAAACTTGTCGTTGAACACCTCAAACTTTTCAGAGCCGTCTGCGACTTTAAGGGCGAAAGCCGAAAAAGAAGCCGCCGAAACGAGCATTATTGCCGCAATTAATGATGCAATTGCTTTTTTCATCTTATTCATCGGCGTTACCTCCGCTTTTTTGAGCTTCGCCTTGCGCGCCGCCGTTTTGTGCGTCAACGTTCTGCGTATTCACGTTTTGGGGATTCATATTCTGCGGATTCACATTCTGCGCGTTCATATTCTGAAAACCCGTGTTTTGAGAAAATCCGCCGTACATACCGTTTTCATTTCTTGAAAATCCCTGTGAAAAACCGCCGTATGCGTTATTTTGCCCCTGCGGCGAGGTTGAGAAACTGCCGTTTGCGTTATTCTGCCCCTGCGGCGAAGTTGAGAAGCCGCCCCCGGGTGCTGTGTTGGTGTTATACCCGTTGTTAAAGCCGCCCTGAGCGGGGTTATATCCGTTATTAAAACCGCCCTGAGCCGTGTTAAAGTTGCCGTTAAAGCCGCCTTGAGGCGCGCCGTAAAAATTGCCCTGCGCGGGGTTAAAGCCGCCGTACATATTGGCGTTTATACGCCTTTCATACTCGGCGATTTTTTTCTTTGCTTTGCTGTTGAGCACGATAAAAACAATCATAACTGCAAGCAGCGGCAAAAACAGGAACAAGCAAACAAAAGCCACCATTGCGGCTACAACCAAAGCGGTGTTGTCAAACGTATCGTAAAGGTCGTCACTGTCCGACGCGTACGGTGCAAAGTAAGCGCCGCCGCCATCGCCGCCGCGGTTAAAATCATATCCGTCGGCTTCGTCGCTGTGATTAAACGGTATTTCAGACGGCAGGTCCGAAGACTCTGCAAAAACAGGTGCGGCTATTGCAAAAAGAATGAGCAATACCGACAGTAAACATAAAAATTTTTTCATATGTATCCTCCCGTAGTTTAAGTCCGCAGAATGCGGGATTTTTTATAACAGAAGCTGTAAGAAATTTTCACAGCCCATTATATGTTAAAAAATTTTTCCGTAGAGATTTTCGTATCTTTTAATCTTTTTCTTTTTTGACAGATATTTGACGGCAAAAATAATTGTAAGAATAAGCACTATTAACGAAACACTTCTGGTAAAACCAAAAAACACAGGTATATAATCAAAAGCCTCGCAATAATCAAATGTTTCATCACCCTCGGGCGATAAACTGTACCGATTATATAAACCATAGCGCATATAATCCTTTAAAAGAGCTTCTTCATACGGCAAAGCGTCGCTGAAATCGCCTGTAGGTGCATTTTCATCACCCGAAAATCGCTCGTCGTTTATGCAAAACGAATGAAGCACCGAAAGAACTTCTGCACTGGAAGAAGCAATATCGGTAGAAAAATATAAGCAATAGATATTGTTTTTTGCCGTGAAAATGTAGCAATAGGCATATTGCGAAAACGCCGTTAAGCGAAGCCTGCAGCAAAGCGCGCCGCTGCCGTCTACCCTGACATATTCCGCTTCGGCGGAGTTTTCTATAATCATAAGCTGCGCCGCAACGTCGTTTAAAACCGAATTTGCAAAATCGCTGTATTTTGCTTTCGGCAATTCGTTTACATCGGCGCCGTCTTTGTTTTTAAACACAAGCACGGCTATTCTGTCGCCGATGCGCGGACTTTCGGATTTTAAAAAATCATAAAAAGGCGACTGCATCATTTCGTAACCGGCGGGTATTTTTATAAAAAACGAGTCGTTTTTGATTTCAATGTCCGTTTTGGCTTTTTCTTCGTTTGCCGCAAAAGCCGTAACGCAAAAAAACGAAAACGCCAAAATTACCGAAAGAACGGCAGCCGTAATTTTTGAACATTTTTTCATCATGGTTTGTCCCTCCTGTGAGCTGTTAGCTGTTAGCTATTAGCTGTTAGCATTGTACCCGCTGCGCGGGAGCCGTGGGAACGCTTGCGCGTTCCGGCGGGCGGCAGATTGCCGCCCCTACGGGGTAGCCTATAGCCGTTAGCTTTTAGCTTTTAGCGCGCGGCTTTGCCGCGATTGTATTCCGCACGGTGTGCGGAAGTTTTAAGGAAAATGCTTCGCATTTTGGCGGGCGGCAGATTTTGAAGTAAGAAGTAAAAGGTAAGAAGTAATAAGTTATTATAATCCGCGCAAGCGCGGAAAAAATCAAGGAAAATGCTTCGCATTTTGGCGGGCGGCAGATTGCCGCCCCTACGAAGCGTAAACGATACTACGCTTTTTCATTTGCTAATCATATAAACAAAAAACGGTATTTTAATTTTTATTTTAAATGGCATTACTGCATAAAACCCTGTCGGCTTTAGCGCGGATTTCCCCACATTTTCCGTAGGGGCGGCAATCTGCCGCCCGCCGGAACGCGCAAGCGTTCCCACGGCTCCCGCGCAGCGGGTACAATGGCTAACAGCTAACAGCTCGTAGCTAACGGCTCATGCGGCAACGCCGCGCGCTAACAGCTAACGGCTTCTCAGAATCTTTGCTTTTTAATCTTTTGCCAATACTCCCTTGCCGCCTGTTCCTGTTTATTGTCGCCGAACTCGTAATATTTGCGGTCGCGAAGTGCGTCGGGAAGATATTGCTGATAGACCCATCTGTTTTCGTAATCGTGCGGATAAAGGTAGAACTGCCCCTTAACCTTGGCGTCGTCGCCGTCGAAATGCTTATTTTGAAGATTTCGCGGGATAGGTCCGCTTTTTCCGTTTTTAATATCGGCAAGCGCCGCATCAAGAGCGGCATAAGCCGTGTTTGATTTGGGCGAATTTGCAACAAGCACAACGGCGTCGGCAAGGGGTATGCGTGCTTCGGGCATTCCGACCTGAAGCGCAATGTCGGTCGCCGCCTTTACAATCGGCAAAATCATTGGATAGGCAAGGCCTACGTCCTCGCTTGCGCACACCAAAAGCCGCCTTATTGCAGATGTCATATCGCCCGCTTCAAGAAGCCTTGCAAGGTAATGAAGCGCCGCGTCGGGGTCGGAACCGCGCATTGACTTTTGAAAAGCCGACAGAATGTCATAGTGCTCGTCGCCCTCGCGGTCATAGCGCATGGCGCTTTTTTGTGTAAGCGCGCGCGCCATTTCGAGCGTAATTAAACGCTTTTCGCCCGCCTTCGGGGGGCGCGCCGAAAGCACGCAAAGCTCAACCGCGTTAAGCGATTTTCTGACGTCGCCGCCGCATGCAAACGCAATGTGAGACGTTACGCCGTCTTCAATTAAAAACTCTTCGTTTTTTTCTTTTTCAAGAAATTTAAAGCCCCTTATTACGGCTTTTTCAGCCTCTTTAGGCGTGACATATTTAAACTCAAACACCGACGAGCGGCTTAAAATGGCGCTGTAAACATAAAAATACGGGTTTTCGGTGGTTGAAGCTATCAGCGTGATAGAGCCGTTTTCTATGTATTCAAGAAGCGTCTGCTGCTGCTTTTTGTTGAAATACTGAATCTCGTCAAGATAAAGAAGTATTCCGTTAGGCGCAGAAAAAGCGTTAAGCTCCGACACAATGTCTTTAATATCCTGCGTTCCTGCGGTTGTACAGTTAAGCCTTCTTAAAGCGCGGTCCGTCTTTTTTGCTATCATTCGGGCAAGCGTTGTTTTGCCCGTTCCCGACGGACCGTAAAATATGAGGTTGGGCAATTCGCCCGACTCAATAATATTTCTTAACGGCTTGCCATCACCTATAAGATGAGTTTGCCCCACAATATCGTCAAGCGTTTCGGGGCGGATTCTGTCTGCAAGAGGAGTCATCATAAAAAATACACCGTGTACCGAAAGGTACGTTCCTTAAATTATTTTCCGTGTCGATTTTTGTCGAATTTTGTCGAAACCGATATAAAATAAACTTTTTGCGCTTTTAAAATTCAAACTCTGCGCCGTCGTAAGAGACTTTAAAACCGAGTTTTTCGGCAACCGGAACAAGGTCGTCGTAAACGAGCCTGCCGTTGTGCGAAAAGTGATTTACACAAAACACCGTTTTTTCGTCGGCATTTTTGTTTTTAAGAAGCCTGTCCTTAACCTCTTTACACGTTTTAAGACCCATGTGATTTCTTACTGCGTCGTCGTCAAGAATACATGTGCAGTCAAGCGAAACAAAGTCAAAACGGATATTGCTTTTTTCTATGTAATCCCACGTCTCGGGAAGAAAATATCCCGTATCGTGCGCATAAAGAAGCGCTTTATTGTCTTTTTCGATAATGTATATAAGCGGCTCTGTCTTTATGTCGTGGTCGGCTTTTAAGGGCGTTATTTTATATCCGTCCGCAAAAAAGCTTTCAAAAGCTCTTACATTATTGCAGTGAACGGCGTTTTTGTCGCTTTCGTTCATACATATCGCGGCAAAATAACTGCGAAGCTTTGCGCCCGTCGCATATGACGAATAAACCTCAAGCGGCTCTTTTTTGCTTTCGTCGGGGAAATAGGCGTAGCCGTGCATGCGGTACTGAAAATCGTAGGCATAACAGTGGTCGTCGTGGCTGTGGGTAATTATACACGCCTTTATTTTTCTTAAATCAAGACCGTAATTTAAAACGTGAAGATATGTGTCCGCGGGAAAATCTATAAGAAGCTCTCCGTCAACAAGCGCCTGTGAGCGCGTTCTTATGTTTCTTCCGCCGAGACGGCGCGCCTTTTCGCAGGTTTCGCAGGAACAGAACATTCCCGGAAAGCCCTCTGCGGCGCAGGTGCCGAGATATTTAAGTTTCATAATTTTAACCTCTCTTTAGGGGTGCTTTTGATTTTTAAAAGAAGAACAGAATATCGAGAAACGCCGCGACAATCGCAAGACCCAAAGACGTTCTGCAGTCACGCATTACAAGGTCCTTTTCTTCTGAAAGATTTTGATTTTTTTCGCATATTTTGTTTATTCGCTTTTTTGTGGCGTCAAAATACATATACGTTCCGAAAACCGCAACAACGGCGCGCATAACGTAAATTGAAATTCTGACGGTAATGCTTACAGCCTTCGGAGTTGCGGCGTTTTCAACAGCCTTTAAAAAATCCGCTTCGGCAGAAGTGAGCGTCGCGTTGTCGGAGCCTAAAAACGAATATGCTTTCATCATACCCTCGGCGCCCTCCTGCTCATAAAGAACGGCAGCGGCGTTTTTTAAATCCTCGTTACGCGCAATCGGAATATACAGTATTGAAAAAATCAGCACATAAAAAGCGAGTATCGCCGCGAAAAGCTTATAAATTCTTTTATAACCCGCCCACGCAAGCGGACAGAGGAATGCATAAAAACTGAACAGTATTTTTTTATCCATTCTGTCAAAATAAATAAACCGCGGTATATAGTAGCCCGACTTTACACCAGTTGCGACTTCGTAAAGAAGCGAGGGCTTGCCGTCGATTTTAACTTCTTTTCTGTCGGAATGATTTATGTCGTAAACTATTTTTCTTAATTCTTCCTGCTCTTTGTTAAATTCTGCGTCCTGCTCTTCGCCGTCTTTTTGGTCGGCGGTTTCTTCTCTTACGTCTTTAAAATTTTCTTCTAAAAGAGTTTTGTCGTTTTTTTCATAGACATACCCTTCGCTGTGAATATCGGAATTGATACACTTTCCGTTCTTGTTATAGCATTCTCTGTGATGCGGTGTTCCGCAAACGGGGCAAACAACTATATCGTCATCCTCATTAAACCGTTTGCCGCAAACGGGACACACCAATTTTGTAAAATCCATATTTTTTCCCTTTCAATCTATTTAACCGGGGGTAGGCTGGGCGCTTTTAATAAGATACAAGTTAACCTGTGCATACACCCATTAAAATATTACTAAAATATCAGAAAAATTGCAATATATATTGTAATTATTTTTACCTTTATTTTTTGTTAAGTAAGGTTGCAAACAGTATGTTTATATGTTATACTATATGGGAATAACTATATACTTTTTTATTTTTCTTAAACGTTTCTTCGGGGTGAAAATTTTTGGACAATTTGTACGAGATGTGGCAAAGCATTCTTGACGAGCTCAGGCATCTTTGCACGGAGACCGTTGTTAAGGCATGGATGGAGACTTTGGAACCCATTGCAATTTCAGACGACAGCCTTATTTTAATGGCTCCGAACGATTTTAAAAGAGAAATAATCGAAAACAGATTTATAAAAGAAATTGAAGAGGCAACCGAAAATGTAATAGGCTTCAGCCTTAACGCAAAAATAGTTACCGAAGCAATGCTTAATTCCGGCGATAACTTTGACGACGTTTCGGACCCAACGGGCGTTGCGGCGCCGTCGGGCAACCTTGACTGTACTTTTTCAAACTTCATTGTCGGTTCTACAAACAAATTCGCTTATACGGCGGCTCTTGCGGTTGCAAAAAATCCGGGCTGTATTCATAACCCGCTTTTCATTTACGGCGAATCGGGGCTCGGAAAAACGCACCTTTTAAAGGCTATTAACGTGGAGCTCGCTTCGGGCAGACCGAAAATGAACATCATTTATACAAACGGCGAAAGCTTTCTTAACGAAATGATTGCTCATATCGCCGAAAAGAATATGAGCGAGTTTCATAAAAAGTACAGAACGGCAGACGTTCTTTTGATGGACGATATTCAGTTTATAGGCAGAAACCCCACCGTGCAGGAGGAATTCTTTTATACCTTTGAAGCGCTTATAAACGAAGGCAAGCAGATTGTTCTTGTATCGGACAGACCGCCTAAAGACATTCAGTCTTTGGAGGAGCGTTTAAGAAGCCGCTTTATTCAGGGTCTTTTAGCTGACATTCAGCCGCCGCTTCTTGAGACGCGTATTGCCATTATAAGACGTAAATCACAGCTTCTCAATATGAAATTGAGCGACGATGTTGTTGAATTTATTGCAGAGCGCCTTAAAAATAACGTTAGGCAGATTGAGGGCGTTGTAAGAAAGATTTATGCCGTATATCAAATGAACAACCGCCAGCCCACAATCGGCGACGCAAACGACGCTATTAAAGACGTTATTTATTATGCCCAGCCGACGGAGGTTACAATTAACAACATTATTCAGCAGGTCGGCAAGGCGTTCGGCATTTCGCCCGAGGATATCCGCTCTGAAAAGAAAAAAGCCGAAATTTCAAACGCGCGGCAGTTTGCCATGTATGTTATGAGGGAAATAACAAACCTTACATACGAAGATATAGGTAAAGAGTTCGGCGGCAAAAAGCACTCGACGGTTATTTATTCGCTCGAAGCGGCAGAAAGCAAAATGGAAGAAAATCCCGCTTTGAAATCTACCGTTTACGACATTATGAAGAACATAAAAAACGAACGCGACGAGTAATTTTTAAACCCTGTTTTTGACAAGTTGAACGTTCAATGTTCAGAAGTATTGAACATTTTCTTCATTATTCTTAAAAAGAAAAATTTTGTCTACATAAACAAACATTTTTTCAACAGGAAAATTTTTCCTTTGAGCCCTTTAAAATCACCGTTTTTTACCTGTTTCTACAATTTCTACACACACTACTTCTACTACTGTTTATATAATAATTTAAACCGCAAAATTTTTGAAATAAATCAATAAATTTTATTTTTACACGGAGGTCCTTAATTATGAAAATTATCTGCAATACAGGCATACTTGCCGAGGCTTGCTCGATAGTGCAAAGGGGCGTTTCTCAAAAAAGTACGATACCTGCAACCGAGGGTATTCTGTTTCAGGCAAAAAATTCAAGTCTTACGCTTTCGGGCTACGACATAGAAGTCGGCATTACAACCGTTATCGAATGCAAGGTTGAAACAGAAGGCAGCATAGTTCTCAATTCGCATCTTCTCTGCGATATTTTAAGACGTCTTCCGAACGACACGGTTGAAATTTCAATAGACGAACACAATCTTTGCAAAATTCATTCGGGCAACGCCGAATTTACATTAATAAGCATTCCGTCCGACGATTATCCCGAGCTTCCAACGGTTTCTGGCGGTATGCCGCTTTCTGTTAAGCAGTCCGTGCTTAAAGATATGATAAGGCAGACAATTTTCGCGGTTGCCGTTTCTGACTTAAAGCCCGTTCACAAGGGTATTAAATTTGAGGTCGAAAAAGGCAATTTAAGACTTGTTTCGTGCGACGGTTTCAGACTTGCCGTAAGAAACGAAGCTATCGACTACGACGGAGACGAGCTTTCGTTTGTAGTTCCCTCAAAAACTCTTTCGGAGGTAGTTAAGCTTATAACCGACAGCGACGAAAAAATTACGCTCAGCATCGGCAAAAAATACATTCTTTTTGAAATAGGCAATTACAGAATAGTTTCACGTCTTTTAGAGGGTGAATTTTTCAACTACAGAAACGCCATTCCGAAAGAAAATTCAACAAAAGTAATTGTTAATTTAAGACTTTTAACCGACAGCGTTGAAAGAACATCTCTTCTTATTACGGGCAAATTAAAAAGCCCCGTGCGCTGTGTGTTTGAGGATAATTCAATAAAAATTTCAAGCGCAACTACTCTCGGCGCGGCAAACGACAAAATTCCCGCAAAGATAGACGGCAAGCGCATTGAAATCGGCTTTAACAACTCTTATCTTACAGACTGCCTTAAAACGGTTGATTCGGACGAAGTTTTAATGGAGCTTAACGGGCCTATTTCGCCGATAATAATAAAGCCGCTTGAGGGCGACAGCTTCATCTTCCTTATTATTCCCATGAGACTTAAAAACGAATCGTCTCAACAGCAACAGTAATATATAAAATGAAAATAAAACTCAAAGTACTGAAAAAAGAAGAAAAAGACTTCTTTTTAAAAAGCGATTATATAAGGCTTGACGACCTTTTAAAAAACGTCGGCGCCGTGTCTACGGGCGGCCACGCAAAAATAGTCATTCAAAACGGCGAAGTTAAAGTAAACGGCGAAACGTGCACCATGCGCGGCAAAAAGCTCAGAAACGGCGACAAAGCCGAATTTGAAGCCACGGTTTATAACGTATATGACGGTAAAATCAATTAAAATCGAAAATTTCAGGAATATTTCGGAAATAAATATTTTTCCGTCCGACGGCGTTAACGTTATTCACGGCGAAAACGCACAGGGTAAAACGAATATTCTTGAAGCGATGTGGCTTTTTACGGGCTGTAAAAGCTTTCGCGGCGCAAAAGACAGGGATTTTATTAAATTCGGTGAAAAATCGTTTAAAAACGAAATTCTTTTTGACGACGGCACGCGCGAAAAAAAAGCGTCGATTTATTTGGGCGAAGGTAAAAAAGTCACCTTAAACGGCGTTGAGCTTTCGTCAACCTCAGAATTGATTGGTAATTTTTGCGCTGTTGTGTTTTCTCCGTCACAGCTTTCGCTTGTAAAAGACGGGCCTTTAGAAAGGCGAAAATTTCTTGACGTTGCGCTTTGCCAGTTAAAGCCGAAATATGCCGAATATTTAAAATCGTATAAGCACGCGCTTTTTCAAAGAAACGTTATTTTAAAAGACCTTTATTATTCAACCCAGCTTTACGACTTACTTGACAGTTGGGACGACTGCCTTGCAAGATACGCCGCTGTAATTATTTTTGAACGGCTTAAATATTCAAAGCTTTTATCTGAAAAATGCGAAGAAATTTATGCGGGAATATCCGATAATAAAGAGAGTTTTTCCGTTTCGTATTCGTCATTTTTCAAAGAAGAGCCGCAAAGCATACACGACCTTTATATTTTAACTCTTGACGAGCTTTTAAAAAGGCGAAAAGAAGATACAACTTTTAAAACCACGTCTATAGGCCCTCACCGAGACGACCTTGAGCTTTTAATAAACAAAAAAAGCGCGCGAAGCTTTGCTTCACAGGGGCAGCAGCGCTCAGCGGCGCTTGCTTTAAAGCTTTCGGAAGCAAAAGCGGTTGAAGAAATAACGGGCAAAACGCCCATAGCGCTTCTTGACGACGTTATGAGCGAGCTTGACGAAAAAAGACAGGACTATATTCTTAATAATATTAATGAGCGCCAGGTGTTTCTTACATGCTGCGACCCGTCGCAGGTTATGAGAATGTGCGGCGGCAAGTCGTTTCATATTAAAAACGGCGCCGTTTTTGAGGATAAATAATATGTATATTCATATAGGGCAGGATTCGCTTGTTACGGACGACGAAATAATAGGTATTTTTGATATGGAAAACACCACGGTAATGCGCGACACGGTGAATTACCTTGTAAAAGCCGAAAAAAGCGGCGAAGCTTTTGTAGTTGCGCCGTACGAGCTTCCGAAATCATTTGTTGTTTGCGAAAAAAACGGCAAAAGACGCGTTCATATTTCACCTGTTTCGGTGGGTACGGTTCTTAAAAGAACCGAAAAACAGGGGCAGTGAAAATTATATAGATTAAATTATATTTCTTCCAAACGGAGGTCAAAATTTTGAACGAAGATATAATAAAAAGCGAAGAAGAAATTAAAGAAGAACAGCTTGAAGAAGCGCTTGTTATCGACGAAAGCGAAGATACAATCGACACTTCCGTAACCGAAAAGTACGACGCAAGCGCCATTCAGGTGCTTGAAGGACTTGAAGCTGTAAGAAAAAGACCCGGTATGTACATAGGCTCCACGGGGCCTAAAGGTCTTCATCACCTTGTTTATGAAATTGTAGATAACTCTATAGACGAGGCTCTTGCGGGATTTTGTACTCATATTGAGGTTGAAATTCTTCCCGGGGACGTAATAACCGTTCGCGATAACGGCCGCGGAATACCCGTCGGCATAAACGAGCAGCAGGGGCTTCCTGCGGTTACGGTCGTTCTTACGGTGCTTCACGCGGGCGGCAAGTTCGGCGGAAGCGGCTATAAGGTTTCGGGCGGTCTGCACGGCGTCGGCTCTTCGGTAGTTAACGCGCTTTCGGAGTGGTTCGAGGTTGAGGTTTCGCAGGAGGGTCACGTTCATTTTCAAAGATTTGAGCGCGGCAAGCCCGTGTGCGACCTTAAAGTAATAGGCGATACCGACAAAACAGGTACTTTAATACGTTTTAAAGCCGACCCCGAAATATTTACGGAAACCACGGTTTATGACTTTGAAACTCTTGAAAGGCGTTTAAGAGAGCAGGCATTTTTGAATGCGGGTCTTTCAATCTCTCTTACAGACAGAAGAAACGAGGAAGAAGTAAGAGAAGAAGTATATTGCTATGAAGGCGGCATTTCTTCCTTTGTTGAGTTTGAAACAAAGGTAAGAGGTCTTACGCCGCTTCACGAAAAGCCGATACATTTTTCTGCGGTAAGCGGCGACAGAGAAGCAAATATAGCAATGATTTATAACGACAGCTATAACGAGCTTATTTTAAGCTTTGCAAACAACGTCAGAACGATTGACGGCGGTACTCACGAGCAGGGCTTTAAAACCGCGCTTACAAGAGTATTTAACGACTACGGCAGAAAATACAATCTTTTAAAAGATAACGACAAAAACCTTTCGGGCGACGACGTAAGAGAGGGTCTTACGGCGGTTATCAGCGTTAAGCTTACCGAGGCTCAGTTTGAGGGTCAGACAAAAGGCAAGCTCGGCAACACCGATATTACGCCGCTTGTTTCAAAATGCGTTTATGAAAAGCTCACAACGTATTTTGAAGAAAATCCGTCGGAAGCACGCGCAATTTTCGGAAAGGCGCTTGACGCTTCAAGAGCGCGCGAGGCTGCAAGAAAAGCGCGTGACAACGCAAGAAGAAAATCGGCGCTTGAGGGAAACCATCTTCCCGGAAAGCTTGCCGACTGTATTGAAAAGGACTCAACAAAAACAGAGCTTTATATTGTCGAGGGCGACAGTGCGGGCGGCTCTGCAAAAGCAGGCCGAGACAGAACCATTCAGGCAATTTTGCCTTTGTGGGGCAAAATGCTAAACGTTGAAAAGGCAAGAGTAGACAAGGTTATTACAAACGAAAAGTTAACCCCCGTCGTTATGGCTCTCGGAACGGGCATAGGCGAAGAATTTGATTTGCAAAAGCTTCGCTATGACAAAATCATAATTATGGCGGATGCCGACGTTGACGGCGCGCACATCAGAACGCTTTTGCTCACTTTCTTTTTCAGATATATGCGCCCGCTTATAGACGAAGGTCACATTTACCTTGCACAGCCGCCGCTTTTCAGGCTCAGCAAGGGTCAGAAGCATTTTTATGCATATTCGGACAACGAGCGCGACGAATTGATGAACGAGCTTCAAAGCGGTTATTCGATTCAGCGCTATAAAGGCTTGGGCGAAATGGACCCGATACAGCTTTGGGAGACAACAATGGACCCGGCAACAAGGCTTATGTTAAGAGTTACCATGGAGGACGCCGAAGAAGCCGACAGAACATTCTCGGTGCTTATGGGCGACAAGGTTGAGCCGCGCCGTGAATTTATTGAAAAGAACGCTAAATACGTTCAAAATCTTGACGTTTGATAAGGAGGTTTTAAAATGGACGAGTTTAATAACGAAAATCCGGGCAAGGTTAACGGAATAAACGACCTTCCCGACCCCTATTCAAACCAAAAAATAGTTAATGTTGATATTAATAAAGAGGTAAGAACGGCATTTCTTGACTATTCAATGTCGGTTATTATGCAAAGAGCTCTTCCCGATGTGCGCGACGGCTTAAAGCCCGTTCACAGAAGAATTCTTTACACCATGTTCGAAAATAACCTCTATCCGGACAAGCCCTACAGAAAGTGCGCCGATACGGTCGGTTCCGTTCTCGGCAGATACCATCCGCACGGCGACGCGTCGGTTTATGACGCAATGGTAAGACTTGCACAAAGCTTTTCAATGAGATATATGCTTGTTGACGGCCACGGAAACTTCGGTTCGGTTGACGGCGACCCGCCGGCTGCTTACCGTTACACCGAGTCGAGAATGAGCAAAATTTCGCTTGAAATGCTCACCGATATTGAAAAAAATACGGTTGATTTTGCTTCAAACTACGACGACCGTCTTAAAGAGCCGACCGTTTTGCCGTCAAGATTTCCGAATCTTCTTGTTAACGGCTCAAACGGTATTGCCGTCGGTATGGCTACAAACATTCCGCCGCACAACCTCGGCGAAGTGGTTGACGCGGTGTGCTGTCTTATAGATAACCCCGAAGCAGAGCTTGAGGACCTTATGCAGTATATAAAAGGTCCCGACTTTCCCACGGCGGGCATCATTATGGGCAGAGCCGGCATAAGAGCGGCATATGCCACAGGCAGAGGAAAGGTAATAGTAAGGGCAAAAACCGAAATTACCGAGGGCAAAAACGGCAGATTTAAAATAATCGTTACCGAAATTCCTTATATGGTTAACAAAGCAAGGCTTATTGAAAAAATAGCCGAGCTTGTTAAAGATAAAAGAATCGAAGGCATTTCCGACATCAACGACTATTCTTCGGATAAAACGGGAATGCACATTGAAATTGACATCAAACGCGACGCAAACGCACAGGTTGTTTTAAATAAGCTGTTTTCGTTCACCGAAATGCAGACGACCTTCGGCGTTATTATGTTAGCGCTTGTGGACGGCGTTCCGAAAATTCTTACTCTTAAAGAAATTCTTGAACAGTATATAAACTTCCAGTGCGAGGTTATTACAAGAAGAACGCTTTTCGACCTTAAAAAGGCTCAGGAAAGAGCGCATATTTTAGAGGGCTTAAAGCGCGCCGTCGATATTGTTGATGAAATTATCGCAACAATCCGCGCCTGCAAGGGCGGTCAGGCGGAAGCCAAAGCCGCCATTATGGAAAAATTCGATTTCGACGAGGTGCAGGCTTCGGCTATAGTCGCTTTCAGATTAGGTCAGTTAGCCGGTCTTGAAATTCTTAAAATAACAAACGAGCTTGACGAATTGAGAGAAAAAATAAAGAATTTTGAAGAAATTCTTGCTTCTCACGAAAGAGTTCTTGAAATTATCAAAGAAGAAATAACCGTTTTAAGAAACAAATATGCCGACGAAAGAAGAACGAGCATTGAAAGCATAAGCGGCGAAGTCGATATTGAGGACCTTATCCCGGAAGAAACAAGTATGTTTACCTATACCACAATGGGTTACATAAAGCGCCAGCCCGTAGACGTGTTCTCTTTGCAGAACAAAGGCGGCAGAGGCGTTAAGGGAATGACCAGAAGAGAAGACGACGTTGCGGAAACTATGTTTATAGCCTCGTCTCACGACAACATAATGTTCTATACGACGCGCGGCAGAGCCTACAGATTAAAGGGCTATGAAATACCCGAGGGCAGCAAAACAAGCAAGGGTATGAACATTGTAAATATCCTTCCGCTTGAAAGCGGCGAAAAGGTCTCGGCAATGATACGCGTTCCCGAAGACGACGAGGGTCTTTACCTTTGCATGGCTACAAGAAAGGGCCTTATAAAGCGCTCTTCGCTTGACCTTTACAGAAACATCAGAAGAAACGGCGTTATTGCCGTAAATCTTCGCGAGGACGACGAGCTTGCATGGGTTAAGCTTACAAGCGGCAGCGACGACCTTCTTATAGCCACCAAAAAGGGTATGTGCATTCGCTTTAACGAAAACGACGCAAGGCCTTTGGGCAGAACGGCAACGGGCGTTAAGGCAATTACTCTTAACGACGGCGACGAGGTTGTCGGAATGGCTGTAATAAACGAAACAGGCAAGGTTCTTACAGTCAGCGAAAAAGGCTTCGGCAGAAGAAGCGAACCCGACAATTACCGCATTCAGTCAAGGGGCGGCAAGGGTCTTAAAAACTACGACGTTAAAAAATACGGCGACGTTGCGGGTATTATTATCGTTGAGGACGACGAGGACGTAATTCTTATTTCTTCGGACGGAATTATTATAAGAATACGCGCAAATGATATAAGAGTATGCGCAAGACCCTCTAAAGGCGTAATAGTTATGCGCGTTACCGAGGGCAACCGTCTTGTTACGCTTTCTTCGACAGAGCACAACGAAGAAGAAATAAACGGCACTGTTGAGGACGACGGAACTTCATCCGAGGGTGAAGACGACGTTTCTGACGAAAGCGACGGCGAAAATACGGCAGAGGCTTCAAGTGAAAGTGAAGCCGAAGCTTCGGAGGAGTAAAAAATGGCGAAAGAGAAAGATAACATCAGAAAAGATAATGCGGCAGATGACGATTATCTTGAGCTTTTAAAAACCGTCGGCAGTAAAGCGGAGGCTTCTTCACAAAACGAAGAAGCTTCAGAAGAAAAAAGCGCGCAAAATGAAGAAATAACCGAAAACATCGGTGAAGAAACGGCAGAGACCGCAGAAATTTCTTCGGACGGCGAAGCAGGCGAAAATCCCACTGTGCCGCCCATGAAAAAGAACGGCGAATTTGTTGATATTTCAAGCAAAACCGAAAAGGAAAAAAATCCTTTTAAAAGAATTGCCGTGTGGTTTAAGGGGCTTTCAAAGGGCAAAAAGACCGTTGTAAGCATTGTTGCCGTTATTTTGTGCATAGTAATTATTCTCGGAATATTCGGCGCGGCGTTCGTCATTAAAAAGCTTAACAGCATGGGCAAAAATATTGACGACCCAATAAGCGCAGACGATATTATTTATGACGAGGATACCGATTTTACCGAGCTTGACGGCGCAATTGACGCGACGGGCTATCTTGAAGCGCTTAAAGAATGGGCAACGTCGGGCGGCAAAGACAGCATTATGTCAAGCAAAAACGTGATTAACGTTTTGCTTATCGGCGCGGACAGCCGTAAAGGCGTGAACGCCGGCAATACCGACGTTATGATGCTCATTTCTCTTAACAAAAAAACAAAACAGATTAAGCTTATTTCAATGTTCAGAGACAGCTATACCTATATAAATAACGACGGCAATGAATATTTCAGAAAGCTTAATGCGGCATATTCCATAGGCGAAACGGACTGCCTTATAAACACCATTCAGAACGACTATAAGATTAAAATCGACAACTATGTAATGGTCAACTTTGAGTCGTTTAAAGCGGTTATCGACGCTATGGGCGGCGTTACCGTCAAGGTTCAGGAATATGAAGCAAACTATATCGAAAACCGTTATCATATAAGTATGCCCGTTGGCGAAAGCGTCAGATTAAACGGCGAACAGGCGCTTATTTTCAGCCGAGTAAGAGGCTGTGACGCCGACGCGGACGTCAGCAGAACAAGACGTCAGCGCCAGGTTATAAACGCGATTATGGATGAATTTAAGTCGGCGTCTCTTACTAACCTCAACAAGTATGTTGACACTGTTTTGCCTTATGTCGACACGGGTTTTTCTTCAAGTGAAATTTTATCGCTCGGAATGAAAGCCCTTATGGGCGGCTGGGTCAATTACGAAAGAAGCCAGCTTCAAATGCCTAACGCGGAAGCACGCGACAGCGGAAGTATAAACGGCTCGTGGATTTGGGTTATCGACTATCAGCTTGCGGCGCACGTTTTGCAGACAGAAATCTACGGTTCTTCAAACATAACTCTTGAAGAAAACAGAAGAACGATTATAGATATTTATAAAGGCCGCTCTGCAACAGGCGGAAATAACTCGGGCGGCGGCAGTACGCCGATTGACTCGCCCGACACCACAGCAGCAGTTTCCGACACAACAGAAAGCACAAGCCCTGTTTCTGAAAGCATTTCCGATACGCAAAACGTTTCAGAAAGCGGCGCGGGCGAAACAGACGTAACAGAGCCCGAGACCGAAGTAACAGAGCCTGCAACCGACACCGACGTAACAGAGCCCGCTTTAGACCCCAACCCCGACGGCGGCGAAAAAGAGGGCGAAGACAAAAACCAAGACAAAAATCAAAACTGAAAACTTTTAAGGAAAATTCTTTATGATTTTTAAAGGAAAAGGCAAAAAAGAAGATGTAATTAAAAGAAAAAGCTATTACGGCTTTTGCGTTAATTACCCGGGCGACCTCGGCTCTAACAAATATGTTATAGGCGAAAGCCGCGCCGTAAGAAAGCGTGAAATTATAAGAAAAATTCTTATAGCCGTGGCTCTTATAGTTGTTTTTTCGGCGGCTTTCATCACAACCGAAATATGCCTTAATATCTCGGAAAGGCCGGCTTCTGTCGCCGTGTCCGAAAGTGTTTTTGTGCCTTTCTTTTTAAACGGGTTTTTGAAATAGTTAAAAGCAGCCGAATAAGCAATGTTTGCCTGCGGCTGCTTTTTTTAAAAGAAGAATATTAATGGATAAAGAAAAAACAAATTCAGAAAAAAAACCGCTTTTAAAGCTGTTTTTTACAATGCTTTACATAAGCGCGTTTACCTTCGGCGGCGGCTTTGTCATAGTTACGCTTATGAAGAAAAAGTTTGTCGACGAATACAAATGGATTGACGACGACGAAATGCTTGACCTTACGGCAATCGCGCAGTCGTCACCGGGCGCAATTGCGGTTAACGCCGCTATTCTTGTCGGCTACAAAATCAGCGGCCTTTTGGGAACGGCGGTTGCGGTAATTGCCACAATCATTCCGCCGATAGCTATACTTTCGGTAATTTCACTGTTTTATGCGGCGTTTTCTCAAAACATATATGTCGCAACCGTTTTAAAGGGTATGCAGGCGGGCGTTGCCGCAGTTATTTTTGACGTTGTGTGCGATTTGTTTTTAAAAATTTTAAAGCAAAAATCGGCTCTTCACATAATTATTGCGGTTGCGGCGTTCACGGCGGTGTTCTTTTTTAACGTAAACGTAATCGCGGTAATTGCCGCGGCGGCGCTTTTGGGTGCTTTGGTGGCTTTAATAAAAGTTAAAAAGGAGTGCAAAAAATGATTTTTCTTGAACTCTTTTTATGCTTTTTAAAAATAGGGCTTTTCAGCATAGGCGGCGGCTATGCCGCAATGCCGCTTATCGAGGCGCAGGCGGTCGATAAATACGGGTGGCTTACGATTTCGGAGTTTACCGACCTTATAACCATCGCCGAAATGACGCCGGGGCCCATAGCCGTTAACTCGGCAACCTTTGTCGGAATGAGAGTTGCGGGATTTTTAGGTGCGCTCACGGCGACGGCAGGGTGTATTTTCCCGTCGCTTATAATAGTTTCGCTTCTTGCGTTTGTCTATTACAGATATAAGAATTTGAGCGTTTTAAGCTCCGTTCTTGCGTCTTTAAGACCGTGCGTTGCGGCGCTTATAGCGTCGGCTGGGCTTACCGTTCTTTTAAACGTTCTTTTTTCGGGCGAATCGTTTAAAGCCGAAAGCTTTAATATTTTGGGATTTATCCTTTTTGTTTCGGCGTTTTTTGTTTTAAGAAAGTTTAAAGCAAGCCCGATTCTTGTTATGGTACTTTGCGGAGGCGTAAGCCTTGCGGTATTTTTAATAAAAAAATATTTTTTTGTGGGAGATGGGGATTTTATGGACAAAAAAGCAGGCAGGATTCTTTTAGCGGGAATTATTCTTTCGGTAGTCGCGGTTGCGGGCGCTTATCTTTTTGTATATTTGCGCGGCTACAGAACGGGATATTCCGGCAGGGTGACGTTTGAGGGCAATCCCGTTGCAGATGTCAGCGTAACCGACGGCATACACGTTGTAAAAACCGACGAAAACGGTGAATATAAGCTGACGGGCTACTCAAAAACGGCTTTTATAACAGTTACAACGCCTGCGGGCTACGACTGTGAAGAATTTTATTTGATTGCCCACAAAGACAAGCAAAAGGGATATGATTTTGTGCTTACAAAATCAAAAATCGAAAAGGGCGCGGCTCATTCCTTTGTGCAGATTTCGGATACCGAAATAAGCTTTAAAAGCGATTTGGAATGGTTTGATTATATAAAAGAAACGGTAAAAAAAGACGACGCCGCGTTTTTGGTACATACGGGCGACCTTTGCTATGAACAGGGAATCGCAAGACACGAATTAGAACTGAACAATGAGACCGTAGGCGTTCCCGTAAGATATGTAATAGGCAACCACGATTATGTCAAAGAATATGAGTACAGCGAAAGTTTCTTTGAAAGTCGGTTCGGTCCCGTGTGGTATTCGTTTGAGGTCGGAAACGTTCATTATGTAATTACGCCGTTCCAGGACGGAAGCGATTATAAACCGCACTATAACAGAAACGAACGCTGGCGCTGGCTTGAAAAAGACCTTGAAAACACATCGGACGATATGAAGGTAATAATTTTCAATCACAACAAGCCTTATTCCTCCGATTATGTTATATCTTTTGACAGAAAAGAGCTTGATTTAAGAAAGCACAATATTATTGCGTGGGTTTTCGGCCACTATCACTACAACTACGTTACCGATAATCTCGGCGTGCTCGAAATAAGCACGGCGCGCCCCGACTGCGGCGGTATTGACTCTTCTGTTTCGGCAACAAGAACGGTTAATATCGACAAAGACGGCGGCATCACGTCAAAAATGACGTATTATGATTTTGACGGCGCAAAAAGCGACGTTTCAAACGCCGTGTGGACTTCGCGCGTTGAGGGCAGAGCGCTGTTTTGCGACACTCTTTTAAGTGACGGCAAGGTGTTTATCGGCACCGACGACGAAAGCTATCCCATCTCTTGCGGGGTAAGCTGTCTTAATGAAAAAGACGGAAAGCTTTTATGGTTCTTTAAAACGAAAAACTCAATTAAAAACAACATAAAAGAAAGCGGCGAATATATTTTCGCACAGGACTGCAGCGGAACGGTTTATTGCCTTGAAAAAGAAACGGGCAAGCTTGTTTGGGAAAAAACAGTGTCTTTAGGAAGCGCGCTTTCTTCAAGCAGCGGCATTTGCCTTGACGGCGACGTGCTTTATACGGGCTGTGCCGCGGGCGTAACCGCGCTTGACGCAAAAAGCGGCGACGTAATTTGGGAAAATATAAGAAATTACGGCGAGTCCTCCCCTGCGGAATTTGTCGTTGCGGGCGACGTGCTTCTTGTTAGCTCTCATTGGGACGCGCTTGTGGGTCTTGACAAAAAAACGGGCAAAAAGCTTTGGGAAAACAAAGACTCCGACATTCGCTTCAGAACGTCCACGCCCGCTCTTATCGACGGCAAAACCGGCATTGTCGCAGACTCTTCTGCAATAATGGTTTTTGACGTTGCAACAGGCGAAATTCTTAAAAAGACAAGCTACAGCCAATATAATTTTGCTGTCAGCGGAAAGATACTTGTTATCGGCAATACTGCAATAATCCCCACGGCAGACAAGGGCGTAATAGGCTTTGATATTGCAAAGGGCGAAATTTTGTGGCAATTTATCACGGGCGAAGCGCTTGTATATACCGCGCCTTATAAGGGAAAAGGCTCAAGAACCGTTGAAACCTCGCCGCAGTTAACAAAAGACGGCAACATTGTGTTTGCCGCCTCCGACGGCGTTCTTTATGAAATCTCAACCGACGGCAAAGAAATTAAAAAATCCGAAATAGGCGCGCCTGTTTTCGGAGCGGTCTTTTTGGGCGACGGCGCGGTTTATCTTTCGGATTTTGACGGAAGAGTAAGTAAAATCGAATTTTAAGAGGGTTTTATGGCAGAATACATCAACACATATATACCCGACTTATATTTTGAAAAAAAC
>ERZ808246.227-NODE-227-length-49962-cov-71.306430_pt1 | contig 49962 bp, 58 predicted proteins | sample MGYA00521083_ERZ808246 | MGnify/ENA primary metagenome ERZ808246 (study PRJEB31516, sample SAMN03275577) | gut metagenome | biome: mammalia-associated habitat; material: feces | host: Papio cynocephalus | place: Kenya | collected 2012-07-07 ... | reverse complement strand
AGCCTGCTGATAAGCCTGCTGATAAGCCTGCTGATAAGCCTGCTGATAAGCCTGCTGATAAGCCTGCCACTGCATCAAGTAGTGAAATATCTATTGAGACTGTTCGAGCTGAACTCGCTAAGAAGATTGCTAAACACCGCCCTGAGATTAAGGAAAAGCTTACTGAGCTTGGTGCTCCTTCTGTAACAAAGCTTGATTCTGGTAAATATCAAGAAATGTTGGACTTTCTTAAAACACTTGACTAATGGGTAAATCACAGAAAAAGAGACTTATTGAAGCTCATTTGAGAACAATGAAAAATTGGAATTTAATTCCATACATGAGTTCACATGGTGCAATGATACACATAGAATCTCGTTAATTTTACAATTATGGGTAAACATACAACATCAGTAAGACCATCTAATAAAGAGCCACAGATGCTGAATGAACACAGCCAAAGAGCTCACGCACTTCTTTCTGCATCTGGCTCTAAAAGATGGATAAATTGTACGCCATCTGCTAAGCTAGAAGAAGCAGAAGGCCCAAGACCAACTTCAGTTTATGCAGCTGAAGGAACTCTTGCACATGAGCTTTCAGAGTTGTATCTCCATCATGATGTATTGAAAGATATTAGTGATGATAAATTTAATGAAGGCTTTGAGGCTATTATGTCGAATGAGCTATTCTCTGATGAAATGCTCGATGTAGTACCTATATATGTAGATTATTGCACTGATGAGTATAAAGCTGCAGTAACAAATTGCAAGTTTGCACTCATTGAAATTGAGCAAAAACTTGATTTGACTGAATACGTACCAGAAGCTTTTGGAACTGCTGATTGTGTTGTTATAAGTGATGGCACAATGGAAGTCATAGATTTGAAGTATGGTAAAGGTGTTCCTGTATATGCTGAATACAATACTCAGTTAATGCTCTATGGACTTGGTGCTCTTAGAAATTATTCTTTGATGTATGATATTGATAATGTAAAGCTTACAATTGTACAGCCAAGAATTAATAATATCTCATCATGGGAAATTTCTGTAGATGACCTCATTAAATTTGCTGAAGAAACAATTAAGCCAGCTGCTGAGAAAGCATTTGCTGGTGAAGGTGAACTCAAAGCTGGAGCATGGTGTAAGTTCTGTGCAGTTAAGAATAAATGTAGAGAGCTTTATGAAGAAAATCTTAAAATTGCAAAGCATGAATTTGCTAAGCCAGAATTCCTCACAGATGAAGAAATAGCAGATGTTCTTAAGCGAGCTCCTATGTTCACTGAGTGGATAAACTCAGTAAAAGAGTATGCTGAAAAGAAAGCTATTGAAGACCAGAAAATATGGCCTGGCTTTAAATTAGTTGAAGGTATCAGCAGAAGAAAATGGTCAAACGAGGATGACGTAGCAAATGCTATTTATGCTAATTTCCCTGAAGCTTCTGATGACCAAATATTTGATATGAAGCTCAAAGGCATATCAGCAATTGAAAAGCTTTTCGGCAAAAAGAAAGTTGATGAAGTCCTTAAGGACGTAATCATTAAGCCACAAGGCAAACCAACTCTAGTATCTGAAGATGACAAGCGACCAGCTTTAGGATTTGAAGATGCAGTTAAAGATTTTAGTTAATAACAATTTAATAAACATAAATTATGGAAAATAATAATTCAACAAAAGTAGTTACAGGCTTGGTACGTTTTTGCTACTGCCATGTATTTGAACCAACAGCAATGAACGAAGGAGATACTCCTAAGTATAACATAGCAATTCTTATTCCGAAGGATGATGAGAAGACTGTCAATGCAATCAAGAAGGCAATTGAGAATGCTAAGATTGCTGGCAAATCTAAGATTTCAGACAAGAATGGCAATATTCCTAAGTCTCTTAAATTGCCACTTCGTGATGGCGATGAAGAGCGTGAGGATGACCCAGCATATGAAGGCATGTATTTTATTAATGCCTCAACTACTCGCAAGCCATCGATTGTTGACAAAGATTTGAATCCAATTATGGATAAGGATGAGTTCTATTCTGGCTGCTATGGTCGTGCATCAATCAATTTCTATGCATTCAATGTTAATTCAAAAGGCATTGCAGCTGGTTTGAATAACCTTCAGAAGCTGAAAGATGGTGAACCACTTACTGGTGGCTCTACAGCTGAAGAGGATTTCGGAGGTGATAATGCTTTTAATGATGACGACGACCTAATGTAATTTCAAAACTACATTAGTATATGCATTCATAATTCTTATCATCGAGGCACATGGAAAGTATCTGACTTATGATACCTGAAGTACAGATAGCAGAGGTTCGAATCCTCTGCTGCCTCCAAATATTTCTTTTTCCACTTATGATTTTAGTTTGAAGCTGTAGCCTGCGTATTGGCGGTACTTGCATATTCTTATATGTAAATGTTGGTTCGAATCCAACCAGGCTACCTATAATTTTAAAAATAACAATTATGGCTATACACAAAGATTTGTTTATTGATATTGAAACATATTCTAGTGTCGATATTAAGTCATGTGGCTCTTATAAATACATAGAATCGCCTGATTTTGAAATATTGATAATAGGATATGCTTTTGATGATGAAGATGTAAATGTTATTGATTTGGCTCAAGGTGAAGAAATGCCAGATGAGTTTGTTGAAGCACTGTTTGACGAGAATATTAAAAAGCATGCTCATAATGCTGTTTTTGAAAGAACAGCATTTAAGAGAGTAGGTTATGATATTCCTGTCAAACAGTGGTATTGTACACTAGTTAAATCAGCATATTGTGGTTTACCATTAGGCTTGGACCAAGTTTCAAAAGTACTTGATTTGAATGATAAAAAGCTTGATACAGGAAAAGCTTTGATTAAGTACTTTTCTTGCCCATGTAAACCTACAAAGATTAATGGAATGCGCACAAGGAACTATCCTTGGGATGCTCCAGAGAAATGGGAAATGTATAAAACATATAATAAATATGATGTACTGTCAGAACGTGAGATATATAAACGGCTTAGTGCCTATATTATTCCAGAATTTGAGCGCTCACTATATATTCTTGACCAAACAATAAATGATAGAGGCATATTAGTTGACAAAGAATTGGCAGAATCTGCAATAGCTGTCGATGAGCAGTATACACAAATGCTTATGGATGAAAGTAAGTCTATTACAGGACTTGAAAATCCAAATTCTGTTGCACAACTCAAAAAGTGGTATGCCATGAATTATGCAGATGTAGTTGATGCCACTTTATCTGATAAAGATATTGAATATCTTAAAACAGCTAATGGCCAATTCTATGATAAAGATAATCAATCAATGGCAGCCGATGCTATTAAAATGTTACTAAAGCTCGATGCTGTTAAAGATATTCCTGAACTTAGAACTGTTCTTGAAAATCGTCAGAAGCTTGGTCGTTCATCTGTAAAGAAATATTACACAATGATGAATTGTGCCATGAAAGATGGGCGTGTACGTGGAACATTTCAATTTTATGGAGCTAATAGAACTGGCAGATGGGCTGGTCGCTTAGTGCAGTTACAGAATCTCAGTAAAAATCATGTTGCTAATATTGATTTACCACGTGAGCTCATTCGTAAAAGAGATTGGGACACAGTAAATATGCTATATGGAGATGTTTCAGATATACTATCACAGCTTGTTAGAACAACATTCATTGCACCAAAAGGAATGCTTTATTCTGTAGCTGATTTCTCTGCAATTGAGGCTAGAGTAGTATCTTGGCTAGCAGATGAAGAGTGGCGAATGGATGTATTTAGAGGTGATGGCAAAATCTATGAAGCAGCGGGAGCTAGAATGTTTAATGTTCCTATTGAAGCTATCACGAAAGGTTCTGAGCTAAGAGCTAAAGCTAAGAATGCTGAGCTTGCACTTGGCTATGGTGGTTCACTTGGTGCAATGAAACGAATGGGAGGAGATAAGATGGGAATGAGTGATGCTGAAATGATGCACATTGTAAAACTTTGGCGAACATCAAATCCTTCTATTGTAGAGCTGTGGGCAGAAATTGAAGCTTGCGCTCATGAAGCCGTTCGATATCACAGAAAAGTAGTCGGTACTCCAAGAAAATTAGTTTTCGATTGCGATGATAATTACTTTACAGTACAACTACCATCAAAAAGAAAATTGTATTATTACCATCCAGTTTTCAAAGAAAAGAAAATTGGTAAGAGTACTAGAACAAGCAAAATTCTTCACTATGAAGGTTTAAATCAGGAAACAAAACATTGGGGCTTGATTGATACTTATGGTGGAAAGCTAACTGAGAACATTGTGCAAGCAATTTCTCGTGATTTGATTGGTTATGCCATGGAGAATCTTGAGAAAAATGGTTTTGGCATAACGATGCATGTGCACGATGAAGCTATTGCAGAAGTACCAGATAATGGAGATGCTGATAAATGGCTTGATAAGATGATTAACATCATGAAGCAGCCTCCTGATTGGGCATGGGACTTGCCACTTAATGCAGCAGGTTTCACAAGTCCTTATTACCAAAAAGATTAAAACAAATCTCTATAATGGAACTAAAACATAATATTTCATTTACTGTTGCTACTGCTTTTAGTGGCAACAGTAAAACGTGGAAGAATAGGAAATATACATGGGATAAGTTTCTAGAAAGACTGTCTGAACCTACAGTTACTAAAGAGACTTATGCTCAGTTTATGAAAGCCAGTAAGCAAGACCAAGGCAAGATTAAAGATGTTGGTGGCTATATCGGTGCAACTCTTTTAAATGGGAATAGAAAAAAATCATCAGTACAAAGCAAACAGCTTATAACACTTGATATTGATTTTTCATATCCTGATTTCTGGTGGTGCTTTACTTTGCTTTATGACTGTGCTGCCTGTATTCATTCAACTCATAAATCTAGTGAGAAAAAGCCACGCCATAGACTTATAATTCCTCTTGATAGAGCAGTCTCAGCTGAAGAATATGAGCCAATTGCTAGAAAAATAGCGAATGACATGAATATAGAGTTATTTGACCAATCAACATTTCAAGTTAATCGACTAATGTATTGGCCATCTGTATCATGTGATTCTGAATACTATTTTGAATATCAAGATGGACCAATTCTATGCGCTGATGATGTACTTGCAACATATAAAGACTGGCATAATGTAGAAGAATGGCCAACACCATCTGCTGCAGAAAAAACAGTTCTATCAAATGTTGCTAAACAAGAAGACCCACGATGCAAAAAAGGTATCATAGGTGTATTCTGTAGAACTTATACAATGCAAGAAGCCATTGATAAGTTTTTACCTGATGTTTATGATAAGGTTGATGATAATAGATACACTTACATAAAAGGTACAACCACAGGTGGTTTAATTATCTATGATGATACATTCGCATTTTCATTCCATGGCACAGACCCAGCAAATGGAAGGTTGTGTAATGCTTTTGATTTAGTTCGTATTCATAAATTCGGTAATAAAGATACTGGAAATGAGACTGAAGACAAACAGAAAAAAAGCTTCAAGCTCATGGAAGAATTTATATCTAATGATAAGCAGACAAAAAGAGAGCTCGCTAATGAGAAATTTTCTCAAGCTAAGCTTGATTTTGAAGTGCCTATCGAAGAGCCAGAAGAATATGATGAAACATGGGTTGAAGAGCTAAAAGTCAATTCTAAAGGTGAATATGATAGTTGCTCTGCAAATATAAATTTGATTTTAAAAAATGATAAAATTTTAAGAGGAGCCTTTTCATATAACACATTTGATAATAAAAGATATGCAATGAGAGATTTGCCTTGGCGTAAACTTGAAACATATCCAGATTACGTTAGAGATGTTGATTACTCAGGCATAAGAAATTACATCGATTGTGTTTATGGAATATCATCATCACTTAAGGTTGAAGATTCAATTAATCTAGAAATGCAAAAGAAGAGCTTTCATCCGATTAGAAAGTACATTTCTGATTTACAGTGGGATGGAGTTAAGCGCATTGATACTTTACTGATTGATTACTTCGGGGCTGATGATAATAGCTATACAAGAACTGCTATTAGGAAATCACTGTGTGCAGCTGTTGCCAGAGTTTTCAATCCTGGTGTTAAGTTTGATATGGTCCTTATTCTTGTTGGACCACAAGGCACATATAAAAGTACATTCTTAAAAAAGCTTGGAATGAATTGGTTTTCTGATACATTTTCAACAGTACAAGGTAAAGAATCATATGAGCAACTTCAAGGTGCTTGGATTATAGAAATCGCAGAGCTATCAGCATTTAAGAAATCAGAAACTGAAGGCATCAAGCAATTCATAACTAAGTGTACAGATTCATTTAGACCAGCTTATGCTAGAACTGTTGAAACATATAGCCGTCAATGCGTATTTTTCGGAACAACCAATGATTCTGACTTTCTTAAAGACCCAACAGGAAATAGACGATTCAATCCAATTGATGTTCATCGTGAAAGAGCTACAAAGTCTGTGCCTATTGATTTAACACAAGATGAAGTAGACCAAATATGGGCTGAAGCTTATGAGCTATATAAGCAAGGTGAAAAGCTTTATTTTGATGATGAGTCAATTTCTACAATGGCTAAAGCAGAGCAAGTAAAGCATGCACTAACTGATGATAGATTAGGCCTTGTGCTTGAATATCTTGATAAGTTATATCCTGATGATTGGGATAAAAAAGACTTATACGACAGAAGAACATGGCTTGATGACCCACTTGCAAAGAATGGATATATTCCAAAAGATGAAGTATGTGTGGCTGAAATATGGTGTGAGTGCTTAGGTAAAGATAAAACTGAGATGACAAACTTCAACACTAAGGATATTAATAACCTTATGAAGTCATTGCCTGATTGGGAATACATATCATCTGCAAAGAGATTTAGTTTTTATGGTAAACAAAGATATTTTAGAAGAAAGGACAGCTTATTATGATGGTAACGACATTTGATTTAATGATAAATGCATTATTCTTTTTCTCAGGTTTTACACTTGGAATTATTGTAATGTGCTTAAATAAATTTGATAAAAAATGAAAGAGAAAATAAAAGCATACTTAGAAGAGTGCTTACAGTATTATTTAATTTTATTTAGAGTATGAAGAAAGTACAAAAAAGAATATTCAGAGTTTATGGAGCCAGAACAATGAATGGCTCTAAGCTTCATGTGGCTTTAAAAAAGCCATTTGCTTGTGACAATATAGAAAAAGCTAGAGAGCGTCTATATGATGAATTCTTTAGCTCCAGAGGCATAAAAATTACTGATATTGCACTCACATTTTGTACTGAGACTTATTATGAGCCAGAAGATAGAAAGTGAGAAAGCAATAGAGCGAAAACTAGTTGAGCTGTGCAAAGAAGCAAATGGAATGTGCATAAAACTACTAACAAATCAATTACTTGGTTTGCCAGATAGGATGTGCTTATTTCCAGGAGCAAGACTAGTTTTCGTTGAGCTTAAAACAACAAAGCAAAAGCCAAGAAAGATTCAGCTGTTTGTACATAAACAGCTGAAAGCTTTAGGCTTTAGAGTTGAAGTGATAGATACAACTCAAGGAGTTATAGACTTAGTCAATGAATATGCTATATAGAAATAATTTACATGAGTACCAATCTGCTTGCATAAAGCATATTATAGAGCACCCATTTTGTGGAGTATTCTTAGAAATGGGACTTGGCAAGACTGCGACAACATTAACAGCGATTAATGATTTGATGTATGACTACTTAGAAATCGAATCAGTTCTTGTTATAGCTCCTAAAAGAGTAGCTGAATCTGTTTGGCAAGAAGAAGCACAAAATTGGGAACACTTAAGGCATCTTACATTTTCAAAAATTATAGGCAATCAGCAACAGAGAATAGAAGCTTTAAATAAAAAAGCTGATATTCATATCATATCAAGAGATAATGTTGCATGGCTATGTGCATTGTGTGGAGGCTCTAAACTTCCATTCGATATGATTGTAGTTGATGAGCTGAGTAGTTTTAAAAGCTATAAATCACAACGCTGGAAAGCTTTAAAGCTTACACAGCCATGCTTTAAACGCTTTGTTGGCCTTACAGGAACACCAGCTCCTAATAGTCTTATAGACTTATGGCCACAAATTTATTTGATGGATAGAGGAGCTCGCTTGGGCAAAACCATAACTGCTTATAGGAGTATGTATTTTAGACCAGGTAAGACAAATGGTAATGTCATATATTCTTATGACTTGCTGCCTGAATCAGACAAAATGATTCACGAAAAAATCTCTGATATCTGTATAAGCATGAAAAGCCAAGATTACTTGAAAATGCCTGAGAGAACAGATAATTTCATAAATCTAAATATGCCAGATGATTTATACAAAAAGTATGAAGATTTTGAAAAAGAAAAAGTCATAGAGATTTTTGAGCCGAGCATCAATGAAGAAAAAGAAATCAATGCTGTTAATGCTGCAGCTCTTTGTAATAAACTCTTACAATTTGCTAATGGAGCAATGTATGATGAAGATAGAAATGTATATGAGATTCATGATATAAAGCTTGAAGCTTTGAAAGAGATTATTGATGAAGCTAATGGCAAACCAGTATTAGTTGCTTGGTCATTTCAGCATGATAGAGACAGAATACTGAAATATCTTAAAGCTTATAAGCCTAGAGAGCTTAAAAAGCCACAAGATATTATTGATTGGAACCAAGGCAAAATTCAAGTTATGTTAGCCCATCCAGCATCTGCTGGTCATGGACTTAACCTTCAAGCTGGTGGCAATATAATTGTATGGTTTGGCTTAACATGGTCATTAGAGTTGTTTCAACAATTCAATGCTCGCTTATATCGTCAAGGCCAAAAAAACAATGTTATCATACACTATTTGATTATGAATGGCACTTATGATAATGATGTTGTTAGAGCATTAAAGAGCAAAGACATGAAGCAATCAGCCTTAATGAATAGTATTAAAGCAAAAATTGATAAATATTTAAAGTAATGGAAAAATGGAAAAAGCCTAAAAAAGGCGATTTAATTTGGTATTTTGGCAAACTGATGTATTTTGAAAGTAGCTACTATAGTAACTATCAATTTTCAGTGCCATCCAGTAATACAAAATCTGGGTATGCTACAAAGAATATTAATTTTAGAGATTTAATAAAATATGGAAACTACTAAAGAAGTTGGTGGAACACATTATGAGTTGCTTAAAATGCAACCAGTAGAACTTATTGTTAAGTGCAAATTAACTTTTATACAAGGCAATATGCTTAAGTATATTTCTAGGTATAAAAATAAAAATGGTGCAGAGGATATAAGAAAATGTATTCACTATGCACAACTTGCAACTAGATATGGTGATACTGCAGGGAATAAATTGCCTTTAGCACAAGCTTATATGTACTGTAAGGCTAATAGCCTTACTAATAAACAGAAAGGCATAATAACATCAATATTTCAAGAAGATTATTACCATATAGTCAAGCAATGCTTAAAGTTAATTAAAACTGAGTACCCTGATGAGTATTAATGATTATTAACAAATTATTATTATTTATTAACAGAAAATATTCTTTAATATCAAAAGTTTTTAGTACTTTTGCAGTATACAATTTTAAATAAGTAAGATTATGAAGAATTATTTATTAATTACATTAGGCCACAACTCTTCTGCAATTTTTGTACAAGGAGCTAGTTGTGATGAGTCAAGTAAGCCAATGGTTATTGGCTATGAAGAAGAACGCCTTTCTCGTATTAAGGCTGATTCACAGTTTCCTTATGATGCAATCAAGGAAATAGAGTTTAATGTTGGCCGAGAAGCAATGGCTAACTGCAGAATTTTAGTATCACACTGGTTTAACTTCACTGGTTTTGAGATTCCAAATAAGTATATTACTTTAGCTGATATTAATTATTTAAAAGGAATCTCAGAGGATATTAAGTTTGTAGACGAAGACTTTACACACCATGATGCTCATGCTTACAGTGCATATGCCTTCAGAGATTACTTCACTAAGCAAGCAGGCAATATACCAGTTTTTTGTATTGTTGCTGATGGCTTTGGTAATAATGAAGAAGTTTTCTCAATTTATCGTCGTGATGCTGAATGTAAGCCAGAATTAATAAACAGAATATACAACCCAATTAATTCATTAGGATTGTTCTATCAGTATGCAACTTCATTTGTTGGCATGAAAGAAAACCAAGATGAATATAAATTTCTTGGCTATGAAGCTCATATTGAAAAGTGCTTTAATGATGAGGCAATTATTAAGATAGCAGCTTATTCTGATGTTATTGTCGAAGATTTCAAAAAAGCATTTGCTGATAATGCCAATAAGGTTGTGAAGAAAATGGACGATGATGCTCCTTTCTGTAGCTTTGAAAAGCTCAAGTTTGTAAAGCAGTATTGGCACAAAATTTTTACTGAAGCCATCAAAGAAATTGGCATTCCTGAATCTGATGCTAATGTATTTGAAGCCAGAGTAGCTATTGCATTTTTGATACAAAGAACTGTAGAAAAGATTTTACTCTGTGTTATAGCTTCTTATGGCATGAAGCATATTTGTTTAGCTGGTGGGTTATTCTACAATGTTAAACTGAACAATGCAATTCTTGAGTATGTAAATAGTGTGGAAGGTACTTTGTCTATTATGCCACTTGCAGGAGACCAAGGAGCAGCTATTGGTATGTATGCTGCAGAAGATGATGTTCAGCAGTTCCCATTTAACACTCTCGCCATTGGTATTCGTAGGCTGTATAACATTGAGAAATATGCTAATAATGTGTTTAATATACCATCTTCAAAAGAAGAATCTGAGGAACTAGCAAGCCAGATTGCAAAGTATATTGCAGACAATAGAATTGTTGACATCATATTTGGCAACATGGAATTTGGCCCTCGTGCTCTTTGCAACACATCATCAATATTTTTGCCAAGAACAGAACTTACAGCTGAGAATAATGCAAATAACCTTCGTAATGAAGTTATGCCTTGTGCTCCTATTTGTACAAATGAAAATGCTTCAAAACTGTTTAATGCAGAAGAACTCAACAGAGTAATTGGAAGCGACAGATTTATGATTTGTACACATACATATAAAAAGCCATATTCTCGTTTATATGCAGGAGCAATGCACGAGAAGACTTTATCTGTTGGTCCAGACTATACGGGCCGTCCACAGATTGTGAAGAATGGCTCATTTATGTGGCATATACTCAATGCAGTTGAAAGAATATGCGATGCAAAATGCTTGGTGAATACAAGCTTTAATGTTCATGGCAATCCTATTGTATTCGATACTGCTGATATCATTTCTAATTATAAATTTCAGTGCGAGCATGCAGAAAAGAATGGCACTGAAAAACCAATTTTAATAATCATTAAATAATACAAGATATGGATAAAAAGCTTAAACTTGGAGGATATCCGTTTTTAATCGCATTTTCTGGTGGATGTTACTCAGGCAAAACATCAACCATGAATGCTTTAAAATCTATACTTGAAAACGAGTATGGACTTAAAGTCGTTATAGTAAATGAAGCTATAAGAGAAACAGAAATAGCTAAGTCAGGTGCATCAATTGAAAGCATACGATACAATGCTGATAACTACTTTAGGCTTCAAAAGGAGATAATTCAAAAGAAGTATAATCAAGAACTTGAGGCTAATGCTTGTGGCGAGCCAACAGTTTTTCTCTTTGACAGAGCTCTTACTGATTCTCTATTTTATTATGAGACTTGTGTGGACAAAAGCCGATTATCAGAGAAGCGAGAATATTATAAATTCCACAAATGGCTGATAGATAGAATTGGCGTTCGTATGAGTCGCATGGATATGGTTATTGAATTTAAGCCACTTGATAATACAAATGCAAATGACGACAAAATGCGACCAGTTTATCTCAAACAGGCTTCAGCCTTTGAATATGAGTGCATAAGTCGACTTAATTATGCTTACTGCAGAAAAGATAAGATGCATGGTTTTATGAGTGTAAATCTCAATGACACATTTTACAACAACATCATAGAACAGATAATTGAAAATATGCAATTGATATGCAAAGCACAGGGGAGATAATTTCAAATGAGCGATGGCTGTCAATATTTAATAAGTTCTTTGGCTTCAAACTTGAAGCCAAAGAGCCTAAAGAATACATGGAAAATATAGGAGTTAGCTATGCTATCAATCCTGTAAAAGACCATGTAATGACAACCTTCAATAGCAAGCTTTTTAATATAAAGAAAGCTGCAGCAATGTATTTTTGGTTTAAAAAAGCAAGTGCTAAAGATACATCAATTCTTGATTATTTTGATGAATACAAGAGGTGTATCGATGCTGAACATACAGAGTTTAATTCTAACTATGGCATTTATGCTTATAAAAGAAAAGGACTTAAGCATTGTATTGAAGAGTTAACAGCAAATAAAGACTCTCGCCAAGCTTGCTTTTGCATCAATAATAATGTTGCTATGAGTGAAAAGTCAATTGATAAGCTTTGCACTAATACAATACAATTCTTTATAAGAAGCAAAAATGTTGGGCCAAAATCAAAGGAGTATATCCCAGAGCTTAGAATGATTGTGCAAATGCGCTCATCAAACTTCTTAACTCTACTGCCATACGATATATTCATGTTCTCTGTTTTTCATTTAGAGGTTTATACTGAATTGAAAAAAGTATATCCTAATTTAGTGCCAGGAACAATTTTATTACAAGTAGCATCACTACATTGTTATAGAAGTGATTGGCAAAATTTACTTGAAAACGAAGAGCCTGAGAGCTTAGATTTCGGTGACACAGTTCTCGATTACGAGAACTTTAGTGAATACAAACTTAAAAAATATTTAAAATCACAATTATGAAAATTTACAAAGTAAGAGACGTTAAAACACCAACTAGAGGAACATCACTATCAGCTGGAATTGATTTCTATGTTCCTAATGATTTGAGACCAATTAAAGTAATGCCACATACAGATGCATTAATTCCAACAGGCCTCATTGTTAAATTTGCAAGCAACTTAATGCTTATGGCTGCTGAGAAATCAGGAGTAACATCATCAATTCAAGCTAAACAGAACTGTGGCATGAAAGTAAAGCCTGATAGCTTTACAGAGCCAACAATTCTTGGTGCTAAGATTGTCGATGCTGATTATGACGGAGAAGTTCACATTCACATCATTAATCTTGGAACAAAGAGTATTACAATTGAGCCAGGTAAGAAACTTGCGCAGTTTATTCTTGTACCTGTTCAATATGATGACATTATTGAGGTAAAAGACCAAGGTGACCTTTATACAAAGTTCAAAAATATTAGAGGTAATAATGGCTTTGGCTTAGGAACAGGAGAAGATTAATTTTATAAAGTAAGTTCTATGGTATCAAATTCAGAAGCATTAGAGCTGGTTGAAAATCCAGTTTTCTTAAAATTCGTTGAGCATTATCTTAATGAATGGCTGAGCCATTGTGGTTGGGGAAGATGGCTCCATGAATATCAAGTAATGAAAGACCAAGGCCTATTTAAGCCAAAAGTATTCAAAGCCTTATATATCATGGAACTCAAAGGAACTCTTCACATGGGCTTTATTAAAGAAGAGCCTATACACTATGTAGGACTATCAGCATTAGATGCAACAAAAGCTTACATTGATAATGTAGAAAGTTATCAGTATAAGATTTGTGTCATAACTGGTGAAACAGCATGTGATGATGATGGAGATGAGTACATAGAACTTACTTATGATGAAGCAACTCAAATCTGTAAATCACTCAATGATGAGGCTGAAGAGATTTTATTTAAAATTCAAAAAATGCAATAATTATGGCTTTACAACAAACATTTGATAATGCTACAGATGCGTTTGAAGCAATGTTTTCTTTGATTATGAAGCTAGGAGTTGAAACTAACATTGGCACAAAAGCTGTTTACAATGTATGCTTGACAATTCTTAACCCACTTGATAGAGACATAAAAACTACTTGGCGTAGATGGAGCAAAACTTATGCAGAAAGAGAGTGGAAATGGTTTCAATCAATGAATCGCTCAGTTGAAGAAATCAAAAAGTATGCTCCTACTTGGGATAAAATGCATGGTGGCGATAACATAGTTAATTCTAACTATGGATGGCAGTGGAATCGTAATGCACAACTTGAGACCACTATTCAGCAGCTATCTAACAATCCTAATACTCGCCAAGCTTGGATTTCTATATTTGATGGCAAAGAGAAATCAGAGTATATGTATGATACTCCTTGTACAATTGCTATTGGTTTTGATATTAAGCCAAACAGCAAAAATCTTGATATGACTGTGGTCATGAGAAGTAATGACCTTGTTTATGGCTTTTGCAATGACCAATACTGTTTTAGTAAGTTACAGGAATATGTAGCAATGAGACTGCATAGGCCAGTTGGAACTTATACACATATTGTTCATGATATGCACATTTATTCAAAACACTTTAGAATGAATATGAAATGAAAAAATTAAAACCAATATTTAAGCTTATAGTTTGGACACTTATTGGCTTGATATATTTTCCAGTTTACTTATCTGCTTGGCTATTAAGAATTGTAGCAAGAATTCTTTTAGCTATTGCATACTTTGGTACTCTTAATGGCAGAATGGGAGTACAAGTTTTGAAATCAGTATTTTTATTTGATTATGAACGAACTTTCTAATAACGAGCTCAGTAGCTACTTGCAAGAAATAAATGCGAGTGAAGCTGCTGAGCTTCCTCAGGATTTAATAGGCAGCAATGCTTGGATTCCTAATACGACAGTCAAAAATGGAATTCCAGAAAGAGGCATAAAAACAAGAGATGAAATCAATGAGCAGCTTCGAATAAAAAGAGAAGATAAGAAAAAAGCGTATAATGATAAAAAAGCAGAACGAAGAAAGCAAGCTAGAGAGATAAAGCAGAATGCTATATCACACAGCTTTGTTGATTTAAATACACCTCTTACAGTTGAGCATAAGAAGCTAATTATACAGCTTGAAACAAAAGAATATAGTGATGCTATGCATAAATATGAGCAGGATATCAATACTATATTTAAAAATCACATAATGATGTACACTCCAAAAGTAGTGAGAGCTTGCTGGGACTATTACCCAGAAGTTATAGTTCCAATGGAGCCATTTACATATCAAGCATCAGAAGATTTTGGGCAAGGACTTACATTTAGAGTTAATGTAGATGCTCCTGGGTATATTTCAGCTGATTCATTAATTAAAAAGCTAAATATTAATAGCCCAAAAGCTCTTATAGCAATTGATAAAAAGATTATAAAATTCAACAAGTTGAAAAAAGCCCAGTCAGAAAACGAAGTACGTATGGCTAACATTTTAATCAAAATAAAAACATTTTTTGAATTAGTAATGCGTAATCCTTTTTGGTATGATGGCTTAATTAAAAAATTGAAAGAAGATGCTACACCTACTAGCTAGAAGTTTAGAGCTTGAAGCTTTAATTAAAGAGCTCCAAGAATGTGCAAAACTAATGGACAATGAAACTTCAGTTTTCCACAATACTACATCTCTAATACAAAGTTATACAATTGAAAAAATAAGAATTGATGAAGCTCTTAAAATATGGAACAAACAATCAACTCAAAAATAGTTCTTAATTCTGATTGGCTTAAAGCTAGAATGAAAAAAGCTGAACAGCTGAAACGAAGAAGAGAGCATTATAAAAATAACAAAGCTAAAATTCTTGCTAGAAATAAGGCCTATAGAGCAACTCATAAAGATACGCGAGATAGGTCTGAATATAAAAAGAAGTATTATGCTGAAAATAGAGAATACTTTCTTAGAAAACAACGAGAATATAGGCTTGACCCTACTTTTGTAGAGAAGCATAAGGCTTATATGAAAAAATATCACAAAGAACATGGAAGATAAATTAAAATTAGATACAGACAATCCTGTAACCCTTAAGTTTTCTAATGATGCTTACTATTATTTCTTTGAAGGCGAAGACCCATTAGATGAAAATTCGCTAGATGAAATAGCAGAAATATCTGCAACATTTGAATTTGGCTTTGAACCAGATGAAAGCAAGCCACCAATCATTGATACTAATAATGGAACTGTAGAAATAACGATAATTCCTTACATTAGAGACTTAAGTCAAGGACCTGAATTAGACAATCTTGAATTTAATGAACTAGAATGGGATGGAGTTCACAATGATGGAGGAGTATTCCCATGGCTTTTTTATTTTAAATTCATAGGTACAAATAAAGTGTTGATTGCTCAAATCAATATGCACTTTAATAAGAGGCTAAATGACTGCCAAGGTGAATGCATTTGGTTAAATGGAAAACCTTGGATAAAATACAAAACCAAAGAATCACATAAAGGCTATTCATATATGCCAATTTGCTCACTTAGAACTACTATTTTAGATAACCAAAATGCACAGGAATTTTTAGTGCAAAAGTGATATAAAGAGAGTACTCCAGAAGCGCAGAAAGCTACTTCTGGAGCGCTCTCTTTATATTTGTATATAAATACTTATGCTTATAAAAATAATAGCTCAGAGTAGCTCTGAGACGATATAAATACCTGGAATACTTTTATCATAAGCCAAATATCCTACGCACGTGCGTGCATATAATAAATGTAAGTCACATTTATTAACTTTTTGTTAATACTTATTAACAGAAAAAATACAGCTACTTTCAACAGAAAACAGTACTTTTGCAGTGTAACATTTAAGATACTAATAAATGCTGGCTGACAGCTCCTAAGCCGAGGATAGAGGCACTAAAAACATATATGGAAAAGAATTTTAAGCAGTTTATCGAAGACAGTAAGAATGGAGAATTTGAAGGCAAAACAAGCCTTAAAGAATATCTTATCGAAGAAGCTGAGTACGAGCCTGAGTACATTGAGGACTTGAGTGACAAAGATTTGCTAGACCATTACCTCCAATATATTGGAGTAGTTGGCTTTACAAATGATATTATTAACGCTGTTGCATCAGCCTATAACTTAAAATAGATATGAATAAGCAAACTATCTACAAGGTTCTTACTCTTAAAGAGCTTATAGAACAAGTCTATAGCCACAACTGTGGTTATGAAAGACCAACCTCAGATATCAATCATGATGTGGCTTTGTACTTGTATAGCAAGACCTCTGAATCTTATGCTAATAAACATGAGTTCAAATTTGGAAGCCAAAAAGAAGCTACTTCATATTATAATAGCCTTAAAGACTACAAGTTTGTTGTTAGCCAAGTATATGATAGCATACATGATATGTTTGAAATCGTGGTAAGTGATAGTGGTAAAATAGAATTCAAATTTATTAATAAGACTGCTATATGGTAAAAATAAAAAATCCAGTTTCTGCTTGGCTTGAAGAAGGCAAGCAGAAAGCCTTAGAAGCCGAGGCAAAAGCTAAAATTAGAATATCAGATTACACTGATGCTAAAGGCTCCACATTTACAGCTTTGATAGTTGACAACATTTTTGTTGAGCGAATAACTGCTGATAACATATCAGATGTAGAGGAACGACTACAAAAGCTTCGTTCAGAGTATATTAATAAACATAGTATTTAAAGATATGAAAGTAGATAATACATTAGCCAAATTTATATTAGTATTAGCAATAGTAGCAATAGCTGCATGTACCATACTTGGTTTTATAAGCATTGACAAAAGTGTATCAAATGGATTTTTTGCAGTAGCCTTTGTTGTAGCATACCCAATTCTATTTGGAATGTTATTTGCAATCGGCTTTAGCTTCATTGTCAATAATAAACAGGAGGACTAACTATGGAGAAATATAGCTTAGACGGAGTCAATGGAAATGCATATAGCATTATGGCCTCAGTTGCAGCCATGATGAAGGCTGAAGGCAAATCTAAAAAAGAGATTGATGAATACTTGGCTGAGGCTAAATCGCAAGATTATAATAACTTAATTGTTGTTTCTTTAAATGTGGTTGAAGAACTTAATTCAAAGTATAGAAATGGCCATGATGAAGAAGACTACAGTGAAGACTACTATGAGGAGGACTAGCTATGAGTAAACCGTTAGATGGACTTTGGGTTCCAAAGCAAAAATCAAATGATATAAATCAGTTAGTTGGAGAACTTAATACTTTACTAGGTGGCAACTATTTTGTTGCCACCTTGATTCCAACCTCTACTACTTATGTATATCAACTTGATTATACAACTTGGGCTTGGTCCCATGATAAACGATATAAAGAATTGTGTATCGATGAGGCTTTGAAGTTTAAGCATAAAGAAATGAAAGCCTACCTTATGGGACTGACTTTAGGGTTAAACTGTAAAAAATAAGTACTTCACTAATTTTAATAAATGTTGAACACTTTTTAACATAAAAAACGCATCAGTATCAAAAAAAACAGTTACTTTTGCAGTGTTCAATTTAAATAATAACAATTTAAAAATAAAAAGATTATGGCACAGAAGAATTATGCACAGATGCCAACTAAGAAGTTGACAGCATTGTTGGAGACAACTACAGATGAAACTGAGAAAGCAGCTATTGAGGCTGTACTTACAAAGCGTGGTCAGTTAGCACCAAAGAATGATGCTCCTGCTGCAGAGGCTAAAGGTGTTGACCCAGAGCTCTCACCAGAAGAGCAGGCAGCAATTGATGCAGCTAATGCAAGTGGTGCTGAGGGCAGTGAATCAAAGCCAGCTAAGGAGAAGAAGGCAAAGCCAACTGATGAGGAGCGAATCGCTCTCGCTGCTAAGCTTCGTGAAGAGGCTGTAGGCCATAAGTGTCAGGTGGTGCCATTCAATTCTATTACTTGGGTTGATGGTGTTGTTGTAAGTATCGTTGAGGAGAAGCGCACAAACAAGTGCCTCTACGCTGTCAAGGCTAATGATGGCCGCCGTATCGTTAAGGCTTATGGTTCTGAGCTTATCAAGATTTTTGATGAGGTTGTAGAATTGGCTCACGCTCCTCGTGGTGGTCATGCTAAGAAGGAGGAACTTCCAGAGTGGACTGCTGAGGAAATTGAGAAGGCAATTCAGGAGGTTATTGGCAATGTTGGTAAGCAGATTTCATACGTTGAGACTGGCGCTCTTGGTAAGGAGATTGAGAATGCTCCAACTATCCTTGGCCGTATTGTTTCACTGGTTCCAAATAAGCGCAATCATACAATTCTTTATCGTATCGAGATTCAGCCTGCAGAGGATGCTCCAGAGGGAACTCCTAAGAAGTATGCTCACAAGGTAACAACGAACAGCAAGTTGGCTATTGCTGAGGAGCTAGATGACGAGGGCAAGAAGATTAATGAGGCTTTCATTGCTCGTCACAATGGCGAATCAAAGTCATACAAGGCTAAGACACCTGAGGAGGCTCTTGCTATTGCTGAGCAGCAGCTCAAGAAGGCTGAGGACCTTAAGGCTAAGGCTGAGGCAAACATTGAAAAATGGACTGCTAAGATTAATGAGCTGAAGGCAAAGATTGGTGACACTGATGATACTGGTGATGCTGGTGCTCCTGCTGGTGATGTTGATGAGAATGGTTCAGAGGAGGGTTCTAGCGAGGACCTCATGTAATTTTTTTCATACGTCAATTAGATGATTTATTTCTTATAGGGGAGTGAATAAGTCATATTTGTTAGAATTTTAGGTTAACTGAATGCCAATTAGCTGTGAAGCTAGTTGGCATTTTTTTATGCTTGCAAATATAAGCCAAATTTACAGTATTCAAATTTGGCTTATACATTTTTCTAGATATGATTTATATCTTCTAGTACAGTATGCCTCTGGAGCTATTTCTTTAGCTCCAGAAGCACTCATATATAATAGACGATAAATTATATATTTAAATAAAAATAATCGTTTCTGGCTATTAGTTACTTTTGGATACTAAGTATCAAAAAGATACTATCTTGTGCACATGAGTGCATGAGAATATAAATATATGCTCTCTGAACGCTCTGGAGCTACTCTAGAGCGTTCAAATATATTAGACGATAAATTATATATTTAAATAAAAATAATAGCTCAGAGACGATTTTTTTCTATAATCTATATTATGATAAATAGGGTTTCTGGAGAAAAAGCATAAAAAAAGGAGCTAAAAAGCTCCTTTAATTATTTGGCATTAATTATAAGCATTGCCTCGTCTATAATAGTACTTGCGAGGTGCATAGGCATTATGCCTTGCTCTATGTAATATATGTCAGCCTCAGTATAAGTAAGCTTGGCTTTAATAGCTCTCTGAGTGTCCCACATCTCGCCATACTTAATAAACTTAAAGCCATTAGTTCTAAGTACTCCTTCAATAAAATGGTCGACAAAGCCAATTTGCTTTGAGCCCTCAAGATAAATTTTATTTGCCATATTTATTAAAATTTTAAATTATTAATTCTGCTGCAAAAGTACTGCTTTATTTTTAAATAAGTATCATTATTACATTATTTAACATAAGAAAAAAGGAGCTTGCTAGGCTCCTTTAATTTAGAATACTTGCAACTCTAATTTAATTAAAGAATTGCTTTCAGCGACCTTATTCATAGCTTCAATGGCACTTCCTTTTTGCTTGTACATCTTTTTGATTATGAGTTTATGGGAACGTGATTTAAGAGCTGGAACTCTAGGATTTGTAGTTATGAATACTCCAAATCCTCGTGGCTTTGCATTAGTGCCACAAGGAATTGTTTGAACTGAATAAGCTCCATTAACAGCTATCATATATCTAGCTGTATCAGGAAGTCTCATATAGATAACTTCCTGTTCTGGTTTTTTCTTGTTTGCCATAAACTTAATCTCCTATGCAATAAAGATAAACTTCTTTGAACTGAGGTGTACATCCGACTCCCATATCAATACACAATTCAAGTTTGATACAATGGTCTTTATATAACTGTGGAAGAGATTTATTACAGCTATAAACATACCAGCCAGCTGGATATACCAAAGGTAGAGTTTTGTCACAGTTACTACCACCAACTTCAATTACCATGTCGTCATTAACAGTAATTTCCATTTTTGACTTACCACCATCATTTGGCAAAAACATATGAATGAGCTTTGCTTCTTGTTCTGAGTTGTCTTTAGACCAAGGCATCTCAAACTTGCCACACTGCTCAACATTACCTAATTGGCACAATCCCTCGATTATGTCAATGGCACTTACTAACTTAAATGTTTTCATTTCCTTATAATTTTAGTTCTCTGCGATACTGCATTGAACCCTAGAGGAGAATCGAACTCCAACAGTGTTCCAAATAGGGTTATTTGCCATCAACGAATAATTGTATTTTCAGGCAATTCAAAGATTTCAGCTAGCTGCTCACATCCACGATTAGTAGTCTCATAGAGCTCATCCAAATACTCTTCAATGTATGCCTCTACTGATTTCTGGCCAATGCCATAAATGATAGTGAATTTGCTTTCTCCAACTAAGCGATATATGAATCGTTTTAAGTATGGTTTGAAGCATATTCTCCAACCCATGATACAATGGCTATCAGCTGGAAAATAGCTCTGTGACTGCATTTTTTTGATAAGCCAGACTTTATCGGTCTTTGAAATATCAGCCTCTTTGCCATTGCAGAGCATAACCAACAACTTATATGATTTGCTCTCTGTCAATTTAGCAAAATCATAGTTACTATTAGGATTGAACTTGTAAACTAGCTTTGTTACTTCTTTTGTTTCCATAATTCTTGTCATTTAAAGGATTGATAATGTTAATTTGAACCCTAAGGGAGAATCGAACTCCAACAGTGTTCCAAATAGGGTTATGCTATTGTTACATAAGTGCCAATAGCATCGAGCATTACAGCAGGCTCAGTGAATTCTAATCCTGTTGCTTTCAAGTAGTCTCTCATTAGCTTGACTACATTCTTGCCTTTAGCAAGCAGCATTAGAGACTTGCCAACTGGAACTGCAGTTATGAATTCCAGTTTTTTATGATGGCAATAGTCTCTGAAGTCCAGATACAATTCTTGATGTGTCATATTAGGCATCAATTGGTTCTAATTCAGTTAGATAAACTTCGTATTCCTCGTTTATCATGAGGCCATAAGTAACTATATCATGTGTTGGTCGTGTTCCTGGGGTATCAGTTATACTGTATACCTGTGCAGCCCAAATTCTAGGTTTATCTGAGCACTCAGTTACCCCTGCATCTGACCAACCTCTATTTTTGTTATCATAGAAGTCAACATAGACACTGTTACTGTTACTAAGGCCGAGTTTGTTAGCAACCATATAGGCTACATCAAACACATTAAGACCTGCTTTCTGAACGATTAAATAATTTTTCTTTTCCATAATTCTTGTCATTTAAAGGGTTGATATGTTAATTTGAACCCTAGCCAGGAATCGAACCTGGACTATGTTCCAAATAGGGTTAGTTACTCGTCTTTGATATTCTTCAATACCTCAGACCATTCTTTTGGTGTCAGCCCTGTGAATATCACAAGGGCTGATGAAATGATTAGGAAAGCTGCCATATTAATCTTTGTAAGCAATTTTGTATAATACTAGTTTATAGTTCTCAATTCTAAGTTCTCTATCAATATAGATACGTACAGCCCAATAGTGGTCAGATGAGCTTCCTGTCATAGTAAGCTCTACTTGGCCAAAAGTTGGCTTATTCTCGTCTACTGTAGAAAGCGAATCCAATAAGCTCTTAGCCCCTGAGTGCAATCGTAGTCCCATTATAGTAGAATGAGACTTACTAACCTCATTTTGGTGGTCAGCCTCATAGTTCTTAGCTACAGTAACTAACTTACTAGCAATCAAATCATGGCTCTCTATTGAGAATACTAAATTCTCGTCCTTAACTACAAGCTCGAATACAGCTTTAACCTCGTCTAATACCATAAATTTCATTTCCATAATTCTTGTCATTTAAAGGGTTGATAACGTTAATTTGAACCCTAGCCAGGAATCGAACCTGGGCAGTGCTCCAAGTAGGGTTAGTTCGCTGTAGCTATTACAGCTTCTTCTAGGCCAAATACATACTCACCACAATTAGCCTCAAATCTAAGTTCACTGTACTCAGCGTTCTCGTCAGTTATTACAGCCCAATATTTGGCTTCTTCTGCGGGACGCATAGAATCCTTGGCTAGGTAATATGAGCCGACCATGCAGATATCACTGTCGATATCAGAATTGCCTAAGAGTTCACTAATAGACTTGATACTCGCCTTGATGGCACTCTTTAAATTTTGGCCTACTTCTTGTTTGATGATAATAATTCTATCCATAGTTCTTATAATTTTAGTGTTGAACCCTAGCCTAGAGTCGAACTAGGCCTAGTTCCAAATAGGGTTTAGTCGATGACTATCTGATTAGTCTCGAGGTCTAAGTACAGCTTAGATATGAGTATACGCTCTTTTGGCTCACCATTCTCGTCAGTTTCCTTAGACACTTTGTTAATAAGATAGACCTTAGACTTGTCATCGTCGTTGCTGCCCTCAGCTCTAAGCTCTATGAGGGCGTTGATAGCAGACTTCTCTGCGCAGTAGTGTACGTCAGACTTGTCCATGAACTCACCTCCTAGGGTTACTTCTGCCATATTCTGGCATACACATACCTCGAAGTAGTTCTTACGCACTGGGCGTGATGTGAAGGCCTTTGCCTTCTTAGCAGCCTCGCGTGCCTCCTTAGCGGCCTTCTTGGCCTCTTCAGCAGCCTTCTTGGCCTGCTCCATCAGGCGGGCAGCCTCAGCCTTTGCAGCCTCAGCCTTTGTCTCCAACTCTTGTGTAGGGTTCTCTGCCTTAGGGGCCATTGCCTCTACTGAAGGGTTCTCTACTACGTTCTTGTTCTCTACCTGTGCCTTTACGGCGTTGTTCTTCTTAGTCATAATTGTTGAATTTTAGTGTTATGGGGCAATAGTGCCTTTGAACCCTAGCCAGGAATCGAACCTGGCAGTGCTCCAAGTAGGGTTAGCCGACGACGCGAATCTCGTCAAGGGTAATTACACAGTCATCATACACACGGAACTGCACATCCTTATGATAGCTGTCATCATGTGGGTCTAAGTTAATCTCGGCCACCCAATACATGTCCTCGTCAGCGTGCATAAGTCTTGGGACGGCTACGCGAATGTCGTTAATGCCATCTAGGGCGTCTTGCCCACCACATAGTGTGTTACATGCCTTGCGCATAGCGCTATATACGTTAGTACCCTTTGCTTGCTTAATAATTGTAACTGATGTGTCCATAATTTTTGTCATTTTAATTGTTAAATAGTAGGTTTAAGGGAGTCGAACCCTAGCCTGGGCGGGCGTATTCCCGCCCAGGGCCACGAACCTTTATGACTAAATTTATCCCATCTGTTCACTGCCTATGGGTGCATTGTCCAATATGTCAAAAATCGCTTGGCCTCGGGTCTATTTGGCCTAACCCTTGCTGCTTATAGACTGCAGCTAACTATGGGGTGCCCAACCCCTACGTATACGGACCTTATATAATTTTTATAATTAATTTATATGGCCATTATTTTTTAATGACATCGCAAATTTAATCGATTTTTTTTAATTAAATATTATTTATACATTTTTTAACGTTTATTTTAACATTCATTAAAAATTTTAACGTTTATAACTGACTGATTTTCAATAATTTATATCGTTTTTGTCAAATAAATTTTATATTAATTTTCACAATTCTATATCATATATAGTGGAACGCACGCGCGACGCGTCCACCCATGCACGCTATAAGATGTACGTGCGTTTCGCGCGTGGGGTGCAGGCCTATGTATAAGGTAGAAGGCGCGTAGGTATAGATAATTTGGGCGTGTCATGCGTGATGCACGTCAGGTGTGATGCGTGTCGGGCGTACGTATCAGGCACATGATGGGCGTACGTGTTGGGCGTACGTGTTGGGTGCATGGGTGCAGGTATACAGGTGTGCCTGACGTGCCGCGCGCGTATTAAAAAATTTAGAGGTAGGGGCAGGGGGCCAAATATAAATATTAATTTTAAATTAATTTTGGGCTATTTTAAATATGGCTGGGAGCGCCGAAATTATAAAGACGATAAATTATATATTGATTAAAAAATAATGCCCTAGAGACGATATTTCACTTAAATTCACGAATTCATTAAAATAAGTGAATGGCAGGCAGGCTATAATGAAAATTTCCGATATGGGAAAATTTTTTAATGAAGATTAATAAAAATTAGGCCCCTTTCACGATTGCCATAAAGCCAGGCCCCTGTAAGTACATGTACATTGTCGCATTCTTGCTCTAAAATTTTTCAGCTTCAATCCTAATATATGTAATTTCATTTCACTAATCTATGGAACTTAGGCTCCAATCCTAATATATGTAATTTCATTTCACTAATCTATGGAACTTAGGCTCCAATCCAATATACGTAATTTCATTTCACTAATCTATGTAATCAGGCTACAGCCCTTATTTATACTCAAAAACAGCAAAAGTATGTAATTTAGGTCAAAATAGAAGTGTGATTCATGCTTTAATTGCAGGCATGGTGTCCGAATAACTCATTGAAAATCAATCACTTAGGCATAACCCATTGAAAATCAATGAGTTCTGATGTTTCCATTTAACTCATTGAAAATCAATCACTTAGAGAGATGGAAACAAAAGAAACATCCCCTAGGGACCTTTTCAAGAGAATAAAGGCTATCTGCAGCTATTTTACATACTTATATGTATGAAATCCACCAAAAATCCTTTCACTCCCCCGATTTTAAATTCCAAGGCTAATTTCTGTTTCCAGGCCCTCCAAGTGATTGATTATTAATGAGTTGAGTGGAAACGACAAATTATATTGACATTTTTCTGTTCCACATTGATAATCAATGAGTTATAATTTTTCGTTCCTTTGACAAATTCTAAGTGACTGATTATTAATGAGTTGAGTGGAAACGACAAAATATTATGACATTTTCAACTGTTAAAACCAAATTAACATTTAGGCATAATTTTTAAGGTTTTATGCTGTAATTCTTTAATTCATGTATTTTATTATTAAATTTTGTTAATTATTTATTTGGAACACATGTTTTTTCGACTTTTTTTATTACTTTTGCAGTATAATTATTAATTTAAAAGCATTATTATGAACAAAGAAGAAACTTATACAAGGGCCATTGCCTCTCTGCTTCCAGACCATTCTTCAGACAATGAAAACTTTAATTATGAAGAATCTACAGAGAAACGTGCGCAACGAGCCTTAAATAGTAGCCAACAAAAGTACAATGCTGCCACTCTAGCTAAGATGAAACTTGCTGAAAAGCAACGACTAAAGTCACTCAAAGGCAAAACGCCAACTTCAGAAAGCGAAGCACAAAGAATTGAAGAAGAAAAAAGAATTGCTGAGCAGAATATTGAAGAGCTGGATGCTGTTGCTGAATCTCCTGAAGCACAGAACTTTTTAGCTGGTGAAGGCCACTCAGATTTATCTCCTTATGCTGGAACAACAAAAAGAGATGTAACGAAAATGCTTGATTCTCTTGGTATAAACCTTAATTTGTATCTCACACGTGCAGACACATACAATTTATTATCTTGCTTACTCACCTGTAATGAGGCACAATTAGATGCTCTATACACAAATCCAAAAGTACCACTCGCAATTAAGACAGTTATAAAACGATTGCAAGAAGATTCAAGGCTTGGAAACATTGAGACAATTGAAAAGTTATGGGATAGAATATTTGGAAAAGCTGATAAAGCTAAGATTGATATTCCTGCTACAGGCCAATTACTAAACCAGAGTGGAACTCAGATTCAAGGAGTACAAGGAATAATTCCAAATACAGTTGTTTCACGTGAAGCATACATGATTATCAGAGATACAATAATAGGTAAATAACAATTAAATTAGCACAGATTATGAAAGAAGAAAATTATAAAAGCATTATTAGAGAACGCCAGATATTACAATTTGACTTAGATTACAACTTAACAGGAATATTTCCAAATATTGATTGTATTGGTTTGTTTGGGTTTTCTAAAAAAGAAGTTGTGGCTGCTATTCTAAATCATGAATACACAAAGCAAGGCTATTACTATGTAGTATCACCTATGCAACAAGAATACAATACATTAAATGATAAATACAAGCATGTACTGCAGATAAATAAAGTTGGGCTAATACATAATATTTATACTAATGCATCAGACGCTATATTGAATTATGGAAATATGATATATAATTGCTTTAAGCCAGAGTATAAGCACTATGCTTATGGCTTTTATTGGGCAAAATCTGTTACTGATAGAAGCTTTAAGATTTTTGATATCTGTAGAATAAACAGATTTATTTTGCATACAAACGAAGATGGCTCAACTCTTTTATTTAGAAACATAAAGCATGCATCAGAATACTATGAAATTTCAGAAGATGAAATTTATGATAAGCTATTTACACCTACTGAATGCTACAGAAAAAATGAATGGCAATTTATAAGAACTTTCAATAATTATGATGATGCTTGCTGTAGAAGCATTGATACATTATTATCAGTAAATTCATTAAATTTTGAAGACCCTTTTAGTGATATATCATGCCTCGTCAGAAAAAATGACACTTTAAAAACCAAAGAAAAGCCTTCAGATAAAGATATATTAATGATAGACAAAGACTATTTTGAAATAAAAAGAGTATTTTTAAATGCAAATGAAGCTAAAAGAAAAACTGGCATATCTAACATTTGGCTTTGCTTAAAGCATGTCAATGGCCATAAAACAGCTGGTGGCTATAGATGGATGTACAGAAAAGAGTATAACGACTTAATGGAGTTAATGTAATATGAATAAATCAGCACTAGAAAAAATGCAGTCTGATGTCCATGCTAAAATAGCTGGGCATCAGATTGATACAAAAGAATTGTTAAAGCTCGATATGCTCTCATCTCTTGAGAAGTATACGAAAGCAATGTTTAAGGCACAATATAAGCGCTCATTTGCTGTAAATCATCATCATAGATTAATGTTCAATGCGTTACAGGATGTTGTTGATGGCAAATGCAATAGACTAATTATCAATATGCCACCTCGATATTCAAAAACTGAAGTGGTAGTTAAGATGTTTACATCATGGTGCTTTGCTTTGAATCCAACATGTAAGTTTTTGCATCTCTCATATTCTGATACTCTTACAAAAGATAACTCAGCAACTATAAGAGCTGCTATGATGGAACCACTTTATAAGACACTGTTTCCAAGCTCACAGCTTGAAAAAGAAAAAGGTTCATCAGAAAAATGGAAAACTTGTGCAGGAGGAGAGTTCTATGCAGTTTCTACACAAGGACAGGTAACAGGATTTGGTGCAGGACAGGTTGATGAAGTTGATGAAGACGAATTATCATATGAGGACCTTACATTTGATAAAGAATTGAATCAAGTATTAGGCTTGATGGATGCGCGTAAGAATATCTTTAATGGTGCAATTCTTATAGATGACCCGTTGAAACCTGAAGATGCTGAATCAGATATTGTACGTGAGCGTATTAATACTCGATTTGAATCAACTATCAGAAACCGTGTCAATTCACGTAACACTCCTATTATAATTATCATGCAGAGGCTTCATGAAAATGACTTATGTGGTTATTTGCTTGATAAAGAGCCTGATGAGTGGACAGTGCTTTCAATGCCAGCAATTCAAATAGATGAAAACGGTAATGAAACAGCATTATGGCCAATGAAGCATACTCTTGCAGAGCTTCACGCGATGAGAGCACTCAATCCAATTATTTTTGATACTCAGTATATGCAGGACCCAAAGCCAAAAGAAGGTCTCATGTACCCAGATGGCTTTAAGACTTATAAGCTAGAGCAGTTGCCTCAAGGACCTGAAGCCCAACACAAATGGAATTACACTGATACTGCAGATACTGGTGCAGATTCACTATGTTCTATAAGCTTTATTGATACACCAGAATTCATTTACGTTACTGATGTTGTATTTACTAAAGACCCAATGGAAGTAACAGAGCCTGAAACAGCTAGAATGCTTAATAGCAATAAAACTACAAGATGTTTGATTGAATCAAATAATGGTGGTAGAGGCTTTGGGCGAAATGTAAAACGTATATTAAGAACTGTTCTTAGAAATTTTAGATGCCAAATCAATTTCTTTACTCAAACAGAAAATAAGTTCTCACGTATATTTAACTGGTCAGCTAACGTACAATCAGAGATATTAATGCCTGAAGGCTGGGAAAGAAGATGGCCAAAATTCTATCAAGCTCTTACAAGTTATAGAAAAGACAACAGGAGACGCTCACAGCATGATGATGCGCCTGATTGCTTAACTGGAGTTTATGAAATGCATATCGGCAAGAGAAGTCATAAAGGTATAAGGAAAATGAACTAATATTCCTCTGGAGCTATTTTTATAGCTCCAGAGCTAAACACATATATTTGACGATTAATTATACTCTTATATAATAATGTACGCGTGGAGATGAAATTTAATATTTTAATGATTTTTAACTAAAAAAATTTCCTCGTCTCAATATAATAATGTATATTTGCGAAAAGTTGATAATTTCCTCGTCTTAGGTAGCATATCACTTGCCTAGTGTCCGTCTAAGGTGATTGTGAGGTTCGATTCCTCAGCGAGGGCTAAATCGCAGATTAGAGCAGTTGGTAGCTCGCTTGGCTCATATCCAAGAGGTCACAGGTTCGAGTCCTGTATCTGCAACAAGATTTGTACGCAAGCCTGCACTCATTGCTGGTATTGCAATAAAATGTTAAACTATAAAATTATTAAATTATGGGATTGAATTGTGGATGTCCAGTAGGTAAGCACCTCAATGACCTTACAATTGATGAGTGCAAAGAGAGCTTTGGACAGATTCAGAAAGTGATTTTTGCTCGAATTTTTAGCTCTACAGGAGTTAAGAATTCACTGCCAGAGGCAACTATTACAAAGAAAGCCACTATGACTCCATTGTTTGCTGCTTCTGATGGCACTAAGTTGATTATTTCTCCTTACATCCAGAACCCAACTACAGAACCAGGTGAAGCTCGCACATTTGGTGGTGGCAATCAGACACTTGGTGGTATTGAGATTGTTATTGGCCGTGAGCCAACTACATTCACTGGTGTATTCTATCAGGAGAATCAGGCAACTATCAAGACACTTAAGACTTACTCATGTGAGAAGATTGGAGTGTTCTTGATTGATGAGAATGGAAACATCGGTGCAGTAAGCGAAGATGGCACAAACTTCTCACCTATTCCAGTTGATAAGTTCTTTGTTGGTGATAAGAATCTTGGTGGCTATGAAGAGCCAGATTCTAATACAATCAGCTGGAGCTTCTATCCAAACTGGTCTGATAACTTGGTTATGATTAAGTCTGATACACTTGATTACAACCCTCTTACAGACCTTGTAAATGCAGCTTCAATGTAATATTGCTTATGGCACGTGAAATTAAAAAGCCTGTTAAGATGGTACGATTGGAGACTGAAGAACTCTCACAAGAGTTCGAAGTCTCTCACGCCGAGAGAATTCTCGATATGGGACCAGTCCTAAATGGAGGATGGCACGTACCTGAAGATAGTGAATACGAATATACTGAAGAATATGGTCTTAGACTTAAATCAAATAAAGAAAATACTGCTGGAAAGGCATAAGCAGCAAATTATTAAAAGAGCTGTTAACCTCCAGAAGCGCGTTAGGTTCCATACAGAAACTAACGTATCTTTATATGATTATAATGCTCCAGCTTCAATCTTTTTGGATTGGGTTTCTCACCTCCTACCAAAAGATAAGTTTGAGACGTTTAAGCACCTTTTTCAGTATCCTCTTTCTTCTTCTGCTGTAATCGAGGATGTGTATAGGGAATTGGAGAGAGTTTTTTATAGCCGTAATGCTTCGGCTTCATATCAGTTTACTTCAAGTGAGTTGCTTGAAGATTGGCTTGATTACAAAAAGAACTCTCTCCATGAACCTGACATCTGGAAAACAGAAGGATGGAAGGAAATGCAGGTATCACCAAATAGTATTTTGGTTATAGATTTGCCTCAGCAGCAGATTGGCTTTAGGCCAGAACCATATTTCTATTGGTTGAATATTTGTGACGTTATTGACTATGAACTTGTAGAGAAAAGCTCTACAGAATTTGAATGGTTGATATTTAAGCAGCCAGATAATAAAATCGCTGTTTTTGACTTTGATACTATACGCGTTTTCCAACTGAACGAGAAGAATGAAATCCAGTCATTAATAACAGAAGCTAAGCATAACTTGGGCTTTTGTCCAGCTAGATTCTACTGGTCTACATCCATTAATGAGAAGTACCCAGATATTAAAAAGAATCCAATCACAAAAGAGCTATCACGCCTTGATTGGTTTTTATTCTTCTCAATCTCTAAGCAGCACTTAGATTTGTATGCACCATATCCAATATATTCTGCATATGAAGCTGATTGTAACTATGAGAATAATGAAACTGGAGAATACTGTGATGGAGGATATTTAAGAGATGCTGATGGCAATTATGAGATACTTGCTGATGGCTCTGTTAAAAAATGTCCTTGCTGCAGTGAAAAGCGAATAGCTGGTCCTGGTTCATTTATAGAAGTTCCAGTTCCAAATTCTGCTGAAGGTGTCAATGATATGAGGAATCCAATCCAGATTACAACTATCGATAAGGATTCGCTCGATTACAATGTTGATGAGTGTAAGCGATTACATGATGAAATTGTAATTTCTGTTGTTGGCCAAGGTGGTTCTGCATCTGTCAGTGATAAAGAAGCTATCAATGAAACACAAGTAGCTGCAAATTTTGAAAGCAAAACTTCAGTTCTTAATGCTCTTAAGACTAATTTTGAGCAAGCACAAAAGTTTGTAGAAGATACAATTTGCAAATTGCGTTATGGTAAAGAATTCATCTCGTCATCAATAAGTTGGGGAACAGAATTTTATGTATTCACAGTTCAAGAACTGTATTCTAAGTATAAATCAGCAAAAGACAGTGGAGCTACAGAAACTGAGCTTGATGCTATAATGCAGCAAATCATTGAGGTTGAATACAGAAACAATCCATTGATTCTGCAAAGAATGCTGATTTTAAAGCAATTAGAGCCATACCCTCACAAAACACAGCAAGAGGTACTTGATTTGTATAAAGAAGGCCTTTTGAATCTGTATTTTGTTAAGCTTAAGATTAATTTCTCTGAGCTTGTTGCACGATTCGAGCGAGAGAATATTGATATTGTTGAGTTTGGCTCATCATTGCCTTTACGAGATAAAGTAAAAATTATTAAAGATAAATTGTTAGAATATGTCAAACAACTCGATGAACAAGGCGGACCTGCAAGAACAGCTTCAGGACTTGAAGGACCGACAGGATGAGCTTAAGCAGTATTCTGCTGAAAGCCCTGATTACAATCCTGAAGAAGTTAAAACAGAGCTGGCAAGCAATGCAAAAAGAATTGCACAGCTTGAAGCACAGATTAAAGCATTGGATGAAAATGCTATTGAGCCAGGTACAGAAAATCTCGTACAGCTCAAGGTATCTTTCGGCAATCGCTTCAGTGCTAGAACAGGTAAGGAGATTAATAAGCCACAGCCAGTATGCTTTTCATATGGTGAGTGGCAGTTGTTCAAAGAATCATATAAGCGACTTGGCTATCAGGTTACTGAGGTAATCAATGACCCTTACAGTGATGCTGCTGAGCTTGTTTCACAGGACTAAATCAATTAAGTTATGATAACAATTGAAATGTTAAAACAGACGGCTGCACTTAGTGCCCTCACAGAAGCACAAATGGCAGCTATTGCAGAGCTTTCAAAAAATGATGAAGCTACTGTAATTGGTACCAAGATTGGTGCCCTTCATGGTCAGTATGATGCTGATATTCTCAATACTTCAGGAATTGCCAAGAACAACGGAGAAAAGTCTTATGACTATCTCAAGCGAGTTCTTGGTGATTTTAAAACAAAGCTTGACAGCACAAAAACATTGTCTGCTCAGCTTGAAGCCCAGAAAAAGAAAGTTACTGAGCTTGAAACTAAATTAGCTGCTGGTGGCTCTGATGAAGCCCTTAAGCAGCAACTAAAAGATGCAAAACATCAAGTAGTTCAGCTTCAGACCCAGCTTACACAGAAAGGCGAGGAGTTTGAGAATGCTAAGAAGCAGTATGAGCAAAAAGAAAAAGACTTACAAGTTGGTTTTGCTTTCACTAATGCAACAGCTGGCCTTAAGTTCAAAGCTGGAATCGCTGATTCTGTTCAGAAGATTTTGCTTTCAGCAGCTAAGGATGAAATCCTTGCAAAAGGTACTCCTGATTTCATTGATGATGGAAATGGAGGCAAAAAGCTTGTTCTTAGAGATGAGAATGGTAATACTCTCAACAATCCTAAGAATAATCTCAATCCATACACACTTGATGAGCTTATTATGGAGACTAGCCTCAAGGATGTAATTGATACAGGCAAGCAGCAGCCAGGTGGTGGTACAAAGCCAAATCCTAATAATGGAGGTGGTGGCTCTGGCACTCTTGATTTGTCTGGTATTAAAACACAGCTTGATGCTGATAAGGCAATTGAGAACTATCTGCTTTCAACTGGTCTTACTCGTGATAACATAGAGTTCGGTACAAAAGCACTTGAACTTAGAACTGAGAACAATGTTGCAGAGCTTCCAATTCGATAACGAACTGATTGCTGTACAAGGGTAATGCACCATATCAGTCATAATATAAATAACAACAATTAAAGTTTAAATTATGAGTTTAGTTTTAACAAGAATCCAAAACATTCGTGCGAACTCAAACCTTGATAAGTATGAGTATCGCCCAAGCCGTTATGGTGCTCTTGACGCTTTCATTCAGCAGTCTAACGACCCTACCGGCATTCTTACTCCTGAGTTGAAGGAAAAGGCACGTACAAGTATTGGCAACATCCTTGAGACGCCAGTTATTGATTATGATGGCAACATCACAATTGGCAATGAGCGTACACTTACCATCAATGATAGTGAGAATACTTCAAAGATGGTTCAGGTAACATTTGCAACTTACGCATTCGGCTTTACGATTGCTCCTGCTATGTACATGAACAATGAGATTGGCATTCAGAAGGACTTTGAGACCAAGATGATGAAGTACATCTACAAGCTTGCTCAGAAGCTTGACCAGGATGCTCTCGCTAAGCTTGCTACTGAGAAATCTCAGATTATCAAGAATCCTCTTTTGTATACTGCTACAAAGGGACAAATCAGTGCTAAATGGACTGAGCGTGAGAATCTGTTCGGTGACCTTGACCCAATCATGGCTGCAAATGATTTCTTTGGTCAGTTGCACATTGTCGGTGATGCTGGTGTTGAATCTATCATGCGTAAGCTTGCTCAGCATGGCCTTTACAATGATGTAAACAAGCAGAATGAGTTTGGCAATAAGGTCGTTCACTTGACCAACAATATGGCTCTTTCAGCTAGCAAGTATGCTCAGGGATATGCTATTAATTCAGGTTCACTTGGCTTCATGACACGTTTTGAGCGTGATTGTCTGCTCGGCACTGTGTCTGGTGATGGCCATGAGTGGGGTATTGCAACATTGCCATTGCTCAATATTCCTTGCGGTACATACTTCTACGATTCTGTAGGTGATTACTCAGCTATCGCTGGCACAGCAACTGCTGATATGACACGTACACGTAAGGAGCACTATGGCTTTGCTGTTGATATTGCCTTTATGACTGCTTACAACAGTGATAAGACTAAGTTGGCTAGCCCAATTATCGGATTTGATATCTCTAGTGAGAATGCACACTATGCTGTTCCTGTACAGCAGGTTGTTGCACCTCCTACAGCATAATCTGTGCTAATAACATTTAGTTGTTATTAACTTTTGGATAGGTCCGGCAGGAGGATGCGCACATTGATTTGATGCGTATTCCTCCTGTTTTTGTATAACATTATAAGTAATATTAGCACATGATTAGAATAAAAGAACTGACAGAACAGCTTTTACATCTTGTTGGATGGCAGCAAAGCTATGATACATCAGAAATATATTTATCAAGCAATCTTACACAAAGTGAAAGTGGTATGTATTTTCAACAAATGCATCCACTATTGACACTGCAAAATTTGTTGAGCATCGCGCCTGATTTTAAAAATACAAATTTTACATCTCACAGTGTTAACAGTACATATAAGAAAGGCACTGTTGTTAAAGTTGAAGATAAACTTTATAAATCAATAAGTGATGTACCACAGAATATAGAAATTAGTAACACTGAATTTTGGTGTGAAACAAATCTATTTTCTGAATGGCTCGAAGATAAAACAAAAGCAAGTATTATTAAGCTTGTTAATAAGTTTATTAATATGAAGCTAGCAGATAAAGCCTCAAAATCTCTTATTGAAAATAAAACGCTGTTTGATGGAACTGGCAGAATCACAAGTACTGTTAGAAACCGCCACAACTTTGTTGGCTTTGAGCTTGACACTATTCGTAGTAAAGGTGTAACTGTGAAGATTAATAAAATTGGCCTTCAGTTCACTAAGCCAGGAACATATAAGATATTTATAATGCACTCATCAAATGATGCTCCTATTTATATCTGTGAATTCACTAAGGTTAGAAACAACTCTATTGAATGGTTCGTGCCAAAAGAGGATATTTTGTTGCCTTATGAAAGTGATTTCAATGATGCTGGTGGTAGTTGGTACATCGGCTATTTCCAATCAGACTTACCTGAAGGCAGTGAAGCTATAAGCAGAGATAGAGATTGGTCTACTCAGCCATGTAAAGCTTGTTCTAGAAGTGAATTTTTAGCTTGGCAAGCTTGGTCTAAATATATAGAAGTTCATCCATTCTATATTGATGAAGACCAAATTCAAGCTGTTCGTTTTAATGATGAAGATTTTGATGACAGCTTTGAAAAACAGCAAATTCATATGTGGGACGTTGAAAATATAACATACCAATATGACAACAACTATGGAATTAATCTAGAGTTGTCTGCTTATTGTGACTTAACTGACTTTATTATAAAGCAGCGTCATATATTCCAAGATGTCATTGCTAAGCAAGTTGCAGTTGACTTCTTACGAGAGTTTGCTTATAACCCAAATGTTAGAACTAATCGTCGTTCAATCAATGCATCAAGAACTGATATTCTCTATGAATTAGATGGAGATTCATCTAGCATGAAGCATTCTGGCTTAAATTATGAGCTAGATTTAGCTTTAAAAGCTTTGAATTTTTCAACACAAGGACTTGATAGAGTGTGTCTGCCTTGTGTAAATCATGGTTTAAAATATAGAACTGTATAAAATATGGCTATACGATATTTCAATACTTCAATTCGAAATCTTGCTTGGCGCCTGAGAAAATTTGATGAAATCTTAGGTAAAGAACTCGTGAATGAAATTATGGCTCATGAGGATGAAATCATAGAGGCTGTTGTTCAGAATCAGCTTTATGATCGAGGCATAAATGGTAGAGGCATTGAGATTATGTCGTATGAGCCATATAGGCCTAGTACAATTAAAAGAAAGAAACGAAAAGGCCAGCCATATAATAGAGTAACACTTAAAGATACTGGCGAATGGTACAGTTCTTTGAGGTTAGTTTATGATGTAGATGGTTTTTTCATAACAAGCACAGATGATAAAAATAAATACTTAAAGAAAAAATATGGGCCTCTAATTCTCAGATTAACGAATGAGAATTTGAGCATGATTCTTAATAAGTATATAAGGCCAAATTTAAAAACAAAACTTGAAAATTACTTGAAGAATGGAAGATAGAGTTATTAAAATTCCTATGAAGGAAAATCCTGTTCTTCTTGATAAGATTATACAGGACATCCAAACAAGATTAAACGAAAAACTTGACTGGCTTAATAATGCATTTGGCAGAGCATATAAGCTAGTTCAACACCAAGATGATGGTGGAAAGTTTATCTATCCAGCTGCTTATATCGGCAATTCAGAATACATATCGCTTTTGCCAGATGACAACTATGGAAATTTCTGCTGGTTCGATATTTATGATTCACAGAAAATAACTAATGTAGTACAGTCTACACCACAATTTACAATAAGTGGAGCTATTGTTTTCTGGTTTAATCTTGATACTATTTTTTCTGATAATGACGCAATGTACACAGAAGAAATAAAAGATGAAATTATCAGAGTACTTACAACACCAGGAATTGTAAAGCAAGCTGGACGACTAGAAATAACAGAGATATATGAGAGATTTGAAAATATATATAGTGGCTATTCAATAGAAAAAATCTATAACAGCCATCAGTACTCTGGCCAAGATATTCAAGCTCTCGATAAGATGTTTTTTATGCATCCATATTCTGGACTTAGATTTGAATTTACAATAACAACAAGAGAATTATGCCAACGATATATCAAATAACAATAATAGCATTGCTCACAGCATTTATAATACTAGGAGCAACTAAAACAGAAATAAGATATAAAGTAAGAGATGCTTTTGATTCATTATATCTTAAGCGTAAGATTAAACTTTACGTGTTAATAGCAAGTATGCTTAATTGTGATTATTGTTTTAGCTTTTGGATGTCATTACTGATTTCAATTGTAGCTTTTATAATATCACGAGATACAACTTGGCTTTTAACTCCAATATTATCAACTCCTATAGCAAGATTTTTATTATGAAAACAATTATACTGAACAATCATGAAGTGAAAATGTATGATAGCATTGATGAAATGCCTATTATCAATTTTCAAAAATATAATAAATTTTTAATTATCGATGCAGGACTAGGTAGCGATATTGATTCTATAGATGAGCACTTGGTAAACCTTGCTAAGCTTATTAAGTTAAATAAAGATAAAGCTCAACAAGAATTGCAGAACCTACGTCAAACTATGCATTTGATAATATCAGGAATATCACCACAACACTTAGCATTCACAGCTCTTATTAAATCAATTGATGGAAAAGAGCTAGAAGATTTTTCAGATGAAAACTTAAAGTCAATTTTAGATAAATTAAAAGGAACTAAGCACTCATTAATTATAAGTATTTTGCAATCAGTCAAAAAAAAACTCTCATCAGAGCTAGAAGTATACTTTCCAAATGAGTTTAGCAGTTCAAGAGATAGAGAGGTTTATGATAAGCTTAAACAGCGTACACTACTACAATTAGAGAGCATAGCAAATGGGACAAATAATGCTGATAAAATTGCAGAGATAGATGCTATGCTGTTTAACTTACATAAACCTAAATCTTTTTATGGTAATACGTCAGTAGAAATAAAGTATGATAAGCAATTTGAAACTGCGTGCATGATTATTAGTCAAAAAGCTAGTATGAATGCAAAAAGCATGACAGTTCTTGAATTCTATAATACACTTAATAATTTATCAAAACAAGCTGAAGCAGAAGCTAAAGCTTATAAAAAAGCAAGGAGAAAATAATTATGGCAGCAGATGATGACAAGATAAAGTTCAGTGACCTTATCGCTGAAGATGATACCATTAATTACATGATTTTGCAGCTTGATGATTTAAATAAAAGCTTTGAAAAAGTAGTTAATGCTATTAGGGTTGGTGCAATTAAAATAACTACAGCATTGAAAAATGCTAGTGGAGCTACAGCTGAAGGACGACAAGAGATTGATGATGCTACAATAGCAGCATCAAGACTTGAAAGAGCTCAGAAAGAATTAGCATTTGCTATGTCTGATACTGGAAAACAAGTAGCTTGGCTCAAAGAACAAACAAAAGATTTTAATGCATCTTCAGTAAATCAAAAGAAGATTATTACTTCTCTTGAAGGCTCATATAATAAGCTCAAAGCTGAATTAACTGACAATGTAAATTTATGGAAATCACTCAGTGAAGTAGAAAGAAATGATGCTAATATTGGTGGTGAGGTACTCATTAAAATAATTGGCATCAAAGATAAGCTTGCTGATTTGAATAACCAAATGAAATCACAAGTTGCTCAGATGTCTGAACTTGAAAAAGCACAAGAACGTCTTAACTATTTAAGAAGTGAAGACGGAAAAAAGCTTATTGAAGTTAAAAGGCAAATTGCTGACTTATTAAGAGGTGAAAAAGAAGAAAAGCAAACTATTGACCAGCTTACAGCAGCAAAACAAAAACTTGAGCAAGCTCGTTCTGAAGAAAATCAGCAACTACAAAAAGTTAATGCTGAAATAAGACAGGCTAATCAGCTTGCTAAGTTACAAGCACAGCTTAATGAATCAGAAGTTGGTTCATATAACCAACTTGCAGCTCAGTATGAGATTAATAAAATAAAGCTCAATGCTATGGGCCAACAACAAAGAAGTGCTACAGCTGAAGGCAAAAAGCTTGAAGAAGAAACATTGGCTATTTATCGTCAAATGGTGCATCTACAGGAAGCTACTGGTAATTATAGACTTTCTGTTGGTCATTACGAAAAAGCTTGGAATGGACTTGGTAATGCAATGAACCAAATTGTTCGTGAAATGCCATCAATGGCTGTTTCATTAAATACTTTCTTTTTAGCTATTTCAAATAACTTGCCAATCTTATGGGATGAGATAGACAGAACAAGAGAAAAGAATAAGTTATTAAGAGCCGAAGGCAAACCTACAGTATCAGTAACTAAAACTATCATTTCATCTATTTTCAGTTGGCAAACAGCTCTTATTGTTCTTATTTCAGCACTATCATATAATGGTGAAGAGATTTTAAAATGGATAAGAATTGTGTGGAAAGGTCAAGATGCAGTAGCTGATACAGCTGATGTTATCAACAGTGTCAGCGATAAAATGGCTAAAGAAAACTCACAACTTGGTGAGCAGCTTGCAGCACTTGATAAATTATCAATTGGATGGAAAAATCTTGGTGGAAACTTAAAAAAGCAAGAACAGTTCATAAAAGATAACAAGACTGAATTTGATAAGCTTGATGTTTCTATAAGAAATGTTCATGATGCTGAGAATCTTTTAGTTGATAACACTGAGACTTTTAAGAATGCTTTATATGCTAGAGCTAAAGCTGCAGCTGCTATGCAAGTAGCTGCTGAATACTATGGAAAAGCTATACAAAAGCAATTTGAATTTGAAGAGAAGTATGGTGATAAGCCAGGTGGCTGGCAAACATTCTTAGCTGGTGGTATAACAGGATGGTTTAAAGAAACAGTTCTTGGTGAAGAAGATAAAGAAACAAGAGAGACTTTAAAGCATATTCGTCCTAAGATGAAAACTCAGTATGAGAAGGAAATTGCTTATGATGAAGATTATGCTAATAAAGCTGTTAAAATAGCTAATAACTATTATGACCAAGTTGATAAAATCTATAAGCAACTTGGACTTGATACATCTCATAAGACTTCAAAAACCAGTAGAACTACACACCAAAGAGATTTAACAGACACCATCTGGAAAAATGACCTTACAATTCAAAAGAAGTATGAAGCTAGTATTACAATGCTTCAAAGAGATGAATTCACAAAAAGAAAGCAAGAAGCCATTGATTCTGCTGAAGCTACTATTCGTGAAATGCAAGAGAAGTTTAGAAAGAACCAAACATATCTTGTAGGATTCAAAGGCATGAAACCACTTACACAAGAACAGAAGCAACAAATTGAAAAGCAACAAGAAGAAATCAAGGCTATCATCGAAAATACTAGAAGAAAACTTCAACTTGATGAACAAGATATCGAGGATGAAAGACAAATAGATAGCATAACTAAGCTTCGTCAAACAATGAAGTTCAGGTACAGCACTGTAACTGAAGAAATTGAAAAAGAGAAAAAGCTTAGACTACAACAACTTGATGATAGAGAAGCTTCTTATTCTACAAAAGCGGCCACTATTGGTGATAACAAAGAAGCAGTTGTTACTGGAACTGCTTCAAAAGAACAACTTGCTGCTTGGCATAAAGAACGAGTAAAGCTAGAATCAGAATATGACCAAATCATATATAACTTAAGGGCTAGCGAAATTGAAGGCCAGTTAAATCTTGTTCGTAAAGGAACTAAAGAAGAAAGACAGTTACTCTTAGAGCAAGTCGAAAATGCTAGAAAGCTTGCTATAGCTCAAAATAGAGCGAAGCCGATTGAACAGCAAGAATCAGAAGCAGATATCAATGCAAGGTTTAATAAAAAGAAAGTTCAAACTTCAGGTAGTAATAGACTTGAAAACTTTACGCAACAGCAATCACTTTCTAAGTCAGAATTTGATTTAGCTAAGCATACATCAGATGAAATTAAAAAATATGAGTTGGAGCAAGAAATTGCTTTATGGAATGAAAAAATAAGATTAGCAAAAACTGGAGCACTTGATTGGTCACAAGCACAAATTGATGCAGCTAAAAATACAGTTACTAAGCTTAAGCAAGAATTGGAAAAAGTAAACGATAGCTTAAACTTTATTGGCAGACTTGGCAAGTATGGTGCTACAGGTGTTTTGTTATCTTATATGGGTTTTGATGATGATGGTGTTAATGCATGGAATAAAGCATGTGACCAAGTAATATCTAATCTTCAAGAGATTGCACAAGCAGAAACTGATATAGCACAAGCTGCTGTTGATGCTGCTGAAAAACGAGTAGAAGCAGCACAAACTGCATATGATGCTGAAGTAGAAGGACGAAACAATGGTTATGCAAATCAAGTGGCTACTAAGAAGAAAGAGCTGCAACAAGAAAAGAAAAATCAAGCTGAAAAGCAAAAATTACTTGAGCAAGCTCAAAAAAGGCAAGAAGCTATTAATACTGTAATCCAAGCATCATCACTTATTACTGCATCAGCAGAAATATGGAAAGCTATGGCAGGAGTTCCTATTATTGGACCTGCTCTTGCAATTGCAGCTATTGCTTCTATGTGGACTAGCTTTGCCGTAGCAAAAGTAAAAGCTAAACAAGCAACAGCTGCTGCAAATCAAGAATATGGTGAAGGTGGTCTTGAGTTCTTAGAAGGAGGCTCGCATGCTTCTGGTAATGATATAGATTTGCATCAGAAAAATTCTAAAGGCCGAAATATGAAGGCTGAAGGTGGAGAAGCTATGGCTATAATCAATAAAAAGAATACAAAAAGATATAAGAAAGTATTACCTGATATTGTTGATAGCTTAAACAAAGGAACTTTTGAAGATAAGTTTATTCAAGCTTTCTCTAGTGGTGATTCAGTTCAAAATCAATTTGTGCAAGTTGAAAATAAAACTGATTTATCAGCAATTGAAGCTGGAATTGAGGCTTTAAAGAAGCAAAACCAAGAAAAAGTTTACGCATTGCCTGATGGCAGAATGCTCATTATTAAAGGAAATGTAAAGACTTATATCAATAACTAGCACATATCTCTGGAGCTATAAACTTAGCTCCAGAGATATATTAATTTACTAATAATATAAGATTATGAATAAAGATTTTTATATTCTCAAAGGCGAATTAACGAAAGCCATTAGTGGCAAATATGATACACAAACAGGCGAATTCGTGAGCACATCAGATGTTAATCAATATTGTACTAGCATAAGGCTGACTGATTTAAGGCCAGCTAATAGACCAAATATTGATGTATTGACTATTTTGGCTCCTGACGTAAATTTCGTAAGTGCTAATATTTTTTATTATGGAAAAGATAGTAAGTATCTTGGATTTACAAATGTTGATATTGAAGAATTAAATTCAGGTAATCTATCCGATTTACTTAGCCAACAAGGCCTTGATAAAGCTTATCAAATTGCAATTGATTTCAAACTTGATTTGACTGATTTAGAGTTGAAGCAAATGACGCAATCTGAAATTGATGCAATGCTTACTCATGTTTGGTTTTATACAGGTTTTAAACTACAAGAGCCACACTATAGTAAGTTGACTAAAAAGTTTAAAAAAGAAACAAATCAAATGTTCTTTAGAGAATCAATTGATGGAACTATAAAAGTATTTGGCTACGATTTTGATTTTATTAATTCACAGAAGCTTGAAACAAAGTATTTACTGATGATATTAGATAAATATAAATTAGTATCTTTAAACTCATTTGTAAAAACTGATTGTAAGCTTAATACGTGTAAGCATTCAATAGAATTGAAGCTTTCTGCAATTGATAAATACTCAAAAATCATAGATAAGTATGATAATACATATGATTTGATTAAACTTGCTCCAGCTATAACTCCTTTAACTCTTACAAAGCGCTTGTTATATCAATTCTATATACAAGGTGCTGATTCTGTCACGTGCTATGCAAATGGCACATATTGGGAACAAGATGTTAATGACACAGTTGATAATAAAGATGAATTAAAAAATAAGTATTATTTTACAGAAAATTTCACAAAGCAAGAGATAAACATAACTGCTGATATGTTTGTAGATACTGCGGCTTCTATTGGCTTTACAGGGCTTTTTGTAAGGGATGAAAGTTATAGTGGTTATAAATGGACTGCTACTGCATCTGGCGCAACATTAGAGCTTATTGCTTTAACTGATGAAGAGAAAAAACTTTATAAATCAAATAGTAGAGCTCTTGGTTCAGTTTTAAATGCGGCTACATTGAAAACTGAAACTAATACAGCAGGAGAAAGTGCTGATAATGTATTTTGGCTAAAATTGACTAGTCCGATAGCTGCAGCATATTATAAGTCTACTGTTTTATTATGTACTGGCTATACAGCTAAAAAATTCGATGGCGTATTTGGAACAGATGGAAACTGTATTATGAAAAGCAGTACGCCATCAGTAGATGGTTCATACCTTCAATTTGATTTTGTTGATGCATTAGTAGATTATATTATATGGGCTCGTATATTGGCCGATGTAGATACTGCAATTGAGCCATCAACTGGAGTAACAAAAACTTTATATGATTTACCAAAAGATGATTTTGTAACTGAGCGAGTAAACTATAGAAAATGCATCGGATTGACAGGTATAAATATTAAGCAATCATCATATACTGTACAGCATCCTACAAAGTATGGCAGAAACGATTATAATAATTACTTTTCAAATAACTTTGTAAATAGCACAACAAAAACATCTCATATGCCTATTCCAATTAGTCGTAGTTCATGGGCTAACACTGCAATATGGGCTATTATTCCTGATACATGGGATGCATTTGAAGCACAGTTTAGAAAAACATTTACATTAAAAGATGCTTATTCTCTAGCTGATGTAATTAAAGCTTTATTACATAAAATCAATCCATTAATAAAGTTTGAAGCAACATCAGAATATAGTAGATTTCTGTATGAAGGAGATACTGATAAGCCAATTATTCCATTTGATGGAAGTAGAGTTGGATATGTGCCATTTATTGCTCCTAAATCAAATATACTAAAAGGTAATTATGACCAAGCAGCTCAAAAAGCTGAAATAACATTAGAGCAAATAATGAATATGCTGCGTGATTGTTTCAGATGTTATTGGTATATTGATGACAGCTATAAATTAAGAATTGAGCATATTAGTTATTTCATGAATGGCTTATCATACGAAACAAAAGCACCGTACCTTAATTTAACTACAAAATATGATAAATTTAACAATAAAGCAGTTTTATATGCACAAGAAGAGCAATCTTACACTAAAGATGACTTAGTATCGAGATATGAATTTAGCTGTGCTGATGACCAAACTGACACTTTTGATGATATTGCAATTGATGTTAACTCAGTATACACACAGCAAGATAAAACTGAAGATGTTAATCTTGAGGTGTTTTCAACAGATATTGATTTGATGCTATATGCTCCTGATAAATTCTCAAGTGATGGCTTTGCATTAATGATGGCAAATAAAGATACAGGTAAAGTCCCAATAGCATCTGTGTCAAGCCTTAGAGATGATGAATATGTGTATGATTACTCTGTAACACCTCAAAATTACTTGTGCTCATGGCTATATTTAGTAAGGTATTATATGCTTGATATGCCTGCTAAAAGTATCACATATACAAGAGCACCTATAGCAGATGCTTATAGAGTGACAGGAGTAAAGCAATTTCTACAACAAGATATTCAGTTTATTACAAATAATAATTTAGATATGAATGGACTTATTAAAACATCAGTCGGAAATGGCATATTTGATTCTGTTTCAGTTAATATAGATACAGGAATGATTGATGCAACTTTGGTTTTTAGTCCAAAATAAAAACAAGGTTAAATAATTATAAAATATGTTATGAAACTTTTTATTTTCGAATAAATCATTTATATTTGCGATATGAAGTATTTTAAGGTAAATCATAAATCACAATCTCAGCAATTATGGCAAATCCAATATGTTTATCTCCGTTAAAGTTCTATGATAACATCAGTAAGCAAAACCGCTATCGCAGTTTTGCTTACGGCCATGTTGCACCTCTTATTACAAATCCTAATGTAGTTACTCCTTTCTGTGTTAATCTCGGAACTCAGAATGCTGGCAAAGCACATTCTATATCTGAAGTATGGCTTTATGATGCTAATACAAACAGCAGAATAGGAAATTACACTGAGAAGTTTATTGATGCAGGCCTACATGTAGAAGAGATTAATGGAAGTGTACTAGTATGGTTTTTAGGATTGTTTCCTTTAACAGGAACAATTGACTATGAAGGCCGATATTTTATTGAGATAAAAGAAGTGTCTCACAAATCTATATTTTCTGAGGTGTTCTGCTTTAGCATCAATGTAGATGATTGCCTTAAGATTGAATATTGGAATCCTGAAGGTAATTTTTACATTGGAGGCAAATATCCTATTTTCCCATCAGAAAAAACATTTCATAATATTGTTCTTCTTAAGTCTGAATTAGGAAAGCCTGAATACTCATTTGAAGAAGAAGCAACAAAAAGGCTTGGTTATTCATTTATTGAAAGCCAAGTTTCTAAAAAAACATATAAGTTTAACACAATAATACCTGAGTATCTATGTGATGCTTTGCGTATAATTAGGCTATGCAGTAAAAAGCAAATTACTAGTAGAGGTGAAACTTATAATGCTATGAGCTTTGATATTGAAGTTGAATGGCAAGAACAGGGTGATTTAGCTTCTGCTACTTGTGAATTTGATGTTGATAATATTATCACTAATCTTGGTGGCTTTAAGTATGAAGCACTTGGTGGTGATTACAATTCTGATTACAATGATGACTTTAATAATGAAAATAGTGGGGGTCAAACTGATATAGGAGGTGGCTCTGGCACAAGTGGCTCTGGCACAGGTGGCTCTGGCACAGGAGGCTCTGAATCAGGAGGAAGTGGCTCTGGCACAGGTGGCTCTGGCACAGGTGGCTCTGGCACAGAATCTGGTGGTGGCTCTGGCACAGGTGGCTCTGGCACAGAATCTGGTGGTGGCTCTGGTACAGGTGGCTCTGGCACAGGTGGCTCTGGCACAGAATCTGGTGGTGGCTCTGGCACAGGTGGCTCTGGCACAGGTGGTTCATCTAGTAGTGATATAAATCTCATAGATGAAAGTCCTATAACAGACGATACTAAAATTATCAGTGGAGTAACATATCATGCTGATTTAAATCCAGGTAGTAAAGTTGCAGTTGTCAAAGTGTCAGATGCAAATTTCAGGTATGATTGTGAATATTTAAGTGCTGCTGTTATAAGGGCTACAGCACCTGTGAAAGGAAGTATGGATGAGCAAATAGCTGATGCTAGTCTATCTGAGTTGCCAGCTAGAAAGCCATATCTTTTAGTTATGCGAGCTGGATGCTATGATATTGATATCATAGAAATGGATAATAGTGGTAGTTTCTTTGTAAGCAAGCTTAAAAGTCCTAACTTAGATATGAGTTATGCGAAGACTAAAGGCACAGTCCCATTTGATAGTGGTTATTTTACAGGCACGTATAGCATTGATAGTAGAAGTGGTTATTTCCCATGTGATGGCATGAGTGTAGGAATCATGAATGATATTCCACAGGATGCTACTTTTTCAAATGCATCAAGATTTCCATTTATTTATGTTTCATGTGCACGTACAAAGACAAATAACGCGAACTCAATACTTAAGTTTGGGTTATCAGGCAAGTTAAGTAAATGTGTATGTTGTGAAGCTGAGTTAATGCCATATGTTAGTAGCAGCAATATATCTACTAATTTAGTTGGCTCACCTAGTACTTATTATGATTGCAATAATACTATATACGTAGTTCCAACTGAAGGCAAATATTATGACAAGAATTGGAGGCAAATCACTGTAGGAAAAGGAGACCAAGTTGTATATAGTATAGGTACAAATTCTAGTGACAAATACCTTAGAATTGTAGAATATGATTCAGATTTCTTGCAATCTGTAGGACTTTATTATGATAAATATAATGGCTCATTTAGAACTGATGCTTCTAAAAAAGCAAAGCATACATTTAGAATACCATATACAAATACGAGCAACTCTATAATTAGCTTTGTTGTATATGATAAAATAGGTGTTATTCTTTTTGATGATTATGAAACAGTATGGTTTATAAATATAGATACAGAAAGCACAACAATTTCTGATGAAATTGATGAAAGCAGAATCATAAAGAAAATTAAAGTTTCTAATGACGGCTCTGGCATTCAGAGTTTATTCATATTTAGAGGACAACTGTATGCTTTATCTGCATCTACACAAGTATACATTGTTAAAATTTATTTTGCTGATTAATTATGATGAATAGAATATTAGAATTTGAACAACTGAGGCTAATAGCAATATCTGCTATTAGCTCTTTGTTGGCTATTTTTACGCCAACAACAGGCTTTGTATATGCTATGCTAATTGGTTTCGCTTTTAATCTATTTTGTGGTATGAGAGCAGATGGCATATCTATTAATAGATGTACTAATTTTTCTTGGAATAAAGCAAGAAAAGCAATGTTTGAATTGTTGCTGTACTTCACTATTATCTATGTTATATATAGTATTGTATATGCATGCGGAGATAAAACAGAAGCTATTTATTCAGCTAAAATTCTTACTTATATTTTTGATTATGCTTATATCTGCAATGGCTTTAAAAATCTAATAGTAGCATATCCTAAAAATGTTATATTTAGAGTAGTATATCATTTATTAAGATTTGAATTAATGAAAGCTTTACCTGGATATTGGAAACCAATTATTGAAAGGCTTAATGATGAGTTCGATAAAAGTGAATCAAAGCAAAAATAATTATGGAATTAATAGAGATGAGAAATTATGTTGAGCAGCAGATATATAAACAAGGTTCTGCCTCAGCAAAAGCCTTAGCTCCATTGTTTACAGCTATAATTGATAAGCTGTCTGCTTCTAGTAGTCCTACTGAAAGGTCAGTATCTACGATAGCTATAACTATTGGAGAACCTACTAAGACTGGAGATAACTTAGCTTCAAATAGCTATGTTGTAACAAACTTACAAGATGATATCGACCAAATTATTGATTCAGCTAATCAGAATCATGATTTAACTCATGTAGCTGTGCTTGATAATAATTTGGCTATCATCTTTAATTTCTTAGAGTATAGTACCAATGAGCTTACAGCCATTGCTACAGTTCATGATGGAGAATATTATTTGCACCTTTCTAAAGATGCAAATGGCTCTTACATGAATTGGACTAGGACATCAGCTATGGTGGCTCCAGTCACAGAGGCTGAAATTGAAGTTTATAAGAAACTGTTTGGCGCTGATTATGACTATGAGAATAATAAGTTTAAGTTGCAAATTGGCACATCACTTATTAATCTTACTCCTGCTGATATGCTATTAGCAGACCAAGAGTATGATAAAGTTGCTAATACAACTAACTATACAGCGATGTGGGCTAATTCAAAGGCTAAATATATCAAGTGCCATGACTGGTTCCAAGGCTTTCAGTCTGATATTGATATGCACTCAGCATTTTATGGCTCAGATGCAGAGATTATTGATTTGAATGCACCAAATGAGGAACACGAGCTTCATATAAGCAATTGCACTAATATGTTTGCAGGATGCATTAATCTTCAGCAGATTGATGGCATTATTGTACTACCAGATACAAGCTATTCTGTACTTGGTGTATTCGGAAGTTGCAATAAGCTTATTACCTTTAAGCTTAAGAACCTTGCACAAGACTTAGATTTGTCAGACTGTAAGCAGGTTTCACCTGAATCAATTCTTTATCTGGTTCAAAATGCAAAAAGTAATACAGCATTTGTAGTTACTTTAGAAACTTCAGTGTTAGAGAAATATAACTCTTCAGCTGATTGGACAGAAGTTCGTTCAGCAGTAGAGGCAAATGGTAAAATTGTAATAGATTAACATTATGGGAGCATATACAAATTTAAAAAATGCAATAAAGCAAGTTATTAAGCAAAATGGCAATCAAGAAATTACTGGTCAGTTGCTTCAGAATACTCTTTTGAGTATGGTAGATACTTTAGGAACTGATTACAAGTATTGTGGCATAGCTACTCCTACAACAGTTCCAAGTACTGAAGAAGGAAATATATACTATTTTGCAAAAGAATCTGGCAGTTATACTAACTTTACAGATTCAGCTCATACAAATTTGCGTATTGATGAACAAGGATTGTATGTATTCACTAAGAATGCTGAAACTGGCTGGTGGAGTAGTGAAAATTTAGTTAGCATTGCTGATGAACTCGGTGGTGCTAGTGATAAAGCTATTAGCCAGAATTTTTTTTCTCAAAACATTTCTGATTTACAGAATGATGTTTCTGATTTACAGAATGATGTTTTGTCTGAAAGTAATAAACTTGAAGCAGTTGATAAAAAATCTGGCTATATATCAAATCCTACATTGCCTTTAACATATGGTAATTTTGGCTCTAGTGCTGTTTATAAAGATATTCCTGCTGAAACAGTACTAAAATTAAAGTGCACTGAGAAAACGGGCTCTGGTTATTATTTTATACTAACAAATGCAGATTCATCAAAGGTCTTAGAAACTACGCATACTATATCTGGACAAGACTTAATATATATATTTAAAAGCTATAGCGAGATTACCAATTTGTATGTTTCTCAGTTTGAACGAACAGAAGTTACAGGAGTTATAAAAGTAACTAAAGCTATTTCTGATTTACAGAATGATGTTTCTGATTTACAGAATGATGTTTCTGATTTACAGAATGATGTTTCTGATTTACA